>Ga0334722_10000851_pt1 | contig 42001 bp, 28 predicted proteins | sample C3_bottom_MG_FD_207210 | JGI IMG/M metagenome (GOLD analysis project Ga0334722, IMG submission 207210) | Sediment microbial communities from Yellowstone Lake, YNP, Wyoming, USA - C3_bottom | ecosystem: Environmental > Aquatic > Freshwater > Lake > Sediment | place: USA: Wyoming | collected...
GAAAGACACTTGTGAAGACGTCTCCCTTCCTATAGAGTACGGCATAGAACACGGGATCGGAGCTTCCGGCCTCGGCACCGTGACAGGTTCCGTGAACCGCAGGTTCCACAGATATTCCGACAAAACGCTGGCGCTGGTGGACGAAGCCGGCCTTAAACTGGAACTCGGCTCCGAAAAGACCCTCCTTGAACTGTCCGAAGCCGCCGGGGTTTCGATAGTGGGCGGCGTCAGGCTGGAAGGCTCCTCTATGGTCATACGGCCGCTCGGCGGGACCAAAGCCTGCAAAGAGCTGAAGCAGTTCGCCAATATCCTTAAATACAAGACCGTTCTTCCTTTCACCGCCTCCAGGTTCGCGGCGATGCAGAACGGCGAAGTCTGGAAGATCCCGGTAGTACTGTGGGCCGGCTTCTCCCCCACCGTTTCAGCCAGCTACAGCAATGTACAGGTCAGCGTGTCATTCGGTGTGGAAAACCAGCGCATGCCGACCATCTCTTTAGCCAAAATGAGCGACAAGGAACTCCGCGTCCGCCTCCGCATAGACCAGGCCAGGATAATTTCCTACGGCGGCTCGGTGGGCGTTACCATAACCCCCGTGGTTGTCGGCCTGGACGCCATGACCGGCGCCCTTACCTCGCAGCTGGGCAATATCGCCGGAACTGTGGCTGCCAACACGATAGCCAAGGGATTTGAAGATTACACCTACGCGAGCCTCGGCATTTCGCATTCCAACACCAAAGGCAAAAGGGTGCTCCTGGAATTCGTACTCGATCCCCAGAACAAAGAGCAGATGGATATCCTCGTTAAACTGCTCACGAAAGGCGAACTGAGCAATATCGGCGCCCTGGCCAAACTGGCCCTCGGCGTGAACTTCCTCCCCGGCCATAACAGCACCACCGACGAGACCGAGCTTCAGGCGATGCAGGCCGAGTGGAACCAGAAACTCGGCATCCAGCCCACCTACTCCGGGCAGAACGGCTACCAGGAATCGGCGACGGAATTCACCATCCACGTGCCCGTGCTGACCGACTACTCGCACGCCCACACCCATAATTACCAGACCATACACACCCCGGGCTCGAACGAGACCCTGCATGTGCACCAGCAGGCCAGGGAGACCTCCCATGACCTGCTTCACATCCCCTTCGTGGGCACCGTAGCCAGGCATAACAGCGAAAGGGAAGTAACCGTGTTCAACAACGAAGTGGACGGAAAGGTATCCGGCCCCGTGATGGTCTACGAGCAGAAAGAAGGCGAAATAAGGCACACCAAGGATTCAGCCCGCACTATGCTGGACAGCGTCAATGAGATCATGCGCTTCGTGGGAACCCAGGGCGAAGGCAACAACTCGGCCGCCGCCCTGCCGGTGGACGCCATACAGCCCACGCAGGGCGCCAACTCCACCGCCGACGGGGAGAAGCACTATAAAGCCACCTTCATGGCTTTCGCCATCAACTTCAACGAGAACGCGGTCGCGACCATCATAGCCGCTCCCGCCAATATGCTGATAAAAGCGTTCGCGAACTCCCTGGACCAGGCTTCCCGCGCGATCATGATGAAAGTCCTGTCGGTCTCCTCCATCGGGGATGACGGCAAGATAAAGAACAAACAGCGCGACCTGGAACGGGTCCTGGGCGCCAGCCTTGACACCGTCGGGAATGACCAGAACAGCCTGTCGAGCCAGATCTCCTCCTTCTGTTACACGGCGACGCGGCTGGTGAGGGACGTCGTAAAGATACGCACCGCCGGTGACTGGAAGGCCAGGTCCGAAATGCTCGCGAAGGTCATAGCCGGCCAGGGCAAGAGCGGCCTGAAGTACGGCGAGATACTAAAAGTGCTGGTCCAGGTAGTTAGCCCCGGTGACGTGTCCGCGGAACTGCTGTACCAGGCCGAGAAAAAACACGGGGACAAGGACGACATCTCCGTACAGTATTCCTACAACTCCGACAACCCGTCCTTCGCCGGCGTGGAGAACGCCAAGGATACCAAGGACCACTTCGAATCCAGCCAGCTGGGCGACTAAGCCGTAAAACCCGGCGCGGACAAGTACGGGGCTGCCGAAAAACCGGCAGCCCCTTTACTTTTTTACCAAACGGAAGGATTCGGTCAGGTAAGTTTCTTTATAAGTTCTTTGGCGTTCGGATATTGTTCTGAAAGCGTCGCGCGGTCACCAAACTCAAAGTCATCGAAGTCGAAACCGGGGGCGACGGTACAGCCCACGAAAGAGAACTTCGTTCCCGGCTCGGGATAAGCCCCGAACCAGCAGCCGGCGGGCACGACGTGCTGGAACACATGCCCGGCGGACGCGTCACCGCCCAGCACTACGCGCTCAACGCTCCCGTCCGGATACACCTGACCGATCGTCATCGGGCCGCCCATGTAAAAATGCCAGAGCTCGTCCGAGCGCAGCCTGTGCATGCGCGATTTGCACCCGGCGGGCAGCAGGAAATAAATAGCCGTGCAGAAATTACGCTCGCCGGCGGTCTTTCCCGAAGACCTGTAGGTCTCACGGTAGAAACCGCCCTCCGGATGCGGCCTCAGGCGGTATATCCGTATCAATTCTTCCGCTGTGATATTCTTATTGGTTCCGGGGCTCATTTTACCTCTCTATCTCCAGCTCCGCGGAGGCGGTGCGGCCGAAGACCTCGGGTTCGTACATCCCTTCGATGAGGGTCGAAGGCGCGTAGAACAGCCCGGGCGTGGTCGCCTGGACTATATAGGAATACTTATGTTCGCCTTTGGTCAGATAATCGGCGAAGATCAGCACGCGGTCGTCGTACTGCTCGCTGCGCTCGAATTCACCCCACCAGCCCCCGCGCGAACCGCTCCTGGCCAGCGTTCCCGCGTCGTTGGAACTCTCCACCGCGAGAGCCGTGTTTACCACCTCGAAGCCGGCCGCCACCGGGTCGTTCACCGCCACGAAAGTGCGGTCCTGCGGCGTCTTCACCGTGATGGTCACTATCGCCCTGGCCCCGGCCTTAAAAACCCCGGAACCGCCGACCATCGGCTTTATCGTTTTCGAGATCTCGAAGCCCTCCGAAGCGGGGTTGTCCCGTTTCTGCGGCAGGAAGCCCATCCGCGCCGTGTAATACAAGCGCCCGGTCCCGGTCTTGGAGAAAACAAGTTTCGCGTTCTCTCCGGCGCCGAAAATATTCTCAAAACCGGCCGAGGCGGTCGCGGCGCCCAGAGTCCTCCCCCGGAAAACCCCCTCGCCCAGCTTGGCCATTCCGTCGCCGAGCTTTGAGACCGTGGCCGTGAACTCCGGGACCTCGGTCTCGTAGCGGCGGTAGAAACCCTGGAAGGCGCGCAGCGCCGAGGCGTTCTCCTGTGTTGTCCGCCAGCGGCCTTTATCTTTGCGTTCCGTGGTCAGCCACTTGACCGCTTTCTCGTCGCCTGGGAAGCCGCCTTCCGCGGCCAGCATGGCGTCGAGCATCACGGCCGTGGTCTGCACCGCCGAATTGTGGACCCAGGGCATCGCCTCGGCGTCCTCGAAATGCAGCTGCGTCGGAGTATAACGTCCCTGGTTCAGGATCTCGGCCGCCAGATTCTTCGACGCCTTAGCGTCGAAGTTCATGAGCTTCGCGGCCTTGAGCATATACGCGCGGGCGATATACGGTATCTGGTCGCGCTTGCGGTACAACTGGTCGAAATAAGACGGCATGGGGCTGCCGTTCAGCGCCAGCGCGTACACGGCGTAAGCCCTGGCCGCGTAATCCTCGCTCGCGCTGTAGGGATAAGCCCAGTCCGTTTTAGGGTTCGACAGATAGCCCTTGAGCCATTCGGCCGCACGGCTTATGACCGGGCCATCGAGCGTGTAGCCCTCTTTAGCCGCCAGCGCCGAAGCCTCCAGCGCGTAAGAAGTCAGGTACGGGTCCGGCTGATAACAATAGCCGGTCCAATAACAGAAACCGCCGGACGCATGCTGATAATCGCCGATGCGCGCGAACACTTTCTGTGTTTCGGTTTTAAGCGTACCGAGACTGCCGAGCTTGAACTCTTCGATGAACGCGGAGCCCGTCACTACCGGCATGGCCCGCGACAGCTTCTGCTCGAGGCAACCGTAAGGATATTCCAGCAGGAAGCGCGCGCCCTCGCCCAGCCCGCTCATGGCGGAAGGCGAAAGGGTGAACGCCACTTCTCCGGGAGCGCCGGGATAAGGCCGCAGCAGCGTTTCCTCGGCCGCGCCGGCCGTCACGCCGCTGGTGGCCGCGTATTCCATCGGTTCTTTTACCAGAACCGGCACTTTCCATTCAAGGCCGTCCGTTTCCGCGCCGGCCTTGGCCCGGAATTTAAATGTGGTCACGCCGGGTTTGGCGGCTTTGCACTGCCAGGAGATTTCCGCCGCCTTGCCGCCGTCCACCGCGGCCTGGCGCAGCGGCTCGCCCGTTATAGAAACCGCGTCGCCCGCAGTTTCCACGGAGAGGTCCGCGGAGATGGCCGCGTCGGAATAATTGTGCACCACTACGCCGCAGTCAAAAGCGTCGCCGGGCCGGGCCAGGCGCGGCAAGCTGGGCCTGAGCATCAGCGGCTTGGAGACCGTCAACGACGATTCGCCGGAACCGAAACGCCGGAAAGACGAGGCCGCCGCCATCAGCCGGAAGCGCGTCAGGTTGTCGGGGAGTTTGAAAGAGACCCTGGCGTGGCCGTCAACTCCGGTCCGCACCGACGGGTTCCAGTAGGCCGTGGGCACGAACTTGGAACGCAGGTCCACTCCGGCCAGGCCCACTCCGCCTCCGCCGCCGCGCGCTTCGCCCTTTTCGCCGTAGCTGCGCTGCCCTATGACGTGCAGGCGGGAATCGACGGTGGTAACGTTAAGAGGCCTGGGCCCGTAGAAGGCCGAGAACAGGTCGGGCGTGGAGTAGCCGGTAAGACTGAGGACGCCTTCGTCCACGGCGAACACCGTCACCTCCGCACGGACCGGTCGGCCGCTTTCGTCGGTCGCCAGCACTTCCAGCTCCACTTCCTCACCGGGACGATATTTGGGCCTCGCGCTTTTCACCGTGACCTTCAGCCGCCGCCCGCCGGGGTTGACGTTCAGGTTCACGTAGCCGAACTTGGCCTGCGGTTTCGAAAGATCGGAGTCACCGTCCTCGGAATACTTAGCCACGGCCGCGCGGCCTTTTATCAGTATCACGCTGACATAGGCGTTGGGCAGGTATTTTTCCTTGATCGGCACCGTGATGAAATCCGCCCCGCCCTTGGTGATCACGGTCCAGCGGTCCATCACGCCTTCGCGCTCGACGGTGACCAGCGCCGTGGCCTCCTCGTAAGGCGACTTGACCAGAATGCGCGCGGTGTCGCCGGGCTTATATTCTTTTTTCTCGGCCGCCAGTTCGATGATGTCGGAATCCTCGCGCGACCACCAGGCATCGCCGCCGCCCAGCACGTAAAAGCTGAAAGACGAAGCGTTCTTGCGCCCTTCGCCGTCCGCACCGGCAACGCTGAAAATATAATAGCCGCCCTCGGCCGGCGTATAGGTCCAGGTCTCGGTGGAGCCGGAAGAGACGAAAGCGGAGCTTGAGACCACTGTGTCCTTCGTTTCGCTGACCCATTCCAGGCGCCCGCCTATGCCGGCGCGGCGCGAGCTCAGCCACTGGCGCTTTATGAGTTTGGCCTCGCCTTTAATGCCGGCGAGCGGGCTGCCGTCCGGCTTTACCGTCACTATCTCTGCGCTCCAGGGCTTGCCCGCGTCCAGGAAACCGCCGGACGCCTTCAGCCCGAAATACATATCAGCCCGGTGCACCCAGGCCCCGGCGCGGCCGAACAGCCGCTGGCGTTCGGGGTCGGTGACCCCGGCTTCGAGAGTGGCGCGTATTGCGCCGGAGCCGGGCAGGTTCGCCGGGAGCTCGGCCTCGACTTCCGCCTTGCCTTTAGGATCCAGCTCTTCGGCTCCGGAACCGGCCTGCCGGCCTTCAAAACCGCGGGAATCCTCGTAACTGCCGAACGAGAAATCTTCATGGCCGGGCGGCGAATATGAACCGGGCTCGAGCCGCAGGGTCCAGTCGGCGCGGCTGCCGGCCATGGGCGCCCCGAAAAGATACCAGCCCTCTATCGCGGCTTTGAACTTCTCTCCGGCCAGGAAATTTTCCTTGAGCGCCTGGGCCTTCACTTCGAACACGGCCGGTTTGAAGGCTTCCACCCTGAAAGTCTCCGTGAAGAAGAAAGGCCGTTCTTTCCCGTTATAGCTGCGGTAACCGTCCTCCTCGTCCTCCTCCGCGGCCCGGGCCGTGGACTTGTCGTCCTCGTAGGGTTCCGTAACTTCCACCGTCCAGACGCCGGTGGGCGCGCCCTCGGCCAGCGTATAAGCGTAATCGAAAGAAGAGAAGAGGCCCGAAACCGGCACCGTGGTCTTCAGGACGCGGTTGCCGCGCGAATCGTTTACCGAGATCTGCACCGCCGGGATGTCCAGGTTCTCCCAGTCGCCGCCGCTGAGTTTGCGCCCCACGCCTTTGATGTCCACGGTCTCGCCGGGCCTGTAGATCCCGCGCTCCGTGAACAGCGCGGCCGCGTAGCGCCGCGGGCGGGGAGTGCTGTCGTAGTTTATGGAGAACCGCCAGGGTTCGACACCCTGCGACCAGGCGGAATTGATCACCGCCGAACCGTTCGGATGGCGGGCGAACAGCCAGAGGTCCGGCCGGCGCCAGCGCGCCCAGTCCGTGATGCCTAGCTTCACCCAGCCGGGCGCGTCGGCGAAACCGCTTTTATCGGTGAACCCGGTCCAGAGGACCTTGTTCTCGTCGTCGCGCAGCTCCACCGGCATATTGGCCGCGGGCCGGCCGGTCTTGAGGAAAGTGACCCAGATCATGCTGGAGTCGGGGGAGGACTTGAAAGTGAGCGCGAGCCGCGTCACATTGTCCAGCGCCGTTTTAAAGCCGCGTTCGTTGGGCACGCGGGCGAAAAGCAGGCCGCCCTGGTCCTTCGCTATGATATCGCTGTAATCCAAGAAAGTCCTGATGCGCGCGTTCCTGTAGCCGGCGCTGGGTTCCCATAATTTAGAGACCTTGATGCTCAGGAGGGAGTCGTCCTTCATACCGCCGCGGTAGAAGGGTATAAAATTTCCATCGGTCACGAGGCCCTTCAGGATATTGACGCCGGCCGCGTTCACGGCTTCGGCCGGGTGGCGGGGCGGCAGGTAACCTTCCAGCACGCCGAAACCGGATGGCATGGTGAAATACGGGCAGTAGTCCTGGGTCCGTATCTCGAAATCCTGGTCAGCGCCCAGTTTATTGCCGAAGATATCGCTGAGTTCGCCCGAAATTTTAAAGCGGTAGAGCGTGGCGGGCTTGAATTCGATATCTGGCAGATAAAGGTACGCGTCCTCATCCCCCCCGTACTCATTGCCGCCGTCATAATCGTCGTCACCGCGCTCGGGGAATTTCACCGCCGGGTCCACCGAGAGGCGCTTGTAGAATTCGCCATAACGGACGGGGTTAGAGAAACCCACATTGTAGCCCGCCGGCAGACACTTATCCTCCGGCAGCACCGTGAACGCAAAAGTCTTATAGGTCTTAAAATGGACTTCGCGGGTGTCAGTGAAACCCAGCGCGCCCTCGGCGGCCAAAAGGCCTTTTTTGAACCTGAGCGTGTAGGCGTAGTCCCGCTTAAGCCCGCCGGACGGCCTGACGGCCAGCGCGGTCGCGGTGGAGATATTATGATAGTAAGGCCAGAGTTTTTTCACCTCGTCTTCTTTGGCCCGCCGCACGCCTAAAGAGACCGTGTCGACCTCGCCCCCCGGACCGCGGCCCTCCAGTTCTATGGAATCCCTGGCCCTGCCGGGGTCCATGGGCAAAGTAAAGGCGGCGTACAGAACGGAGTCCGGAGCTATCCAGCGCTGATTATCATAAGGGGAAGTATTGCCGAGCGCCGGGCGCGGGGTCTCGAAGAACCAGACCTCGTCCTCGGCCAGTTCTCCGCCGCCTGTCTCGGACTTGAATCCTTTACTTATCCTGACGGCGTAGAGCGAAGCCGACCTGAGCGGGGCTTCGGGCTCGAAAGTAAGGACCTGGGTGCCCTGCCAGCGGCAGCGGCCCTTTACCGGCGAAATTTCCTTGAAAGAAGCCAGATCGGCGTCGGCGGGGCCCGCGTAGTTCTCGCCCAGAGCGTCCCCTATCTCCAGCAGTTCCGCCGGGCAAAGGAGGCCGGCCTTTTCGGCCGAGGTCAGCGGGACCATGGGCTGGTTGAAAGTGGCGGTTATGGCCGCGGCCGCCTGGATATCCTGCACCGCGCCGTAGGGAGACTTGGCCACTACCCGGACTTCGGGGTACTCGGCCCCGAGGGCCCGGCCAAAAAACAGACCGGTGGAACAGATCAGGGCCGGCAGAAGTTTTCCAAATATATTTTTTTTCACGTTATCTCCCCTCAGACTGGCGCGTCTTTTTAGATTATATTAATTTAATATAATAACCATATGAAAACTTCGGTATTTTCCCTCCTTTTATTATTCCCGGTCCTGCTCAGCGCGCAAGCGCTTCCAGCCGCCAAACCGGCCGCCCCCGCGGCGAAAAAAGTCCCCCCCGCCGTGAAGGCGGTTCCCCCCGAACCCCAGCCCCAGCCGCCGGCGCCTTATGACCGGCCCGATATCCCGGGCTACTGCATCTTCGGCGCCCAGTCCGGCAAGCCTTTCGACAGCGAGGCCGCGTTCAAGACCGTCGTATGGAAAAGCGACGTGGTTTATATAGGCGAGGACCGCGGGCGCGCCAAGGACCACCTGGCCCAGCTGGAAGCCCTTAAGTCCATGAAAATAGCGCGCGGCTCAAAAATAGCGGTGGGCTTCGCCATGATCAGCTCGACACTGCAGCCGGTCCTGGACGACTACGCGGCCGGCAGGATCACCGAAGAGGAATTCCTGGCCGGAACGGAGCGGGAAAAGGGATCGGGCTTCGACTTCAACCTCTACAAACCGCTCTTTGATCTCCTGATAACGAGCAAGCTCCGGGCCCTGGCGCTGGACGTGCCGCCGGGGATCGTTTCGAAGATAGCCCGCGAGGGGCTGACCGGCCTGGACGCGGGGGAAAGAAAACTCCTGCCGGAGCAGGTCAATATCACGAAGCATAAAAAATACCTGGAATATCTGAAAACCGCTTTCGGCGGGCAGGCCAATAACCCCATGACCGCGATGCTCGGCTGGGATAACTATCTGGCTTCGATATCCGCCCGGAACGAGGGGATGGGGGCCAAAGTGGCCGACTTCATCAACGCCAACCCGGGCTGGTCGGTACTGGTCGTGACCGGCAACGAGCATATTATCTATAACGCGTCCGTCCCGGCTTCGGTAAAAAGCCGGACCGCTAAAGTACGCCAGGCCTCCTTTTATACCGAGTACGCCGACAAATGTCCGGCCGCGCTGCCCAAAGAGCACAAGGACAGGGCGAACTATCTCTGGTATATCGGCCCTTCCGTTCCGGCCAAGGCAAAACCGTAAGAAGGAACGCGCCCCGGATATTTACGCCGCGGGCCGCCGCGCCGCCCCGCTATCTTCATGAACTCCATACGAGAATACTTCCTGCGGTTCCGGCATTTCCAGAAGAACGCGAAGCTTTTCATCTACCTGACCTTCATCCTCAGCGTAGCCCAGACCATCTTCGGCCTGGTCTATAATCTCTATATACTCAAACTCGGTTATACGCGCGAATTCCTGGGCACTCTGGAATCCATACCGGTTTTCGTCACCGCGGCCCTGGCCGTGCCGCTGGCGATGCTGTGCGTAAACCTGCCGCTCAGGAAGAACCTGCTCATCACGCTGGGCCTGGCCGCGTTCGCCGCTTTGGGCCTTTCCATCTTCCCCTCGAAAGCCATGCTGATATCTTTCCGGTTCATCTCCGGCTTCGCCGGGGCCTTCATGGCCATAACGTCCTGGCCGCTCATGGCCAGGTATTCCAGCGACAAGGACCGCAATTTCGTTTTCAGTTTCCAGTTCGCTTTCTCCATGCTGGGCGGCTTCCTGGGCAATTTGATCGGCGGCTCGCTGACCGACTGGATGACCGTCCTGCTGTCGGGCGGGGCCGAGAGCGCGGCGGCATACCGCGTGACCATGCTCACCGGCGTGGCCCTGATGGCCGCCTCCATACTGCCCGTTTTCTATTTCGACGAGCCGGAAAGAACCGGTGCGGCGCCGATCAGGATGGACCTGGGAGGCGTAAAACCCGCGAAGGCCCTGATGATATTCCTGCCGCAGATAGTCGTCGGCTTCGGCGCGGGGATGATAATGCCTTATCTGAATATCTTCTTTAAGACCGGCTTCAACCTGCAGATCTCGAGCCTGGGTTTTTACATGTCCCTCATGCCGCTCTCGATGGCGGCCGGCGGGTTCATCGGGCCGTGGCTGGTGAAGCGGAAAGGCCAGGTGGGGGCCATGATAATATTACAGGCGCTCTCTATTCCTTTCCTGGCCACGATGGGTTTTTCCGGGCTTATATTGCCCACGGTGGGGGCGGCTTTTATCCGCACCATGCTCATGAACGCCAGTTGGCCGGTCTATAGCGTGTTCATGCTGTCGCATTTCAGAAAAGAGGCGCATCCCATGGCCAGCGCCATGTACACGGCGGGCTGGAGCCTCCTGTGGGCCTTCGGCGCCAAGCTCAGCGGTACGCTGCAGATGGATTTCGGCTTCACCATGCCGTTCCTCATCACGATCATCTGCTACTGTACCGCTACGCTTATGCTATCGCGGTGGTTCCTGCGCGAAGAGAATAAAAAGACCGCCGGGACGGCGGTCTTAAAAGAGGAAATGGAATAAGCTCGGCGGGGCCGGACCGGACTCAGACCGGAATGGCCGCCATTACCCGCGCGCCGCCGCTCTTAAGCGTCATGGCGTTAACCCTCAGCCATTTTTTACGCGCCTTATAATCGGGACAATGCCCGGCGACTAAACCCCAGAATTTTTTCGAGTGGTTCATCTCCCGCAGGTGGCAGAGTTCGTGGATCACCACATAATCCAGTATCTCCGCCGGGGCGGCGGCCAGCCGCCAGTTAAAATTCAGGTTCTTCTTCCCGGAACAGCTCGCCCACAAAGTCCTCTGGTCCTTTATAAAGACCCTCCCGTATTCAAGGCCCAGAACGGCGGCCAGCTGCTCCACCCTGGCCCGTATCAGTATCCCCGCACGTTCCCTGTCCACCGTCGACGCGGAAGGCGCCGGGGCCGGGAGGCCCGGGATCGGGACGGACGGAGCGCCGGAGGGCGGGCTGGCCGGCGGGCGGCGCGAAAAGACGCCCGGCAGGTCGCGCCCCAGCTCTTCGATAAAACGCCGCACTTCCCGGCAGATCTCTAGCATGAAATTAAATGGACGTCGAAAGGAACTTCGTTCAGGACCAGATTGAGGGACTTGTCGGAGGCCTCGCCGAACACGTGGCTGGATTCCCGGATGGCGGCGGTCCACTTCGTAAATTCTTCTTTGGGCCAGGCCCAGATCTCTATCTTGTCGCCCTTGGGGATCTCTTTTTTCACGACTTCCCTGAAGCGGCGCCCGTCCTCCGGGCTTTCCTTGAGCACGACCATCCTGGCCGTGCGAAGCCGCCTGGCCACCTTGGTAAGCTTGTTGGTGGCGATATTGCCGCATTCTATCCAGATAGCCAGGCCGCCGGCTTCGTCGGTGACCAGCAGGTCGGGGAAAAAACCCACATCAACTACGGCCGGGTGCGTCGGCCCCACTTCCAGGGCCGGTTCCCGGTCGAAAAAAAGTATCGCGGCCGCGAGCCGCAGGGCCACGTGCTCCGGGGTCTCCTCTTCCTTGGCCACGAGCAGTATCCGCCTGGTGCCGCCGTTAATATTGAGTTCGCATCTTACGGTCATATTACACTCTAATTCTATAATTTATCGGGCAGGCCGGATAGCGCCGCCCCTTCCGCAAAGGTCAATAGATGCCGCTTTTCTTCAGTTCAGCTGCGGTGAGAGGCGCCCGGAAAAGCCTGTGAGCCCACAACTGGCAGCCTGCGACCAGGGGCAAAAGAACGGCGACCGCCGCGGTCATCACCTTCAGGGTGTAAGGGCTCGACGAGGAGTTGTATACCGTGAGGGCCGAAGAAGGATTTATGCGCGAAGCCAGCAGGTCGGGATAAAGCCCGGCGAAGCCCGTGAGGATAAAAAGGGCTATGGCGGCGAAGGACGCTAAGAACGCCTTTTCCGGGAGACCGCGCGCCAGCAGCAGCCTGGCGGAAATGAGGGCCGCCGCCAGCAGCAGCGGCAGCGCCAGCAGAGACCGGCGGGCGAAGAAATTGCCGTAAAGCCCGGTATCGGCGTAACTGTAAACGGCGAAACCGGCGAGCAGGAGCGCCAGCGCGTACCAGGCCCAGCCGGCGAGTTTTTGAGCCTTTACGGCCGGCGGCCCGGAAACTTTAAAAGAAAGCCAGAGCTGGCCGTGAAAGAAGAAAAAAACGCAGAACAGCAGGCCGGTAAGCAGGGCGTAAGGATTCAGCAGCCCCGAGAATTTGTCCATATAGCCGCAGTTGTCTATCTCCAGGCCGCGGAAGAGATTGCCGAAAGCCGTACCAAAGAGCAGAGCCGCGGAAAAACTCGAGATCGCCGCCGCTCTTTCCCAGAATTTTTTCCAGGCGGCGGGCTGCTGCTTTCCCCTGAATTCCAGCGACACCCCTCTCAGGATCAGCGAGACCAGGATCAAAAAAAGAGCGGGGTAGAACCAGCTGAACAGCGCCGCGTAAACCGGCGGAAAAGCCGCGAAAGTCGCGCCCGCGGCGGTGATAAGCCAGACTTCGTTGCCGTCCCAGAAAGGCCCTATGGCCGAGAACACGTTCCCGCGCTCCTCCTCGTTCCCGGCCGTCAGCCAGCCGGAAAATCCCACGCCCAGGTCGAAACCGTCAAGCGCGAAATAGCCGGCCCAGAGAACGGCCCAGAGAACGAACCAGATCTTGGCATGATCCATAAATTTTCCTTTTTACGGCCGCGCGGGCGTCTCTTCCATGCCCTTGCGCGCGTATTTCGCCAGCAGCCAGAAGTCCGCCGCGCCCAGCGCCGTATAGAGCGCGGCGAAGCCGGCAAGCGACAGCCGGACCTGCCCCGGGGTAACCGAGAACGATATGCCGGCGGAGGTGCGCATCAGGCCGTACACGATCCAGGGCTGCCGGCCCATTTCGGTCACCAGCCAGCCGAGCTGTATCGCCAGGTACGGCAGAGGTATGGCTAAAATCATTATTTTAAGGAACACGGGGTATTTCAGCAGCGCATCCCCGCGCGCCAGCCATACGGCCAGCGCCGAGAGCAGTATAAAAAGCATTCCCAGTCCGACCATGGTCCGGAAGGCCAGGAAAACGGGCAGCACCGGCGGGCGGTCCTGCGGTAAAAAATCTTTAAGCCCCCTCACTTCGGCGTACGGAGAGTGGAAGGCCATTAGCGACAGAGCGTACGGCACCTTCAGGGCTTCCACCGCGTTCCCCTCGCCGCTCAGAGAGGGAACGGTCAGCAGCGTGTACGGGGCCGCGGAACGCGTTCCCCAGACCGATTCCATGGCCGCGAATTTGGCCGGCTGGTTCTTTGCTGCGTTCACGCCGCTCACGTCGCCTACCGCCAGCACAAGCAGCGAACTGACCAGAGCGAAGGCCGCGCCCGCGGAAAAAGATCTTTTGAACGCCCCCTCCTGGTTCCGGCGCAGCAAATGCCAGGCGGACACGCCCATCACGAAGAATCCCGCCGCTATCCAGCCGGCGAAAACCGTATGAAAAAATTCTATCCAGCCGTAGGGATTGAAGAGCAGGGCCTTAAAGTCTACCATCTCGGCGCGCCCGTTGCGCAGGACATAACCCACCGGGTGCTGCATCCAGCCGTTGGCCAGCAGGATCCAGAGCGCCGACATATTGGTGGAGAAGGCGACTACCCACATGGCCCCGGCGTGGGCTTTTCTGGACAGCCGGTCCCAGCCGAAGACCCAGACGCCGATAAATGTGGATTCCAGGAAGAAGGCGGCCAGCGCTTCGATGGCCAGCGGCGCGCCGAAGATATCCCCGACGTATTTCGAATAATCCGCCCAGTTCATACCGATCTGGAACTCCAGGGTTATCCCGGTAACGATCCCGAGCGCGAAGTTTATCAGGAAAAGCTTGCCCCAGAAGCGGGCCATGGCCAGATAGTCGGCATCGCCGGTGCGCGCGTAACGCGTCTCGAACCAGGCCGTCAGCCAGCCAAGCCCCAGGGTCAGCGGCACAAAAAGAAAATGGAACATCGCCGTTACGGCGAACTGCAGTCTGCTCAAAGCCAGGGTATCCACGGGCAGCCTCCCTTCACAAGGTTAATTGTAATATTTCCGGCGCGCATGTCAAAGCGCCGGTCATATGACAGGGCGCGAAAAAACCGGGCCTTAAGAAGCCGTTAAGAAATAACTGACCAATTTGGAGGCGCAGATTTGAGCCGGATGCAAGGCGCGACGACGAGGATGTAGCTCAAGCTACATTGAGGAGGAGCAACGCAGCAGCCGGCCAAAGATGCGCCTCCCCCAGGGGGCTGACCGCTTTTGGGCTACAACTGCGTCACTCGTCGCTTACGTAGCGCTGCTACGCTGCGCTCCTCGTTCCTTGTTTCGCCGCAAAATCGATCAGCCAAATTGGTCAGTTATTTCTTAACGGCTCCTAAGGGTGGATATTGGGGACGGTGGCTATGAATTGTTCCATGGGGGTCAGCGGCCAGCCCAGGCCGATCTCATACTCCTCGGGGGTCGGGTTTACGCCCGCGACCTCGTAGGCGTATTCGGTATATCCAACGCAGTCGAATAAGTCCGGGCCCTGCTGTTCGGTATGCGAATTCCCGTATTTGTGCCCGACCTTGGCGGCGGCGGCCTGTATTATCTTTTCGCGCTGCGCGGGCGTGGGGCGTACCTTGCTGCTCCTGTCGCCGTAGTACGGGTATTTGAATTCATGGGTGAAATGTTTCCAGGAATATATATGCCTTACACCGTTCGGCGCCGGGAAATAATTAGGCACGCAGTCCAGTATCTCCGCGACTATTTTACCGTCCTTCAGTTCGGCTTTCACGAACAGCCCGGAGTGACCTATGGGCAGTTCTTTTATCCAGGCGTGCGGGATCCCGAAAAGACCTCCGCTGTAGATCAGGTCGGCTTTTTCAACGCCGCTTACCAGCGAAGGCGAGAAGGCGGAAAGCCTGAAATCATCATTGATCTCCGCCAGCATCTCGAAAGCCGCGGAGCGGGTGGCCATGGTGGCGTTTTCGGAAGCGGCCGTTCCCTTCAGGAAAGATACGGCCGCGGGGGTCTTGATCTTGCCTATCCCCATGACGAGGTTCATTCTTATCACTTCGTCCGACCCGGCGTATAACTTTACCAGGGCGTCAAGCACTTTGGGATCGCCTATCTCTCCCAGGGACCAGATGGAATCTATGGCGGAAAGCTTGGCTTTAAGTTTCTCCTCGTACGGATCGCGGGAAGCATCCCTGACATAAGCTTCCACCCCGGCCAAAAGCGGGTCCACGGCAAGTTTATTCCTGGATTCGCCGGCGGCGCGGATAGCGCATCGCCGCACGCCCGGGTCGGAGTCTCCGATCGCGGCGGCAATGGTCCGGGCCGCCGCTTCATCCTTGCTGTCGGCGAGGGCGTTCATGGCGGCGCAGGGGTCGGGTTCTACGGGCGCCGCGGGCGCCGGAACCTCTATGCGCCGTATCGCCGAAACAGAGGGCATCATAAGGCCGGATAAACCGGCCGGTAAGGGCGTATCTCCCGCGAAGCAAATCCCGGAAAGGCCCACGGTGGAAACCAGCGCCAGAAGTTTTATCATAGTTGTCCCGAATACACGGTCTTTGTCTTTCGCTGAAAAAACAAAAGCGCTTAAAAACGGCCGGCTTAACGCACCGTGACCGCCGCTTTGGTGTCGTTCTCCCCGATGTCGTCGGAATTGACTTCGTCCGGCGTGGTGTTCCCGTCGGCGTCGGTAACGCGCGCATCCAGGGTGTAGGTGCCGGGGGGCAGGCCGGAAAGGTCCACCGAGGCGGTTACTTCGCCTTTGAGCATCAGGTCGGGCGACGCGGGGTCGTTAAGCGACGCTTCCGCGCTTCCGGGCGCCTGCACCAGCGCGTTCCCCAGGTAAACGGAAACGCCGTAGGTCACCTTGCGCGAGCGGTTATCGAGGACGGTGAATTTCAGGGAAGCGTTGTTGCCGCTCTGGGTCACCGAGAGGTTCTGCACCAAAGGCGGAAGTCTTTTTGAAGCGGATCTCAGCACGCCTACCGTGGCCGCTCCTGCCATGGTCAGCTGGCGCAGGCGTATTTCGGGGCTTTCAGTGGTCTGCTGGTTGTTGTTGCTTCCGCCGTCCCCGATATTGGATTGTTCCCGGACGCTGTAAACGTCGCCGTTGGGACCGTAACTGCCCCATGAGCCGAAGGTGGCGTCGGTGCCGAGGGGCGGCGCGTCTTTGGCGGGGACCCAGTAGGGGGCTCCGGTCCTGGGATTTACCCAGCCCGCCAGGTGGCGGCGGGTGTCATCCTGGAGATCCTGATAATAAGCGTAAGGTTCCATCTCGCCGCTATCGCGGGCTGACGGGATCTTAACCTTGTTCCCGTCGGCGGCATAGCCTTCAAAACTGTCGTTGGTCCCGTGCTTTATATTGGCGGCATGGGTGGGTACGGCCTGGTCCTGGGTGAGATGGCAGATGGTGCCCAGCCGCGCGTAGGCTTCGTTGAATTTGAAATGCTCGTAGTTGGAGAGCACTCCGCCGAGGCTCCGGGGCTCTTTCCCGTACCACAGCTCTTCCGGTTTGCCGCCGTTATTGAGCTTAGCGTCCGGCAAGTGAGCGCTTTCATCGTTGGTCCCGGTCAGCAGGATGGTGCCGGCGCGGTCCATATCGGGGGTCTCGCCGCCCATGAATTTGAGCGAGGCGGTCATTTGGGCTTTATGCGCCGAGCCGACAAAGTTAACGCTCCACCACCTGTCGTTGCCGGCCGGCGCGGCGGGCGCGGGGACCGCGATCTGCCTGATAGCTTCCGCGGAGGGCATCTTGAGGGGGGAACTGACAAGGGCGGCGGGGTCCGCCGCGAAACAAGTTCCTGAAAGACCGAATGCCGAAACCAATGTGAGCAGTTTTCTCATGCGTGAACTCCTTAATATCTTCTCGCCACCGGCGTCGTTTCCGGCGGAGCGGGGGCAAAGTTGCCGGTTTCCGGTATCGTGACCTCTACCCGGGTATCGTTCTCGCGGATGCCGTCCGTGTTGACCGACTCCGGGACGGTGTTGCCGTCGTCGTCCGTAAGGCGTACGTCCAGGAAATATTTACCGGCCGGCAGCGCCCTGAAATCCACCACGCCGGCCCAGGGGACGGTCAGCGCGCCGCTGAACATGATGCCGTCCTTGGGCGGCGCGGCAAGGGTCGCCACGCCGCTGGAAGCGGTCCCGATCGATCCGCCTTCGGTATAAACTATGACTTCGACGGCCACCCTGGGGGACCGGTTGTCGTAAGCGTTGAATTTTATATTGTAGCCGACCCTCGTGCCTTCCGGAGAATCGAAAGCCGCCGTGCTTACCGAGAGGTTCTGTACGAGCGGCGGCAGTCTTTTTGAAGCGGATTCGAACACGCTTATCGTCGCGGCGCCGGCCTCTGCCATCTGCAGAAGGCGTATCTCCGGGTGCGCTGTGATCCAGGTGTTGTTATTATTCCCGTTGGAATTGTCCTGCGGCGGGGGAACGGCGTACATATCCCAGTCATGTTTCCCGCCATAATGTCCCCGCGGTCCGTAAGTCGCGTCCTGGCCAAGGGGCGGGGCGTCCGGGGCCTCTACCCAGTACTGCCGGCCGGTTTTAGGGTCGGTCCAGCCGGGTAATTTGCGCCTTGTCTCATCCTGGAGTTCCTGGTAATAGGCGTAGGGCTCCCGGTCCTCGTTGGAACGTCTGGACGCTATTTTTACATCGTTGCCGTAAAAGCCTTCAAAACTATCTCCTATGTAGTGTTTGATGTTGGCGGCGTGAGTGGGAACGGCCTGATCCTGCGTGAGATGCGCGATGGTCCCAAGCCTGGCGTAGGCTTCATTGAATTTGAACTGGGTATAGTTTTGAAGGACACCGCCAAGGGTCTCAGGCTTTACCCCATACCACAGGTCTTCCGGCCTGCCGCCGTTGGCTTTAGGGTCCGGATGTCCGGTTTCATCGGCGCAGCCGTCTATAAGGATATCTTTCGCAGCGCCAAGATCCGGAAAGACGCTCTTGTTTATGAATTTCATGGCGGCTTTGCCCACATACTTATGGGTGTTGCCGAAAAAGGTCACGCTGTACCATTTTGTCCCGTTGAGACCGGAAGTGTCGAGCGGAACGGGAGTTTGGGCGATAAATTCCGCCGCTTTGCCGGACTTGTAGTCCGCAAGCCCGTTCCCCACGTTCTTAATATCGGTTTCGAAATCGGCCGCCACCAGGATGCCGGATGCAGCAAAAAACAACGCCGCCGCAATTAAAAGATCGGTTTTCCTTTTCATTGGTGTCCCTTTTCGGTAAGTTGGTTTCATCTATACTATAGTATGACGCACCAGCCGGATATTCACAACAGCACTTAGGCCCTGTTTTCCATATATAAGGACCTATACGCAAATAGGCCCACCGGGCCTATTGGATAAGGCAGGAAAGAGGCTTTATTTACTTAGTGTGACCAGGGGGATCTCGGAGGGGGCTAACAGGCGCATGGGGGGACCCCAGGTGCCGGCGCCTGACGTTACATAGAAGAAAGAGTTCTTCAGCCGGTAAAGTCCGTAGAAATGCTTATAGAACAGGCGGGTGAAAATATGAAAAGGGAAAAGCTGGCCGCGGTGGGTATGGCCGGAGAACCCGATAAAGTCCCCGGTTTCCGCTATCGCCCCCAGCATGACCGGCTGGTGGGACATCAGAATGGAGAACCCGGCCTTCCGGTCCTTTTCAAGTATGGCCCTGACGCTCTTTTCGGTCATTTGTTCCGTCATGATGTCGCCCAGTCCGGTTATCCGGAAACCGGCCACATCGGCGCTTTCGTTATGCAGGAGCCTTATCCCGAAATCTTTATAGCAGGCCAGCGACTTTTCATAGCCGAAATAATACTCATGGTTGCCGAAGACCCCGTAAACGCCGAGCCGGGGCTTAAGTCTGCGGACCAGTTCGCCGAGCTCCGTGCTGCAGGTAAGGCCGGGGTCTACCAGGTCTCCGGTCACCAGCACCAGGTCCGGATCCCGCGCATTCACCAGGTCCACCGTTCTTGAGAACAGTTTCAGTTTGTAGGACGAGTCGATATGTATATCGGAGAGCTGCGCTATTTTAAGGCCTTCCATAGCCGCCGGCAGGCCGGGAACGGAGAGTCTTATTTCTTTAACGGCCGGAGGTTTAAACCCGTTATACACGGCGTACGGGATGATACCCGCCAGGAAGGCGGCGGTCGCCGCGCGGAAGAAGTACATGCCTGAAGGGGAAAGCAGGTGTTTCAGACCCAAAGCCAGCAGATCCGAGAAAAGGAACGTGAACCCTGTGACGAGTATGGCGCCCATCCAGAAGTAGCCGGCGATACAGACAGGGTCCAGGGCCGTGCCGGAGTAGCGATGGCGCAGGAACATCGTGAACGGGGCTAAAAAGGCCAGCAGCAGGAAAATTATCCTTATGGCCCGCGCCGCGACCGCGGACAGGAAGAAATTGCGCGCCAGCCAGGCGGATGAATAGAAGTGGAGGGCTATGTAGGAGCCCAGCAGCGCGAGGAAGACCGGTAAGAAATGGTAGTTTTTCATAGCCCTATGCTATGATTATATAATTAAACCCATGAACCTTACCCCTTTGGCGGCGATCTGGCTCAATGTCTGCATAAACTCCTTCATGCCGGTATTCGGCTACCTGGCCGCCGGCAGGATCTCGCCCATATTGTTCGCCTTCCTGGGTTCGGCGCTGGGTTTCGCCGTGTTCGTGCCCTGGGCGCTGAAAAAAGGCCTGATGCGGGAATATTTCAGACCGGGACTGTGGCCCAGCCTGCTGGGCATCGGGTTTTTCGGCAGCGCCCTGCCGATAGCCGGGCTGGTCCTGGCGCTGAAATATACGACGCCGGCCAATGCGGCCATTATCGGCCAGGTAGAGGCCATTTATTCCATAATACTGACACGCATTTTTTTGCGGGAGAAGGTCTGCGTAAGGCAGTTGGCCGGCACAGCTCTGGTGCTGGCCGGCACCATGCTGATAGTCTTCAAGGAACGCTTCACTTTCAGATGGACCGGGGACCTCATCGCGATGGTTATACCGCTTTCCTACCAGGTCTCGCACCTTATCAGCAAAAAACTGCCGCGGGGGACCGACCATGTGTTCGTGGCTTCGGCCCGCGCCCTGTACGCCGCGCTCAGCCTGGTCCCGCTTTTCCTTCTTGGTTTCTTTACGCCGGTCTTTTATGCCGAACCGAGTCTGGCGCTGCTGGGGATACTGCTGTTCTGGGGGCTCATCCTGACCGCCTTCAATAATATCCTCTGGTATAAGGCCATTCTCAACATGGACCTCTCAAAGGCTACGGCGATAGTCCTGTCGTACCCGGTGCTTACGGCCGTCATTTCTTCCGTGCTGGGGATAGAACGGATACGGCCGTACCAGGCGGCCGGACTCCTGCTGGCCCTGTGCGGGGCTTATTGGGTGACGACCCTGGTTAAAAAACAGGCGGGGAAAGAGGCGCCGCGCTGAGAAGGGTCCTACTGCCTGGCCCGCAGTTTGTCCGACAGGGCCGTGTAGCCGCTGGCCGCGGCGATGGCCGCGGCGTCCTGCCCGGCTTTGTTGGTCCAATTAATGCTGGCGCCGCGCGACAGCAGGAGTTCCGCGGTATCGGTATGCCCGCGCGCGGCGGTAAGTATGAGGGGGGTGTTCCCGGCGGCGTCGGTTATGTCCGCGGCGGCGCCGTTCTCTATCAGCGTTCTCACTATTTCCGTCCTGCCCAGCAGCGCGCCCCACATGAGCGGCGTCCAGGTAAGATAGTCCCGCGTGTCGCGGTCCGCGCCTTCGGCCAGAAGCAGCTTGAGCGTTTCGAACCGGCTCCATCTGGCCGCCAGGTGCAGAGCCGTCTGTTTTTTGTTCTCCCTGATATTGATGTCGGCCCCGTTCTTTATGAGTAATTTTATAATGTCCGTATTGTCCCTGGCGGCGGCCACCATCAAGGGCGTCCAGCCGGCCTTGTTCTTTATGTCCACGGGGACGCCGTCCGCCAGCAGCTTTGTGACCTCGGCGGGGGAATCGTTCTTAATGGCCTTCGCCATTCGCTCCGCGGAAGTGGTTTCGAATAAAGGACCGCAGGCCGCGAGGAAAAGCAGCAAAAAAGCCGCCGCGGGCCGGCGGACAGGCCCGTAACGGAATAGGCTCATGGTCGAACGTTCCCCCATGGCCATATCCTACAAGAACGGTGTTAAGGATTTATTTCTGTTTAAAGAAGTCGTTGCCCTTGTCGTCCACAAGGATAAAAGCGGGGAAATCTTCGACTTCTATCGCCCACACGGCTTCCATGCCCAGCTCCGGATAATCCAGCGTTCCCACTTTCTTGATATTGCGCTCGGCGAGCAGTGCCGCGGGGCCGCCCGGGGAGCCCAGGTAGAAGCCGCCGTGTTTTTTGCAGGCGTCGGTCACGGCCTGGGAGCGGTTGCCCTTGGCTATCATGATCAAAGACGCGCCGTGGGACTGCAGGAGGTCGACGTAAGGGTCCATGCGGCCGGCGGTGGTGGGGCCGAAAGAGCCGGAAGGGCTGTTCTTCGGCTGTTTCGCCGGGCCCGCGTAGTAAACGGGGTGATCTTTCAGATATTGGGGCAGGGGCTTGCCGGCGTCAAGGAGTTCCTTGAATTTGGCGTGGGCGATATCGCGCGCCACGACTATCTTGCCGTTCAGCGCCAGCCTGGTGCCGATGGGATATTTCGAAAGCTCGGCGGTGATCTCGTTCATCGGCCTGTTGAGGTCCACTCTGACGCAGTTGGTGCATGAAGAATATTTCGCGCGGATGTCCGCCGGGATGAGGCGGCCCGGGTCCTGTTCCATCACTTCGAGCCACAGACCGTGCCGGTCTATCCTGGCCAGGATATTCCTGTCGGCCGAGCAGGATACGCCCATGCCGATGGGTGCGGAGGCGCCGTGGCGGGGCAGGCGGATGACCCGTACGTCGTGTGCGAAATACTTGCCCCCGAACTGCGCGCCATAGCCGAATTCACGGGAAGCCGCCAGAAGTTCCCGTTCCATGCCCTTATCCCGCAGGGCCCGGCCGCCCTCGTTGCCGGTCTCCGGCAGGCTGTCCAGGTAGCCTGCCGAGGCGAGCTTAACCGTTTTGAGGCACATCTCGGCCGAGGTGCCGCCTATGACGAAAGCTACGTGGTAAGGAGGGCAGGCCGCCGTGCCCAGCGACTTCATTTTTTCGATGAGGAAAGGTTTAAGTTTTTCCGGAGTAAGCCTGGTCTTGCTTTCCTGGTACAGCATGGTCTTGTTGGCCGAGCCGCCGCCCTTGGTGACGAACAGGAAATCGTAAGCTATGCCCTCTTTCGCGTAGATATCTATCTGGGCGGGCAGGTTGTTGCCGGAGTTCTTCTCTCCGTACATATCCAGCGGGACGGTCTGGGAATAGCGCAGATTTTCGGTGGTGTACGTTTCCCAGATGCCTTTGGAGAGCAGTTCTTCGTCGTTGGAACAGGTCCAGACCTGCTCGCCTTTTTTCGCCACTACGGTGGCGGTGCCGGTATCCTGGCAGAACGGCAGTTCGAACCGGGCGGAAATAGCGGCGTTCTCCAGCATGCAGTAAGCCACGAACTTGTCGTTCTCCGAGGCTTCGGGGTCGGAAAATATTCCGGCCACCTGTTCCTGGTGGGCCGTGCGCAGCAGGAAAGACACCTCCCTGACGGCTTCGCGGGCAAGCCGCACGAGGCCCTCTGGTTCTATCTCGAGTATTTCCCTGCCGCCGGCTTTGACGACTTTCACGTGGTCTTTCGTGAGATGCCGGTATTTAACTTTGGAGTGGTGGAGTTCGAACATCTCCTGGAATTTAAAAACGGGTTTGTGGGATACGGATGAAGGCATGTGGGTCCCCCTTATAACGAGTTCCGGCTGGCCGGTAACCGGCCGGGCGGGCGGTCCATTCGCCGGCGGCTGCCGCGCCCCGCTTCCCGCCGCCTGTTAATGCTTGTCGGCCTTGCCGAAAAGGTTCGCCAGCAGGAATTCCCTGTTCATGCGCGCTATATTCGAAACTTTAATTTCCTTCGGGCAGACCGCTTCGCACTCATATTCGTTGGAGCAGTTGCCGAAACCTTCATGGTCCATGGCTTCAAGCATCCCGAGCACCCTTCTCTGCCTCTCCGGATGGCCCTGGGGCAGCAGCGCGAACTGGGAGAGCTTGGCGCCCGTGAACAGCATCGCCGCCCCGTTGGGGCAGGAGGCTACGCAGGCTCCGCAGCCTATGCAGGCGGCGGAGTCCATGGCTTCTTCGGCGTCGTCCTTGTTCACGGCCGTGGCGTTCGCTTCGGGCGCGGCGCCGGTGTTGACGGAAATATAGCCGCCGGCCGCCATGATGTGATCCAAAGCCGACCGGTCAACGGCCAGGTCCTTTATCACGGGGAAAGATTTTACGCGCCAGGGCTCGACGGTTATCACGTCCCCGTCCCTGAACCTGCGCATGTGAAGCTGGCAGATGGTGGAATGATCGTCCGGGCCGTGCACGTCGCCGTTGACCACCAGGCCGCAGCAGCCGCAAATGCCTTCACGGCAGTCGCTCTCCACGGTGACCGGCTTGTCGCCTTTTTTTATCAGGTCCTCGTTCAGCAGGTCTATCATTTCCAGAAAAGACATGTCCGGGGAGACGTCTTTGACCTTGTAGGACATCATCTTGCCCGGTTCCTCGGCGCCGTCCTGGCGCCATACCCGGATAGTAACGCTGAGGTGATTTTTATGATTAGCGGTCATGATAAGCTCCTGGATAAATGTTAGCGGGCAGAACCCCTGCCGTTCCGTTCCCTCTACTTATAGCTCCTTTCGGCCATCTTGATGTGCTCGAAAGTGAGCGGTTCCTTGTGGAGGACCGCCTCTTTGCCTTCACCGGCATAAGCCCAAACGTTGGTGTGCGAGAAGTTGGCGTCGTCGCGCTTGGCTTCCCCTTCCGGGGTGACGGATTCCTCGCGGTAATGGGCGCCGCAGGATTCCTTCCTCTCCAGGGCGTCCTTCACCAGCAGTTCGCTGAATTCCAGGAAGTCGGCGATCTTCATGGCCTTTTCCAGCGTCTGGTTGAAGTCCTTGTCGCCGCCCGGGACGGTCACGTCGGACCAGAACTCCTCGCGGATCTCCGGTATTTTCTTGAGGGCTTTTTTAAGGATGGCTTCGTTGCGGCCCAGGCCGCAGTCGTTCCACATGACGTTGCCCAGCTGGCGGTGCAGCTCGGTGGGCGTCTTCTTCCCTTTTATGGCCAGGATCCTGTTCATCTTCTCCTGGGCCTGCTTGACCGCGGCGGCGAACTCGGGCTCGCTCGCCGTTACGGGTTCGAATTTCTCGGCGCCAAGGTAGCCGCCGACGGTGGACGGGGCGATGAAGAACCCGTCGGCGAGTCCCTGCATGAGGGCGGAGGCCCCCAGGCGGTTCGCGCCGTGGTCGGAGAAGTTGGCTTCGCCGAGGGCGAAGAGCCCCGGGATAGTGGTCATCAGGTTGTAGTCCACCCAGAGGCCGCCCATGGTGTAATGGGGGGCGGGGTAGATGCGCATGGGCACCTTGTAGCCGTTCTCGTCGGTGATGCGGTTATACATGTCGAACAGGTTGCCGTACTCGTCCTTTATCTTGTTCTCGCCTTTGCGCTTGATGGAGTCGCGGAAGTCCAGGTAGACCGACTGGCCGTTGGGGCCGACGCCCTTGCCTTCGTCCACTACCGTCTTGGCCGCGCGGGAGGCGATGTCGCGGGGAACGAGATTGCCGAAAGCGGGATAGCGCCGCTCCAGGAAATAATCGCGTTCCTCTTCGGGGATGTCGTTGGCGGGGCGCTTGTCGCCCTTGGCCTTGGGGACCCAGACCCGGCCGTCGTTGCGCAGGGATTCGCTCATGAGCGTCAGCTTGGACTGGTGCTCGCCCGAGCGCGGGATGCAGGTCGGGTGGATCTGCGTGAAGCAGGGGTTGGCGAAGCCGGCGCCGCGCTTGTAGGCGGCCCAGGCCGCGGAGACGTTGCAGGCGGCGGCGTTGGTGGAAAGATAGAAGACGTTGGCGTAGCCGCCGGTGCAGAGCAGCACCGCGTGCCCGGCGTACGATTCCAGTTCGCCGGTGACGAGGTTCCGGGCCACTATGCCGCGGGCCTTGCCGTGCTTTATAACGATATCCACCATCTCGCGGCGGTTCATTATCTCCACCGTGCCGGAGTTCACCTGGCGCATCATGGCGGAGTAGGCGCCGAGCAGGAGCTGTTGTCCGGTCTGCCCCCTGGCGTAAAGAGTGCGGGAAAGCTGGGCTCCGCCGAAGGAACGGGACGACAGCAGCCCGCCGTATTCGCGGGCGAAAGGCACGCCCAGGGCTACGCAATGGTCGATGATCTGGTTCGAGATCTGGGCGAGACGGTAGACGTTGGCCTCGCGGGCGCGATAGTCGCCGCCTTTTACGGTGTCGTGGAACAGCCGCCAGACGGAGTCTCCGTCGTTCGGGTAGTTCTTGGCCGCGTTGATGCCGCCCTGTGCCGCTATGGAATGAGCGCGGCGGGGGGAATCGTGCAGCGTGAAAACTTTCACGTTGAAGCCCAGCTCGCCCAGTGAGGCGGCGGCCGAGGCTCCGGCAAGGCCGGAACCGATCACCAGGACGTCGTATTTTCTCCTGTTGTTCGGGTTGACCAGTTTCAGGCTGAATTTATGGTTGTCCCATTTTTTTTCTATCGGTCCGGCGGGTATTTTGGCGTTTAAATTCATAATTGCTCCTTGCTCCTGGTTCTGTCTTATATAGTAATTAATATACCGGTCATTCCTTAATTATTGTACCGTCACCTGGTAGACCGCTTCCGCCGCCTTGATGTCCAGGTTCATCAGAAAATATACCGAGATGAGCGCGAAGCCGACCATGGTGATGGCCACCAGCCAGCCGCCTATCTTTATGAAGGGCGTGTATTTCGGGTGGTTCACGCCCAGGGTCTGGAAGGCGCTTTGCAGGCCGTGGCTCAGGTGCAGGACCAGCGCCACGGCGCCGCCTACGTATATGGCCACGAATACCGGGCTCCTGAAAGCCGAAGTCACCATCTGGTAGAAGCCTATGGAATGGTCTACGAAGCGGAAGGTCAGCAGGTGGTAGGCCAGATAGGCGAGTATCAAAAAGGCCGTGTAGAGCATTGTGGCCGAGCCGATCGTCCTGCCGCCCTGCCAGTTCCGTGCCTCGTAGCCGCTGGGAGCGTTAAGCCAGTCCTCAAGGCGTACCCACGTGCCGGTGAAGATGTGGGCCAGGAAGATCAGCATGAGCCCGAATTCCATAAGGGGGAGAAGCGGGTTGGCCATAAGGAAGTCCACCCAGTTGTTGAAGGCGACCTCTCCCTTGAAGAGGAGCATGTTCTCTCCCAGGTGGAACAGCATGAAACCCCCGAGCATCAGGCCGGTTACTGCCATAACGGCTTTCCTGCCTATGGAGGTAAGTATCATTCGCTTGATAAAAGTAGTACTCATTGTGTGGGGCCATCCTTAAATGCGCAAGTTGTCAGGCGGGATTTATTGACGCGCATCACCCGAACAATTGACACTTGTCACTTTTCGCTTGCGGCGTATTCTGACCGATTTTCAGGTTCATAATTATTCTAATAGATAAATGGGGGTTATGGAAAGTAAAAATATTGAAAAGGATATTAATATTCCTTATAGTCCGGTGAAGCGGTCGCGGCCGGAAGCGGAGGGCCGCGGGGGAGGGGTGCGGAATACGAGGATGTTTCCCGGGCTTGCCGCCCGCCTTGTTTGATTCCGCGCCGATATTAACTATAATTAATCAACATTGATCTTCATTAAGCAAACCCGGAGGCTCAGATGTATAAATTCCTGCTTTCAGCCGTTATTTTCGCGTGTTCCGCCGATCTGTCGGCTTATGAGAAAATAGAGTTTAAAAGCCAGATAACGAACCCCGCTTTGACCAGACTCTCGGCCGTGGCCGTGATGGACGGGAAAGTGCTGGCCGCCGACTCCAAGACCAGCACGGTGTTCATCTTTGACGCGGAAGGAAAGCTCCTCAAGAGAAGTTCCGCCCCGCTTAAAGAGCCTAACGGTCTGACCTCGGGCAACGGCAGGATCTATGTCGCCGACACCGGCAATTCCCGCATAGTCGTGCTGGACTCCGACGGCGGCCTGTTATGGGCTTTTTCCGGCGAAGGGACGCTCCCCGGCCAGCTGGACGGACCGATGGACGTGGCTTTCGGACCCGATAACAGGGTGTATGTCGCCAATACCGGCAATTCCCGCGTGGAAGTGTTCAACTCCGACGGCGTTTTCCTGTACGGCTTTCCCGTGCTCAAGTCCGATAAGGTCACCAAGCTCGTCCCGGTCAGAATAGCGGCCGATAACGCGGGCTTCATTTACGTTTGCGATACCGATAATTCGATCATAGTCAAATATGACAGGACCGGCGTACCGGTCAGGGGTTACCCTCTCGCCAATGACGGCGTCGCGGTGAACGCCTACGGGGAACTTTACGTCGTCAACGGGAAGGAAGGCAAAGTGCGGGAGGTCTCGGAAGCGGGAGAGGTCCTGGGGACCTTCGGCACCCGCGGCAAGGATAAGAGCCAGTTCATGAAACTGCGCGGTATCGCCATCGACGCGGCCGGCGTTCTCTACCTTGCGGACGAGGGCAATAAAAAAATATCCGCCATCAAGCTCGAAGGCGAACATCCGGCCGCCATGCTGCCGGCGGTCCAGCCTCTGGACCGCTTCAATCTTAAAGGCCCGGTAAAAAAATACACCTATAAGAGCGACGTGTTCGCCGTCAGGCCCGACCTTAGCGTGGTCGCCAACCTGCCGGAGTCCAAAGAAGTCGTCCTGTTGGAAGCGGCGGGCAAAAAGAAGCTTATGAGTTACGGCGACAAGCAGGGACAGGTCAAAAATCCCGGCGGCATGACGACCGACGCCAAGGGCCGTCTTTATGTCTCCGATACCGACAACAGCAGGGTGCAGATCTTCGGCGCGGACGGCGCTTTTGTGAATATGTTCGGGACAAGCGGCTCGAGCGAAGGGAGTTTTAAAAGTCCCACCGGCCTGGCCGTGAGCGCCAACGGCAACATTTACGTGGCGGACCCCGACAATAAAAGGGTGCAGGCCTTCAATGCGGACGGGATCTTTCTGTTCGCCGTGGGGCCGCAGGCCGGGGCTTATACGCTTAAAAATCCGGTGAGCGTCCGGACCAACGGCAATAAGAACCTGTATATCCTGGACGCCGGCCTGAAAAAGGTGATAGTGGCCGGCCCTAACGGCAAATTCCTCCGCGCCTGGGACGATTCCGGCGGTCTCCAGGAGCCGGTGGCCATGGCTGCCGACGGGATGGGCTATTTCTTCATTCTTGACCGCGGAGAATACCGCGTCAAGATCTTCGACGAAGAAGGCAAGTATGTTTCCAGTTTCTTTTCCAAAGGCCTCGGCGAACGCGAAATGATGGAACCGCGCTACCTGGAAATAGCGGATAATAAGCTGTATGTATCCGATTACGCCAGCGGCAAGATCCTGGCTTTCGCGCTTTCCTATACCCCGGAACAGCCTTTCGACGCCAAATACGCGGCCGGTGACGCCGGGGTAACCCTTTCCTGGCAGGCGAAAAAAACGGCCTGGCTGAAGGATTTCGCGGTCTTCCGGGCCGATTCCCCGAACGGAGAGTATAAGCGGCTGGGCACGGCGGAGAAACCGGAATACGCGGATACCGGTCTGGCCCCGAACACGACTTATTATTACGCCGTGGCGGGCATCTCGATCACGGAGAATACCGGGACGCGCTCGGTCCCGCTGCCGGTTTATCTGAAAGCCCCGGAACCGGCCGCGGCGGTTCCCGCGGCCGAGGAGGCCGGGCCGGCTTCAAAGAACGTGGCGCCCATGGAGATAGTCCCGGTGGAGCTGAACTATATCTTCTCCGCGAACTACAAGTATTACATGAAGAACCCGATCGGCCGGATAGCGGTGCAGAATAACACCGATGTGGCTTTCAGCAACGTCAAGGTGTCGTTCTTTCTGAAGGATTTCATGGATTTCCCGTCCGACGCCATCGTCAAGGAGATCGCGCCGCATTCCAAGGCCCCGGTGGACCTTATGGCCACGCTGAACAACAAGATCGTGACCATCAACGAGGACACGCCCATACAATCCCAGCTCACTATGACCTACTACCAGGAAGGGGCTGAGAAGACCTTTACGCTGAACAGGCCCATAAAGGTCCTGTCAAAGAACGCCATCATCTGGGATAAGGCCGACAGGCTGGCCAACTTCATCACGTCCAAGGATACTCCGGTCTTCGGTTTCAGCAGGTTCGTGCTGAACGAAAAGAGCAAGTTGCAGGACGAGGCGGAACTGCTGAACGGCGACGTGTTGTCCGCGCTTATGCTCTGGGAGGGTCTGGGGGAGACGGGCATCAGCTACCTGGCCGACCCGGTGAGCCCCTATTCGGTCAAGAAATCCTCCAAGGAATTCACCATAGACACCGTGCAGTTCCCCAGGAACACGCTGAAACTCAAGAGCGGGGACTGCGACGACCTGACCGCGCTTTTCGCCTCCCTTTTCGAAGCTTCCGGCCTGCACGTCGCGCTCCTGGACTTCCCCACGCACATAGCGCTGATGTTCGATACCGGCGCCACCGACGCCCGCGATGTGGGGATCCCGGAAGAATACCTGATAAAGTACAAGAACACTTATTGGGTCGGAGTAGAAACGACCATGGTGGGTAAGGATTTTTACGATTCCGTGAAGCACGAAGCCGACCTTTACAGGAGCATGGCCGCCGACGTTAAAGTGGTGGACGTGCGGACCGCCTGGACGGAATTCGAGCCGGTGACGCTGCCGGAGTCCGAAGCGGAGAGCAATCCGGACCGCGCCAAGTTCAACGCGCGCGTGAAAGAGGCCGTTGCCGGCATGCTGAAGGCGCGCTATGACTACTTTAAGAAATATTACGGCCAAATCCTGCTGGAAAATCCGGACGACGCGGACGCCAACCTTAACCTGGGCATCGTCTCCGCCCAGTACGGCGAAACCGATGAGGCCGGCAAATATTTCGGCAAGGTCCTGGAAAAGGACCCCGTCAACGCGGCCGCGCTTAATAATATGGGCAATATCAGCTTCAAGGCCGGGAAATACCAGGAAGCCAAGGATTATTACTTCAAGGCGGCCAAGGCCGACCCTTACGACGCCAATGTCTGGCTGAACGCCGCCCGCGCCTCGGCAAAACTCGGGAAGAAGGACGACGTGAAGACGTTCGTGGACCGGGCGGCCCAACTGGACCCGGAGACAAAGAATATAGGCGATAAACTGTTGAAATAAACGCGCCCGCGCCGGCTATGTGACTAATAGCCATTGAAAAATGCGCGGCGGCGTGGTAAAGTCTTCAAGAGAGGGATAGTATTTATGAGAAAAATATTGATGGGCCTGATATTGCTGTTCGCTTTCAATTCCGCCTACGCGGCCGGGGGCGGGGATTGGAAGAATTACTATGAAACCCTGCTTAAAGGCCTTAAGTCCAAGGTGCAGAAAAGATTCGAGTCCAGGACGAGCGTTTCCGCTGTCGCCGCCGTGCGCGGCGCCAAGCAGGGGACCGACGCCGAGGCGCTGTACTGGAAGGGCGGGGTCTCGGAACAGGCGCAGAAGAAGCTTTCCGAAGAAAAAAAGGCCCTGACCGACGCCGTGCAGCTGGTGGTGGACGGCAATGCGGCCGAAGGCAAAGTTGCGCTTGAAAAATTCATAAAGGATAATCCGGAAAGCTTGTACGTCCAGGACGCCAATGCGGCGCTTTCCAACCTGCCTAAGGAAGAAACAAAGTCCGCCGAACCTAAAGCCGCGGAAGTAAAACCGGCCGAGGAAAAGCCCAAGGCCGAAGAAGTTAAACCCGCGGAAACCAAGGCGGCCGAGCCTGAACCGGCCGCGGCGCCGAAGACCGAAAAGGGACAATAAAGCCGTTCTTAAAATAAAAAGCCCCGCACTTTCGCGGGGCTTTTTTATTGGCGGCCGTCGGCGGTCCGCCGTCAGTCGTCCGGGGTGACGCTCGCCGAAGAAGTGTTGGTCTTCCAATCCCGGTCGGCCGGTTCCGGTTTGATATCCTGGAAGGGTTTGCCGGCCGGGGCGTCCTTGGTCGGGACCACCCAGGTATTATCCGGTTTGTCGGGTTCGATGCCCTGCGTGCCGTCGGCGTTCTTCGGCGCGCCTCCCGCGGGATTCTCCGGCAGCCAGGTCCTGTCCGGGGCTACCGGCGGGCCCGAAAGCTCGTCGGCGCCGGGTTTCCCGCCCTGCTCCTCCGGTTCCGCGTTCAGGACCGCGGGCTGTTTCGTGCCCGCAGATACTTCTCCGCGCTTTACCTTTAAGTAAACGTCCACGGCGGATTTCCAGAGCATGTTCTTGATCAGGGCGTGCTCCTTGCGGCCCGGGGAGAATAACGGGTAGAGCGGCAGAATAAGCGCGTGAAAAGTCGTTTTATTCTGCCCGATCTCCTCCACCGCGGCGCGGCCGTCATGGCCGTTATATTCGACCACCAGCTGGTGGTTGACGCGCAGGCTGGCCGGTATAAGGAATATGTAGCCGGTATCCACCAGAAAAGACCTGAAGATCTCCCCGTAGGTCCAGCGGCCGTAAGAGGTCAGGGCGATCGTGATAGTGCCGGAACCGTTCCTGGCGTCGTAAAGCCCGGCTTCCTCGAATATGTCCCCGGCGTGTTTTTTCAGCCATGCCATATCCCCTACGGGAACCGGCAAGGGCCTGGGCCTCACGGCCCTGGTGGATCCTTCCCCGATGGTGTCTATAGCGCTTTTGTAAGGAAAATTTTTCCAGACAAGCCGGATCTCTCCGGCCGGTTTGATATCTTTGGCGTCCATCATCTGGTGAAGATGGCTTCTGGACACCATCACGTCCCCGGAGTTGAAAGAGGCGCAGCCAGCCGCCAGGAAAAGCGCCGGCAGGATAAGAATGTGTCTGAATTTCATGGTCGGTCCTTCTTGCATTATGTAAAACTCCCGATATTTTTATATATTATATTATATGGCCGGTCCTAAACAACCGGCGGCTAGCGGCGCGGAGACAGCGGGGGGCACATGCCGGTTAAAAAGCTCGAACAGATAATAAAGAACGAAGGCAAGCCGGATATCGTGATCAGGGTCGCCAAAGTGGCCGACATGCGGCGCATCCAGGTGCTTTACACCGAGATCTACGGCGGCAATTATTCCATCCCTATCGTCACCGATAAAGATAAGATGCGCAGCGCCATAGAGAACGACGAGTACTACTGGCTGGTAGCCGACTGCGAGGGCAAGATCATCGGCAGTCTCGTCTACGCCCTGGACCTGCGCGACAGGATCGCCAAAGCTTTCGGCGCCGTAGTCTCCAAGGATTTCAGGAAGCTGGACCTGGCTTACACCATGATGAAGCTGGTCCTGGACGATATAACCCACGGCCAAAAGCTCGTGGACGTGGTTTACGCCACCACCCGCACCGCCAATCACGCGCCCCAGAAGCTTACGGAAAGCCTGGGGTTCATCAAGCTCGGCATCTTCCCCAACACTCATAAGGTGAGCGAGAATGAGACGCACTGCCTGACCGCCTATTATACCGAGGAAGCGCTCCGGAAAAGAGAGCCCAGGCCTGAGCTGCTCAAGGAGATAGTTCCGTTCTACGACCTGGTGCGCAAACAGGTGAAGCTGGAAACTCCGGTGGTAACGGAAGTGAAAAGCCTTTACCAGGAGAACAGGCTTATAATTCCGCCTCTGCCCATGGAGATCATCACGGCGCCGACTTTCATAAAGAACAGGTTCAAGGCGCTCAAAAGCAACAGCTTCTTCGAGCACACCTATATGCCTTTTCACGAACCGAACCTGCTGTTCATAACGCCCGACCAGTCCACCGAGGTCTTTCTCAGCTACAGCCAGAAGGACAAGTACAGCGTCGTCATGGGCGGCGTGACGAAAGAGAAAAGCGCCACCGTGGTCCTCGAGAGCATCGCCCAGAAGCTCAACGAGATGAACATGTCCTATGTCGAGGTGATCCTGGACGCCTACACGCCCGAGCTGCAGCGCGAGGCCATGGACGCGCGGTATATTCCCAGCGCTTATTTCCCCTGTGTGAAGAAATCCGGCAACCGGCGTTACGACTGCATAGTGTTCTCCAGAACTTTCGAAGTGCTGGACTTCAGGAACGTAAAGCTGCTTTCGCTTTATAAGAATTTCCTCAGAGAATACCTGGCGCTCTGGCGCGAATACTACATCGAATCGGCCTTCAGAAATGATTAAATCATTCAACGAAGACAGCCTGCCGCCTTTTTACAAGCCGCTCAAGATAGAGTCGGCTCTCGAGCGGCTCATCGAGGCGCCGCCTTTTAAATTCGGCCCCGCGGCTTCGGCTCTGTTCTGCGCCGCCATGCGGGAGGCCTTCGTTTTCCAAATGCGCCATTCCAAGTTCTTGAAGAACTTTCTGGAAATGGATAAATTCGATCCCGCTTCGATCAGGAACGAAAAAGACATAGCCAAGATCCCTTTCGTCTTCGTGGCCGCCCTTAAGGAACGCGACCTGACCACTTTGCCCGAGTCTAAACTTGTACTGGAGCTGAAGTCCAGCGGCACCTCGGGCCAACGCAGCCGCATGCAGCTGGATAAAGGGTCCCTGATGCGCGTGAAGCGCCTGGCCTGGAAGGTCTTCGAGGGGCTGGGCCTGACGGACCTCGCGCACGAACACGACTATATCTGTTTTACCTACGATCCGGCGGTGGCGCACGACCTGGGCACGGCCTGGACCGACAAATTGCTGTCGGGCTTCACGAAAACCGGAAGGATCTTCTATACTTTCCGCTGGAGCAAAGAAAAGAACGATTTTTATTTCGACATCGAGAGCGCGCTCGCCCTGCTGGAAAAAGCCGAAAAGACGCAGAAGTTGACGCGCTTTGTCGGCTTCCCGGCTTTCGCGCTGAAACTGACCGAAGAGTTTAAAAAACGCCATGGCCGCATGGTAAGGCTCAACCCCGGCTCCAGCGTGATCACCGGCGGCGGCTGGAAGACGCTGGCCGACGAGGCTATCGATAAGAAGGTATACCGTAAAATACTGGCCGACAACCTGGGGATACCGGTCGAGAATGTCCGCGACCTTTTCGGCATGGTCGAGCACGGCGTGCCCTATGTCGACTGCCCGCTGGGTAATTTTCACATCCCGAATTACGGCAGGATAATAGTCCGCGATCCCGGCAGTTTGGCGCCTCTCGGTTACGCCAAAGACGGCCTTCTGCAGTTCATGACGCCTTATCTGACCAGCTACCCGTCCATTTCGCTGCTGTCCAGCGATATGGGCCGCGTCGAGAAAGGCTGCAAATGCGGCATAGGCGGGGACGTGCTGGTGATCAAGGGCCGGGCCGGCGTTAAAAAACTCAAGGGCTGCGCGATAAGCGCGGCGACGATGCTGTAGGGGTTCGGGCCAGGCACTCAAGTTCTGCCGGCGGCTGCAAGTTCGGGGTCCTGTCGGGGTCAGGCTTTTTCGCGTTCCCTCGGCAGCCTGCGGGGTCAAAAAAGCCTGACACCCGCCACCCCTCCAGCTATACCCGCCGGCAGAACTTGAGCACCTGCTCTTCCAGTCGTGTTGTTTAAGGTTGAGGCCAGTCTGATAAACATATGAAGATCCATAACACCTATCTTTTCGGTAAATGTTCCGATAAAACTTCGTGGAAGCCCGCGGAACTGGAAGAGGTCGGCCTCAGGGCGCAGGCCGCGCGGGAACTGATGCGCGGGGTCTCGCGCGATTATATAGCCGACACCTTGTCCAAGGCGGGCCGGCTTTTCGGCAAGGGCGGGAAATACCGTAAGGCCGCGCTTGAGCACCTCAAACAGCACATCACTTTTTCCGAGCCCGTTATAGACAAGAGCCTGGATATAATCCCGGAGATACTTGATAAACATACGCTGATAAAGCGGATGAACATGGAACTGTTCCTGCCGTACGCCCTTGAGGCGCCGGTGGAGCGCCGCGGCTACGACGGTCTGGTGCGCGCTCTTCCGAAGGGCGTGGTCCTGCATGTGGGCGCAGGCAACGTGTTCCTGGGCATACTGGACTCGATGGTCATAGGTTTCCTGACCAAGAACGTAAATATAATAAAACTTTCGTCCTCAGGTTCCAATTTTATCAACCTGTTCATGGACGCCCTGAATGAAGTAGACGAGAAAGGCGTATTGGCAAAGTCGGCCGCCATAGTCAGTTGGAAGGGCGGCAGCCAGGCCCTGGAAGAGGCCGCGCTAAAGCATGTGAACGCGGTTTTCGTCTGGGGCGGCTACGACGCGGTGCAATCCTACCGCAAGATAGCGCCGATAGACGTGCGGGTGGAAGGTTTCGGGCCCAAGACCAGCGTGGGCGTGGTCTTTGAGAGCTGTATAGAATACGAGGGGATGGATAACGTGGCCCGCCGCGCGGCCATAGACGCGTCTCTTTGGGACCAGGCCGCCTGCTCGTCGCTGCATACTCTTTACATAATAGCCCCGAAGGAAAAACACGCGGCGCTGGCCGCCGGTTTTCTGCAGGCGGCTAAAAAACATTTCGCGCAGTTGGCGGAAGAACTGCCGCAGGGCGAACTTTCTACCGACGAGCAGACGGAAATAACCCGCGCACGCGAGCTCGCGCGCGTGGACGTGTCGCTGGGGACGGCCTCTTATATAAGTTCGGCCCCGACAACGCATTGGACCGTGATATATGAAAAGGACCCGGTTTACCGCGTGTCCCCGCTGAACCGCGTGCTGTATGTCAAGACCGTGGAGACGCTGGAAGAGGTGAAAAATAATCTGATGCCCTTGCGCGGTTATATTCAGACCGTGGGGGTGGGCGGTTCGATAGAACGCAAAAAAGTGCTCGAGACGCTGGCTCCGGCCGGCATCGCCCGCGTGGTGAAACTGGGTAAGATGCTGGAAGAGGCCAATGGTTCGCCGCACGACGGGATATTCCCGATGATGTCGCTGGTCAACTGGGTGCCTATAGAGGAAAAACCCTCGCAGCTTGACCGCCTGAGCGAACTGGTGGACCATGCCAGGACCCGGAGCCCTTTTTATAAAAGGCATTTTAAAAACGTGCCGAGGATAATTTCGCTCGAGGATTTTCAGCATGTGCCTTTCCTTGAAAAACACCACGTGCTGGAGAACACTCCGCCCGACAGCGCGGATCTGCTGACCTCCAAGGTCCAGCGCGGCATCTATTTCGCGAGCGGCGGGTCCACCGGCCAGCCCAAATATATTTTTTATGACCAGCACGAGTACGACCACACCTGCCGGATGCTCGCGTTCACGCTGGAAGCGGCGGGCCTGAGCGAGAAGGACGTTATCGCCAACCTTTTTATAGCGGGCAATTTGTGGTCCAGCTGGCTGTCGGTGGAAAAGGCCATCGCCTATACCAAGGCCATCTCGGTGCCGGTCGGCAGCAACCTGCCGCTCGAAAATATCGTCGGGTATCTCGAGGATTTCAAGGTCACGGCCGTTATCGGCCTGCCTTCCTTCCTGGTGAAGCTGGCGGAGTTCGCGAAGGCGAACAGGGCTAAGTATAAACTCTGCGTTAACAAGATATTCTACGGCGGGGAGTATGTGGGCGAAGAGATGGTTAAGTTCTTCCAAAGCGTTTTCCCGGGTGTGGACGTGCGCTCGGCGGGCTACGCCACGGCCGACGCGGGTGTGGTCGGTTTCCAATGCCCGGTCTGCGTGATGGGGGAGCATCATCTGTTCGCCTGGAGCCAGTTCATAGAATTCGTGGACCAGGAGACGATGGCGCCGGTGAAGAAGGGCGACGTAGGGGAGCTGGTGGTGACGTGTCTTTCAAAGAAGCACATGCCCGTCATCCGCTACCGGGTGGGGGATCTCGGGCGCTGGATAATGAAGCCGTGCGCCTGCGGCAGGAAGGAGCCGATGTTCGAGATCCTGGGACGCTGCGACGACCGCATCCACGTGGGCGGGGCGCACTTGTTCATCAACGATATCCAGAACGCTTTAGGGAAGGTGCCCGAGCTGAGTTTTAATTTCCAGGTGGTTATGGACAAGAAGGGGCATAAGGACACTTTGGGAATACGGGTGGAGGTTAAGGATGCGGCGGCGCTGGCGAGGGGGAAGAAGCTGGCGGAGCTGCTGTGGAGAGAGATCGAGGGGCATTGTGAAGATCTGCACGAGAGCGTTAAGATGAAGTGGCTGGACAAGCCAGAGATAGAGGTCCTGAAGCCGAATACCATAGAGCGCGTCCTGCGCACCGGCAAGATCCGTAAAGTCATCGACAAACGAATAAAGGTATAACCGATCTTATTGCGGCTTTGAATATGGAGTCGCGAGATGTAAAGTCGGGTCGCCGGCGGGTTTTCCGCGCGCGCTGCCAGCTTTCCCTTCGGGAAACTGGCACAGTGTCCATGAGTGATGCAGGTTAGTGTAGTCCACCCCGGGTCCGGGTTTTATGGGGAAGAAGGCCGGGGTCTTCCGCCGGCTGCGGAACGCGCCGGCCCGCATAGCGGTCCGGCTTGAACGGTGCGGGAAAGTGTCCGTAGCAAACTTAACAACAGCGTAGTCCACGCGCCGTTCCTAATGATAGGAATACGCGCTGCCAGCTTTCCCTTCGGGAAACTGGCACAGTGTCCATGAGCAACGCAGGATAGCGTAGTCCACCCCAGACCCCGGCCTTAAAACGCATACAGTGTCCGTAGCAGTCCTTTGAAAGCCCAGTCCACTCTCCGAATGGAGCGCGCGGAGAACCCGCCGTCACCCCTCCGGTCTTGTGGCCGCCCATTTACAACACAGCCTCGTATCCAGCCTAATAACCGCGGGTGAACTTTTTTAGGGGTTTTGGCACTAATATACGACAGAACTTTTTAAAGGGGTGAGCGTATGTGTAAAAAAATGTTTTATGCGGCTTGCGCGGCGGCTTTATGTTTAGCCGTTCCCGCGGCGGTCCTGGCTTTTTATCAGAACGACGCCAAGGGGTTATATTGCGAGGATAACGCGAACCCGGTCTGCGGGCTGTATCAGGTGTGCCGGCCGATACTGGACAAGTACCCCGAATCCGAGATCACGGAGAAAGGGAAGGACTGCACGCTGACGATAGAGTCGCGCCAGATCATTATCCGCAGGAAAAGGGTGGATAACGAAGCGGGCTATTACTTTTACGTGAGCTGGACGGCGGAAGCAAAAAAGGCGCCGTAACAGGAGAAAGCCGTTTGCGGCCGCGGGAGAATAACCCTATAATAATTATCTGCCGAAACCATTATGGAATACCCGGATAAAAAAAGAGCGGTCGAACTGGAGAACGATCTGGTCTCGCGCTTTATAGACGGGGATGGAGAGGCCTTTGCCGGGCTGGTGGAGTTATACAAGGACAGGGTGCACCAGTTCATAATCTGCATCCTGGGCGCGGACAGAGAGGCCGAGGACATAGCGCAGGAAGTTTTTATCCAGATTTACAAATCTCTCGGCGCTTTCCGGCGCGAATCGGCGTTCAGCACGTGGGCTTATTCCTTAACGCGCAATGTATGCCGCCGGAGACTGCGCGACCGGGGGCGCGAAGCGGGCTTATTCGCCGTCGCGGACGGCGAAAACGGCGATGAACCGCGTGATTCGGCGCTTCCAGCCGAGATAAAGCTGGAGAACGATGAGACGGGCGAAATTATCCGCGCCGCGGTGGCCGGGCTTTCACCCCTACACCGCTCCGTGATCTTCCTGAGCTGCTGGGAACACCTTTCATATGAGGAGATAGCGGGAACGCTGGATATACCCGTAGGCACCGTGCGCTCCCGCATACATAACGCCATGGCGGCTCTGGCGCAAAGACTTAAACCGGTTTTAAACCCCGGGACCGAGGTGAACGACCAATGAACTGCTTTTCTAAAGAAGAACTTATAGACTATCTTTTCGGCACGGACCGCTCCATTGATCGCGCGGAAATGGAGGCGCACTTTTCCGCCTGCGCGGACTGCCGGGCCAAAATGGAAACTCTGAAACAGTTAAAGACCGCCGCCGCTTCGGTCACGCCCGAACCTGTTTCCGGGGATTTCACGGCCAAACTCATGCGGAAACTGGCGGAACGCGAAGCCGCCCCTGAAGCCGCGGATATCCCGGCGCTGTTTACGCGCTTGTTCAGGCCGGCCTGGGGTCTCGGCCTGGCCGCCTTCGCGGTCGCCCTGTATGTCGGTGCGGTTTTTTTAACCGGGCCCAGGGCCCCGCGCTCCACGCCTGTGGAAGCGCTTTATTTTTCGGATGGGCCGGCAACGGTCAATAGTTCATTTTCCGCCGCCGAAGAGCGGGCGGCCGCGGCCAACACCCCCGGGAAGCTGAAGACGGGATATGTCTATACGGACACCTGCGCGTCCGTTAAATGCGGGATATTGTAAGTGAACTTTTTCGGGAGCCGCGGCACTAACCTGAGAAGCCGACCGGCAACGGAGAGAACGATATGAAAACAAAAACACTGTTCGCGATGCTGATCGCCCTTACGCAGCTGGCAGCGCTGTTCGCGCCCGCCGCCGCTCAGGAGAACGAAACCCCGAACGGCCGCCTGACCGACGGCGCGCTGCCCGGAGAGGACAGGACGACGAAGAAGGGCCTGACCGTAAGGCTCAAAGGCTCCAGGCTCGAGACGCTGTTGAACATCGTCTCCGAAAAGACCGGGATTAATTTCACGTTCAACAACCTCGAACTCGCCGGGAAAAAGGTCACTATTTTCATGAGGAACACCTCCCCGGCCGAAATGATGGAACTTCTGACAAAATCCATGGATATCGAATTCCAACGGCTGGGACATAGCGATAACTTCGTGGTTTTGAAAAGCACCGTTCCTTTCAGCGGCTTCCCACCTCTGACGCGGAAGGATATCGAGGATCCGATCCTACAAAGGGTGACTGGGGCGATAAGATTAAGGAACGCCCCCCTTACAACTTTTCTCGATATCGTTTCCGCGCAGGCCAAAGTGAATTTCCTGGTGGGTGCCGAAGTGGAGAATATCCTTATCACCACCTATCTGACCAAGATAACCGTTGTGGACGTTCTGCAGTTCCTGAAGACCAAAGGGCTCGCTTATTCCCGTATCGGGGAGACCAACACGTTCGTGGTTCGCTCGCTTGGAGCCGCGACCAATAAATTCGCCGAAGCCGAAAGAGCCTTTAACGACAAGGACTACGAGAAGACGATAGCCATTTATAAGGAGTTCCTGGATGCGTCGCCCGATTCCGAAATGGCGGACAACGCCCTCCTGAAAATGGCGATCAGCTATGACTGGATAGCCGCGCGGGACAGCGATCCCTCGGCGCTCAAGGAGGAGGAGAAGCTCCTTAACCGCCTGATAACCGATTACCCGAAAAGCGCCAGGCTCGGGGACGCGTATCTTTACCTGGGCCAGATCTATTCCGGTTACGGCGGCGTCAGGACCGCCGCGATCGATTGTCCGAAGGCCATTAAGTTCTACGACCTGGCCATAAAGAATTCTTATCGCGACTGGGTCAAAGCCCAGGCCGGGGGCAGAATAGCGCAATGTTATGAGCGCGCCGGGGACAAGGAAAAAGCCGCGGCGATGTACAGGGAAGTCGTTGAAAAATATCCGGATACCGCCGTCGCGAAAGAGCTGCGGGAGTCGGGTAAAGATGCCTACATGCTGATGGAGTCCGGTACCCCCACCGATGAAAGCCTCTTGATGGCCCTGACGGCCAGGCGCAGGGACGAAGCGCTGCTGGAGTCCGGGACGATGCTCGAGAGGCAGGCGGAATACGGCCTGGCGATAGAAGTTTACAAGAAGCTGGGGAAAGAGGGCGTGTCCGCCGGACCGGCGCGCAAGGCGGAACTGCGCATCGGCATTTGTCAGGCGGCCATGGACGAGACCGACGGCGCTATAAAAACTTTCAAGGCGTATATCGACAAATATAAGCCCGGGCCGGAAGACGAGTCCTATGCGCACCTGATCCGGGCTTTGGAAAAAGCCGGCAAGGGGGATGAAGCGCGGAAGTATCGTGAGCTGAAAAAATAGCGGGCACGTGCGATCGATATGGATAGCCGGGCGCGGCCTTGTACCTGCGTCCGGCTCTTCTCTTTTTAGCGGGCATCCACGCTGTTTTACACGAGGCGGATAGCGCCTGTCTTGCCGTTTCGCTGTTTTTTATGGTCCGGGGGAAAAGAATAAAATATAATAGGGATGGACAAATTCATAAAACCGGGCGGAGGTTTACGATGAGCGTGCTCTCTAAGGTGCAGCTGGAGAAATATGCGGATGTGCTGATCTGGGGGCTGAAAACGGCGCGGCCGGGGTTCAAGAAGTACGATACGGTCCTGGTGCGCTGCGATCTGGAAGGACGCGAATTGGGGGAGATCATCAACCGGAAGCTGGTGCAGGCTAAATATAACGTTATATTCCGCTTCCTGATGAGCCCGAAGCTCGAGAGGGACTTTTACGAATTTTCCGACGAAAAACAGCGCGGTTTCAGGGAAGCGGGCGGCGAAGAGTTCTATTCGGCGCTCAACGGCAACATTTTGGTGCACGCCCCGTCTTCGCTGACCAATCTCAAAGGCATCGATACCAAACGGCAGTCCCAGGTCGCCATAGCACGCAAGTATATCCGCGACCTCATGACCAAAAACGAGGAAAAGGGCAGGTTCGGCTGGACCTTGTGCACTTTCCCGACGGCCGAACTGGCCAAACAGGCCCGCCTCTCCGTCAAGGAATACGCCGCGCAGATCGCCAAGGCGTGTTTCCTGAACGAGGCGGACCCTGTCAGGAAGTGGGGCCGCATCTACAAGGAATCCGCCGAAATAAAGAAATGGCTGGGTTCCTTCAGGATAGACACTATAAGGACCGAATCCAAGTCCATGGACTTTACGGTCAAGCTGGGCGACATGCGTCGTTTCCTGGGAGTCAGCGGCCATAATATCCCGAGCTTTGAGATCTTCACTTCGCCCGATTGGCGCGGTACCAACGGCAAATATTACGCCAACCTGC
>Ga0334722_10000852_pt1 | contig 41943 bp, 31 predicted proteins | sample C3_bottom_MG_FD_207210 | JGI IMG/M metagenome (GOLD analysis project Ga0334722, IMG submission 207210) | Sediment microbial communities from Yellowstone Lake, YNP, Wyoming, USA - C3_bottom | ecosystem: Environmental > Aquatic > Freshwater > Lake > Sediment | place: USA: Wyoming | collected...
CGTAACGTTTCTGCCATTCCAACAGGGTTATCTTGGGCATCTTCATAACAAGACCTCCTTCGCTGTAACGATCTGATCTTGTTATGTAATATAAGCATTTTGCTGAGTTTTATTTAGAGCCACTTTATCTTTTTGCAAATTGCCAACCCCAGACCGGAACCACGGGCCTTGCTGGTTTGAAAGGGTTTGAACAACTCCGGTCGCATCTCCTGGGCTATCCCCTCACCCTGGTCGGCCACGGTGAGTTCAATCTGTTTGCCGATCCGGCGGGCTGCCAGACTGACCACCCCCCCGGTGGGCGAGGCCTGCAATCCGTTGTTCATCAGATTAACCAAGACGCGACGCAACCCTTCCGCCGGGCAAACCGCCTGCAACTCCGGGGGGACATCACATTGCACCCGTACACCGGCATCGGCAAATTGCGAGGACAATAGAGCTTGGACGTCTTCGGCCAATGCGGCAAGATCAGTGGCAACGAGAGGATTTTGCATTGGCCTGGTATAGAGGAGAATGTCGTCCACCAGACTTTCCAGATGCTTCGCCTCACTGACGATCAAGCCAGCAAAATCCCGCTCTTTTCCCAGAACCAATCGCTCTTCCAAGAGTTGGCCATAGCCCTTGATCCCGGCCAAGGGGTTTCTGACCTCATGGGCCAACACCGCCCCGACCTCGCCCAATCGTGCCAATTCCAGCTGCCGTTCACTCAGCCGCAACTGTTGCGACTGGCGCCGCAATAGCCAGAAGACTCCAAGTCCCAGCAACCAGCTAAACCCCAACAAGGAAAAGATGGTGATCATGCCCTGCCGGGCCTGGCGCATGACCGTTTCGGCCCGCCACGTATGCAGGGCCAGGCGCAAAACCCCGATTTTGCCGTCCCGGTGAAAGTGGGACTGAAATTCGTAGACAATCTCCCCGGTTCCCAAGCGAATCCGAGCTTCGCTGAACGTTTCCGACCGAAGCACCGGGCGATATCGCGCATCAGGAGCCGGGGTTCCGATCAGAACCCCATTGGTATGGAACAAATATTTGCCATCAGCACCAATCAACGCCGAGTAAGCAACTTCTGGCGACATCAGCGAGTTGAGGGTATCCAGAGCGACCCCGCGCAAGACCAGTTCTTCCATTCCCCCAGACACGGTCATCGCCAGACCGCGAAGATTCTCTTCGGCCAGCGGTGTTGCTGCACGAAAGTTGCGGACGGCAAACCATGACAGCCCGCCGGTCAGGACAAGCGCCACCAGAATTGGCAAGAGGACGAGCACTAAACGACGCATAATCAGCAATGCCTGGGGAATCAGAAAATTACCGCTAAGTAGGTGAGCAGCAGGGCAACGATCAAAAGGTTAATGCCGATAAAATTCTTGAGCTTGATAATGCCTTCGAAATCTTCCAGGCACATGCGCCACAGGATATACGTCCCGGCTATGGCCCCATTCAACATGAAGAAGGCCGAGAGGATCTGGACGGGGAAATCCGGAATGGTAAAGGCAAGGCCCGTTAACCAGGAAAGCCCGAACTGGCGACCCAGGGTGGGTAGGAAATTGCCGATGCCGCCGGCAAAGCCGGCGAGCCGGTACACCAGCTCACCGGTGAAGGCCATGGGAATGAGGATCGGCACCAGCGGCGCAAAGCGGCCGAACATGGGGTCCTCGTTGATCCCGAAGAGGCGGGAACCGAACTTGATCATGGCCAGAATCACCAGGAACCCGGCCACCAGGAGCAGGCTGAAGGAGGCGGTATCCGGCGTTCCCAGCCAGGTTTCAAAAAGAATGTACGATTTTTTATAGCGAAAGAAACGGGCTAGCTGCGAGCCGATCAGAAAGGGCACGATGTAGGTGCAGGTGATGTAACGGCCCTTGTTGCGGATCAGTTCCGAATAGGGATTACGCAAGAGTAGCTGGGGCGAATCAAGCTTACAGAGCGGCAAACAGTGGCCACAGACCAGACAGTGCAGATTGTTCTGGACGCTGTAGGCACCGAGATATACCGGGCAACCGCGTTTTTCCCCGGTGCCCTTCTTGCAAGCGAAGTTATCACAGACCCGGCAACGTTCGTGGTCGGGGCGAAATTCGATGATCGAGAGGGTGGCCGCCGCCCCGCTGATCCGCCCCAAGGGGCAGAGATGGCGGCACCAGGCCTGGCCAGGGAAGAGCATGGCCAGGAGCGCCGAGCCAGCGACAATGGTCAGGACCAAGAGCGAAGTGCCCACCGGCGACCGGTCAAGCCCAGCCACCACCTCGATCCAGATGATCAGGGCCAGCAAGCAGACCGAGGTGTACACCCCATATTTCTGAAGGAATTTTGGTACCGGCAGGTTTAGTGTCAAGCCCCGCCGCTGCAGGAACACCCCCAACCCGGGAAAAGGGCAGATCCCGCACCACATGCGGCCCACAAAGAACCAGCTCAACACGATGGTCGGCCAGAGCAGCCCCCAGGTCAGAAAGACCGCAATATTGCGGGTCGGATCGCGCGGTCCGAAAAGACCGGAGATCACCACCAGGAAGAAGAGCACGTCGCCGCCAGTCCGCAAATAGGCGTAGTGATGGCGGGCGGCCAGGAAACGGCGCACCCCGGGGAAGATCCGGAACAGGTCAAGGCGGTCGGTCTCCTCCGAGGATATCAGGCTCTTGATAGCCTTGGTCCACCAGAGCACTAGCCCACTTCCTCAAGGATAACTTTGACTTCCAGGGGCTTCTCGTCACGGATGAGGATCAGGGTCACCAGACTGCCCACCTTGAATTTTTCCAACTCGCGCCGCAACTGATCATAATCAGCGATTTTTTCTCCGTTAACCCCGGCAATGATATCTCCGGGAACCACCATCCCTCCAACCCGTCTGGTACCAAGCAATCCAGCCTTAGCGGCGGCCCCGCCCGGCTGGACGTTAACGATCAGGACACCTTTGATCCCTAGCTGTTCGGCGATACGGGACTCCGCCAGGGTCACGCCCAGACCAGGTCGGCTGAGACGGCCATGGCGGATCAACTCCGGCGCCACCCGGTTAATTTCGGCCACCGGCACGGCAAAGCCGATACCGGAGCTGGCCCCGGATGGACTGAAGATGGCGGTGTTGATCCCGATCAGGCGGCCGGAGCTATCGAGCAGCGGCCCGCCGGAATTGCCGGGATTGATGGCGGCATCGGTCTGGATCACGCCCTGGATGGTGCGACCGGAATCGGCCTTGATTTCACGCCCCAGGGCGCTGACGATCCCGGAGGTGATGGTGTGGTCGAGGCCAAAGGGGTTGCCGATGGCAAAAACCTTCTGCCCTACTTGCAACGACTCGGAATCGCCGACCGTAATCGGCGTCAGCAACTTGGCCGGGGCATCGATCTGCAGTACCGCCAGGTCCTTGTCCGGTGAGGCCCCCACCAGCCTGGCCTTCCAGACTGAATTATCGCCCAGAGTAACCTCGACCCGGCTGGCATCCTGGATGACATGAAAATTGGTGACCACCCGCCCCTGCTTATCCCAGATGAAACCGCTGCCGGTACCACTGGGAATCTCATAGGCATTGAGCCCGTAGAGTCCGCGCTGGAGTTCGATGTTGCTGATGTAAACCACGGCGGGTGAGGCTGCCTTGAACAGGGCGATGGTGTTGCGTTCGTCTTCGGCCAGGTCGCCACGGGGGGCCACTGTCCTGGGCTGGGCATTGGGATCGGTGAGCGGACCAGTGGCTTTTTCAGAACGATAGAGGAGAAACCAGGCGGCCAGGAAGATCAGCGCCAGGGTAATGAACGGCGAAACCCAGCCGCGGAACTTGGAGTGACTGTGAGTATACATAAAAGCCTCTTGCAAAAATCTGAAAAATCCCCTCCCCCCCTCGTGGGGGAGGGTTAGGGTGGGGGGGGAGGTTGCCATGAAATCACCAGGTGAGACTTCACCCTCCCCCCAACCCCCTCCCATAAAGGGAGGGGGAGTCTGTTTTCGAGACTTTTGCAAGAGGCTCCTTCCAGACAAAAATCTAACTATTTGACATGGTAAGTTCTACCCCGTCTGGTCCCTCAACCACCCTAAAACCGTACGGTGCTATAACCAGAAACAGTGGCCTTCCCAGAAGAAACAACTCCTCCGCGCTCCGATGGGCAAAATTCCGCAAGAACTCCGCCCGGATGGCCAAATCGGTGCGGACCAGCCCGGTCAAGCGGGCCAGGTTAACGTCGGCAGCAGATCGGTTGAGCGGCCCGGGCAGCAAGGCCCCGATCTCCGCATAGCCGACCTCATGCTCAAGCCTTTCCAGCAGAGGCAGGACCGGCTCAGCAGAGGCCAGGAAATCGCGGCGGCCCAGGAGATCACGCCCCATGACCGCCTCCAGTGGTCCGGTGTCGCGGCAAAGAAGCAGACGACACTCCAGCGGGCGCCGCCCATAGATACCACAACCGATTGATTTTTCGTAAAATTTACAACTCCAAGTGGCCCGCCCCCCCGCCAGCTTGATAAACTCCTGGGCTGCCGGTAACACCATCCCCCGCAATTGGTCATAGGTCGGTTCACCGGGACGGATAGTGACCAGGTCCCGCCAGCCAAGGGCACCGGTGGCAACCAGTTCCTGGTCCTCTCCGTGCAAGACCGGGCCACCTTTTTCACAGCAGGCACCACAACGACGACAAGCACCATTATCTTGCGGTAAATTACAGTCCATAAAGCCCAGCAAATGTATTTGTGAGTCAGGATAAAGTTGCCGGTTGATGAAAATCTAGGAAAGGGACGCCCCAAAAGCCAAGCCGAAGTTCAGAGTCTAGCCCGACCACCGATAATCGCAAGAGATTATTGTTCGCCAACCCGCCTCGCCGCCGATTCCCGGTTATTCCGGCTTGTCCAAAATCAGTGGATAGTGTATAGAAGAGGCCCGCCAGGTCCTGGCCAAAAGTACGCAAGATCAAAAGTTAATATCGGAACCCAGCCGTGAGCACCAGACTCCAGAAAGAAATCGCCCGCCGCCGCACCTTCGGCATCATCAGCCATCCCGACGCTGGCAAAACCACCCTCACCGAAAAGCTCCTCCTCTTCGGTGGGGCCATCCAGCTAGCCGGGGCGGTCAAGAGCCGCAAGACCAGCCAGCACGCGGTCAGCGACTGGATGGCCATCGAGCAGGAGCGTGGCATCTCGGTGACCTCTTCGGTGATGCAGTTCGACTACCGTGATTTCGAGATCAACCTCCTCGATACCCCCGGCCATCAAGACTTTTCCGAAGACACCTACCGGGTGCTGACCGCCGTCGATTCGGCCCTGATGGTCATCGACTGTGCCAAGGGGGTCGAAACCCAGACCGAGAAGTTGATGGAGGTCTGCCGGATGCGCAATACCCCGGTAATCACCTTCATCAACAAGCTGGACCGCGAGGGCATCGAGCCCCTGGATATCTTAAGCGACATCGAAGACAAACTGCAGATTGAGTGCACCCCCCTTACCTGGCCCATCGGCATGGGCAAACGCTTCAAGGGGGTGTACAACCTCTACCGGAAAGAATTACACCTCTTCACCCCCGGGCAGGCCGTGCGGCCCCAGGATGTGGTGGTAGTGAAAGATTTAAACGACCCGCAACTGGACCGGCTGCTGGGCAGCCAGGCCGACCAGCTCCGCGAGGACATCGACCTGCTGGCCGGGGCCGCCGATCCCTTCGACCACGCCCAGTACCTGAAGGCCAGCCAGTCGCCAGTCTTCTTCGGTAGTGCCATCAACAACTTCGGGGTCAAAGAGTTACTGGACAGCTTCGTCGAACTGGCCCCGCCGCCAGGTCCCCGGGCCACCGCCACCCGGATCGTCGCCCCCGACGAAGAACAGTTCTCCGGCTTCACCTTTAAGATTCAGGCCAACATGAACCCGGCCCACCGCGACCGTATCGCCTTCTTCCGCATCTGTTCCGGCAAGTTCACCCGGGGCATGAAGGTGCGGCACCACCGGCTGGGCAAGGAGATCAACCTGGCCAACGCCACCATCTTCATGGCCCAGGACCGCAGTAACGTGGAGGAGGCCTACCCCGGCGACATCATCGGCATCCACAATCACGGGACAATCAAGATCGGCGACACCTTCAGCGACAAGGAACCGTTGCAATTCACTGGCATCCCCAACTTCGCCCCGGAACACTTTCGCCGGGTGATCCTGAAAAATCCCCTGAAAATGAAACAGCTAGGCAAGGGGCTAGAGCAATTGGCCGAGGAGGGTGCGGTTCAGGTCTTCCGGCCGGTGCTGGGCAGCGATTACATCCTGGGAGCAGTAGGGATTTTACAGTTTGACGTGACCATGGCCCGGCTCCTGGCCGAGTATGGGGTGGAGGCGATCTACGAGCCGATCAACTACGCCGCCGCCCGCTGGATTAGCTGCGACAACCGTAAGAAATTTGATGAGTTCAAGGCCAAGCACCAGAACAACCTGGCCCTGGACGCCGCCAAGGAGACGGCCTATCTGGCCGATTCCGAATGGCGCTTAAACCGGACCATGGAGCAAAACCCCGATATCGTCTTTCACAAGACCCGCGAGCACCACTGAACGAAGAACAACTCCAACAGCAGACCAAGCCATCGTTCAATAACAACTGCCACACTTAGAGGCGGCAAACGGCATAAGGGGCCGTATCTAAGCATCTATCAATGTATTGGTTATTTAGTAACGGCCCCTAAGACCACCCTCCCATTCGCTGCAGAAGAACCAAAAATCCAAACAAGTAGAGCCAAATTCTTTCGTAATCGGAACCATTCGCGCGATGTAAATTTTCTTGAAGCAATTCTTGATGTCGTGGTATGAGTCAGACTCTCTCGCTAAAAGATATCGGATTATCACTCTGCTCTTCAGCTCCCGTACACACCGAATTTAGCCAGGGATGGGAAAATACGTCCGGCTCACTTTACCCACCCCTTTCTTATCAACCCATTTCAATGGAGTTATTATGCCTCTGGAAATACTAGCAAGTATGGTTAAACCGAACTGCCCGGCCATCTTCACCTTTTCCGATGTGATCACCCAACGGATGGTGGGTATTCAAAATTTCTGCCTAAGCTATGGAAAAACCACCGATCACCATGTACAAACCATGTCAATCGCCTTGAACCTCAATCAAACGGGGAAACAGCTGCAGGTGACTCCGGTGGCGACCCTGGTGGATAATTCCGGGCATAACATGGACCTGTCCGAATCGTTTGTGACGGTGGTGGCAATGGCCTGGGTCGGGGTCAATGACGACAATCTGAAACTGGGCAATGCCAACAACATTGGCAACAACTCCAGCAGTGCTCCCATCATAATTCCAACCCCCAACCCCATCGTTCTCCAGGCCGCCTTGGCCGGTTTCTATCTCTCTTATGGTGCATCTGATCACCATCTCGAAACCGCCTCCTGTGCAGTAGGCACAGGGGCCAGCGGAACCTCGGCGGAGATCACCGGCCAGGCCCAGATGTACGACGACACCGGTCATAATGCCGTGACCCCGACAGTCAACGGCGGTTTGATCGCCAACGGAGACACGACGCTGCCCATGCAGGTGTTGCTCACCGATAATCTTCAGAACACTACGAAGCTGCTCACCTTCGACAGCGACGTGAGCAACGTTTTTTCGTTTATGTCCAGCTTCAAGGTGCAATTCAAGAATAATGCCGATCATCACTTAAGATATATTTCAGTTGGATTGAACGTGCAGAGCCACACCAAAAATACCGTAACGGTGACAGGTGGGGCTAACCTACTCGATAACACTGGCCATGATCAGGACAGCGATATCAGCCACGTAAGCGGCTTCGTGGTTGGTTACTAGACCGATCCCAGGCGTACCGGAAGTCGCCGATGTGGCGACTCCGGTACGCCTTTTTTTTGGCCTGGTGCTAGACCATGCCGCCCATATCGGCTCGGCCTCACCGAAAGACAAAACCACGGAGATCTCCCATGTCTGATTCCTCCTCTATTCCCAGTATTCGCACCTTCCAGATGGACGCCAGTACGATCGGGGTCCTGAAAAGCAGCGTCAACCTCTTCCGTGGTGACGTCAATTACACGCAAACCCTGTTCTCCATGCCCGGGCGCAACAATAGTGACGGCCTCCAGATCGAGATCGCCATTCAATACCAGAGCAATGTCCACCGCCAGGCGGTGACCTGGAACCGCGATCAGCCCACCGGAGTGCTCGGGATGGGCTGGCAAATGCCCTTGGCGCAGATCCGCTACGACAGCGGCGGCTCGCCGATCCCGGGCGCAGGCAACTATACGATCACTTTATCCGGGGTGGAGAGCCGGATGGTAAGGGATCCGCAGACCGCCCTGCTCTTTACCATGCGCGGTGACCTGGCGGCACAACTGGTGGACGGCCAGGAGGTGCCGACGGCGGTCCGCGGCCAGTTTGTGAGTCGCGGGCTACCATTGGCAACGTCGGCCACGGTGGTCGGTACCGCCAGCCCCTGGGCGATCCGCGACGATGCCCTGGAGCAGGAATTCCAGCTGGTGACGGACAGTGGCTCCCTGGGCGCTTATGCTGGTGGGCAGTCGTATCAGCTAGTCAACTACAAGTTTTGGCAGGTTCTCTATTACCCGCGCTATGAGCGGTGGTCGGTGCGCAACGAATCCGGCCAGGTCATGTCCTTCGGCGGCGGGGTGGCGGCGCTTTCGCCGCAAGTCAACACCAGCGCCGGCAACAGCATCGAATGGGGTGTGGAGTGGGTTGACGCCACCGGGATACCGGTCTGGAAGGGCAATAGCGCTGTTGCCGCAGGGCAACGGCAGTATGCCGTGGGGTGGCATTTGTTCCGCACCTACAGCCGGTTCGGAGAATTTGTTTCGTATGGCTACAACGAGTTCCCGCGGAACGCGGATGGATTGCTGCCGGAGGTGGAACAACTGGTGGGCAACGGCGGCAAGGCCTACACCAAGGCCTGCTATCTCACCAGCGTCACCGATGTCTTTGGTCGCCAGGCCTGGTTTCGCTATGCGCCAAAGCTCTGGAACAATGCGACCACCGCCAGTCCACGAGAGTACTCGGACCCCCACAAGGCGGTGCCAGATCATACCCCAAACGGTTACCAGGACCGTTACGAGACCAGATACCTCCAGGAAATCATGGTCACCCACCAGGACGATACGCCACTTTTCAGCGTCGACCTCACCTATGCCCCTACCCCCGATGCCCAGGAAACCGCGGGGGTCGCCAATGTAGTCGCCGACAACACTGGCGATACCTGCAAGCGCCTGCTGACCGGTTTCACCCTGCGCAACCCGGCTGGAGAAGGACTGCCCGGATACCGTTTCGACTATTACCTCGACCCCGTTCAGGACGCCAATCCAGGAGCACTGTGCCGCATCACCTGGCCCAGCGGGGGGAGCGCGCTCTATACCTATCAAGCTGTGAATCTGCCGATTTGCGCACGCACCGCGCCGATGACCGCTCCTGCGCCGATGCCCCCAAACTCAACCCCGCGGGTCTGGTTTGGTCCAGACTATGCGGTGGTATTGTGGAGCAACACCGGCACCCAGCAACTCTCGCTCCAGATCACGAGCTGGAACGGGCAATGGCAGTGCTGGCAGGCCGACCCGGACTCCGCCTTGCTGGTTGACGGCCACGGCGGCACCAGCCTCGCAACGGTAACCGTGCTGACCGGCGACGACTTCGTCGGCCTCACGTATCAGACCAGCAAAAACGTCAATCTGCACCTGTTCCGCAAGGATCCGGCGCGTCCGGGCCAATGGGTGGCTGCAGAGATTCCCGGAGGCGGCAGCGGAGGCTGCAACACCCCCACCTGGCAGTGGTCGCTCAGCAACGGTCAGGTGGTGACCCTGGCGGGGGAGAACTTTGTCCTGGCCAGCCAAATGAACACCTCCCAGAACCGGGGCAGCTATGACCTGTTCACTTGGGACTGGCCGACCCGGAGCTGGAGCCATGCCAACCAGACCACCGCCAGCTACGCCTGGTTTGTCGTTGGCAGGCAGTACTTCGCGATCCTGGACATGGCCTCCAACATCAAGCTTTTCTATCTGAACCCTGACGGCGTGTGGATGGTCGGCGGCAGGACCAACCTTGGCTTCACGCTCAACAACTTTTCGTCCCTGGCCATCGCCGGGGATGTCTCGATGCTGGCGGTTTCCCACCTGGTCAGCGGCGGTCCGGCCATGGGGCAGCAGACCTATGACCTGTTCCCCCTGCAATGGAACGGCGCTTACAACTTCACGACCCCGGTGCCAAAATTCACCATCGTCGACACGTTCGACACTGCCTACCCGACCTCCTGGGCCCCGGTGGTAATCGCCAATTCGCTGGTGGGGGTGGCCGGCAATCTTATACGGTTCAATGGCCAGACCTGGCTCACGAACAGCAATCTAAAACCGTCGTCCGGGATCCAGAGCGGTCAGCAACGCTACGCCTACGGCCCCGACTTGGCCACCCTGATCCGTATCGGTAACGGGGCGCCCAGCGCGCTACTTCTCGGCTACGATGCGGATATCGAAGGCAATTCCTGGAGCGACGGGGCTACCCCCATCACCGGTCTGATCACCCCTCCCGCCAACCAGTCCACCGCCAACTGGGCCGCCTGCTCCAACCCGGACTATATCGTCGTCGGTTCCCAGCTATTCTTCCGTGGCACGGCGACCAATTGGGCGCGGGCAGTCGACAGCAACATTGCCGACCTGCAGTGCCTCATCAACCAGGTTACCAATACCAGCGACCGCTATCAGATCAACGCCGCTTCAATCATCAACGAGGCCCCAGGCTTCATTGCTTGTGCAGTGTACGACAACCAGAAGGCGTCGACCGGTCACGCCACCGCCGCCACCGCCCTGGTCCTGCGCAACGGCAGGGTGCACGGCCCGGCCCAGCTACTCGCTCACGAACAGCTATGGACCAGCCAGGAAGCCGGCGACCATTCCGGGCAGGGCAAATATCCCGGCGGCCCGGGTGCCTTCTTCACTTATCCTGATACCGTCGGCACCCTTGATGCCGCTCGGACCGTTCACCTGCATCGCTACGCCGGCGATGCCATCCAAGGACCGATCAGCGACCGACCGGTCTCCTCGATCACCATCGACGATGGCCTCTCGGAATGCTTCAGCAGCAGCTATGTGCAGGACACCGCCACGGCGGCCTGCGACCCCAGCGGTCAGGTGGTGAAGTACTTCAAAAGTACGGTCTACCCCGGCGGTGAAGCTGCCGCCCCGGTGAACGGCTCGGTCATTAGCTGCTATCTCAACGGCAACGCGATCACCAGTGCCGCCAACTACTACAACGCCTTCGATGGCCTGCTCTACAGCGTCACTACCTGCAATGCCCAAGGTCAGGAGGTGGCGAAGGCGACCAACGAATGGCTGGCCTACGTCAAACGGGCCGGCGACCCGCTGAACCCCGGGGTGGTACCGCGCCAGCTTTACGGAGCCTATGTAGTACAGAGCGGCAAGACCTCCATCAGTGACGGGGTGACAGCGACCCAGTCCACCGGTTATGTCCCTGCCTCCCTGAGCTACCCCTTCACGGGGCAACCCGCCACGACCAGCACCACTACCTGGAACGGGGCAGGAGAAGAGGAGACCAGAATCATTACCAATACCTATGGTTGCGAGGTCAACGAACCTTGCCGCGTTCTTAACGATCTCGGCAGCATGGTGGCTCAGTCCACCACCTGTTCAGGAGTCACCACCGCGATGACTGTGACAGCGCTAACACCCTGGCCCACAGCCTGGGGCGACGACGTCCTTACTCCGGCAGAGGAGTCCGACTATAGCTGGATCGGCAATTCGCCCGTCTTCCCCTTCGCCGCTTACCAAACGGGCGACATCCCGGCCAACTTTCAGCTCACCAGCCGCATCGAACGTCGTGACGCCACGGGTACGGTGGTCCAGCAGGCTGACGGAGCCGGAACGCCAGCGGCCACACTGGTCTCCTCCCCGCTGGGTTTGCCAGTGGCCACGTTTAAAGGCGCTGCCCTTGACGCTTGCGCCTGGTGCAGTTTCCAGAGCTATGAGGATTCACGCGGCATGCAGATCCAGGGCGGGACCAGTTGCCCCGATGATGCCTGGTTCGGCAGCAGTTCCCTGCGTCTGGCCCCGGGTGGCAGAGTCAGCCCCACCGTGGCGGCGGCAGCTACCACGCCCTACCTGCTGGGCTACCGCTATCAGACCCCGGTCGGATACCGGGACAACGGCTCCCCCTGGTTCACCGATACCGGTGGCCAGTGGCGTTATGTCACGGTGCCCATCTCGCAGCCGGGTGGCCCGGCGCCGACCGTAGATGAGCTGCATCTGGTCAATCTGGGGAACACGGATCTGCTGCTCGACAGCGTGCTGCTGGTGCCGTTCGGCACCGACGTCACGGCCCAGAGCTGGGATAGCAATACCCGGCTGCTGCGCGCCTACCAGACCGCCGGTGGCAGCACCGGTTTTCTGCTCTACGACAACTTCCACCGCAGTCTCGGCGCGGTCGGCGCCGATGGTCAGCTTCAGGAACTGGCTGTCCGCTTTCTGTCCCGACAAGGGGCAGCTGACGACGTCTTTACAGAGGCTAGCCCCAACGTGGAACTGACCCTGCAGATGACCAACGGAGGAAGGGCGGAAACCTTCCGCGACGGCGGCCGCTGGGCCGAACGCTGGCGCCCCGGTGAGCCCGCACTATGGACGGCAGCCGCGGGCGCCCTGGTCAAGAACAACGTTACCTCCGACCATCTGACCTGGCGGGGAGACGACGGCGCCGAGAATTACGCCTGTTTCTTCATCGAATTTACTTCCCCGCCGACACCAGCCGGGCCGATCACCATCGCCTTCGGCAGCGGCGATAGTATCGGCTGGAACCCCGGCAACGGCTGGTCCTGGCTCGACCCCGACGGTGTCAGCCGTCAGGCCCCTTTGGCAGCCCCGCCGCGCCTGGCCGGCCAATGGCTGCTGGTGCTGGCAGACAGTTACCTGCTCTTTTTTGCCGACGGCCAGCTGCTGTTCAGCCACGCCACCACAGCCACTCCCGGCGATGGCCTCCGCTTCACCACCGGCCCCAATGTAATGCTGGTCAACCACCTGATCGTCGGGGCCGGTCCGCGTCTCGGACTCTCTTATACCGACGGCGCCGCCAGGCAACGACAGGTACACCAGCGGCACGGCCACGACAGCCGCATCCTGGAGATTGTTTACGACGCCCTGGACCGGCAGATCGCCTCCACCCGCGTTGCCCCCGGCCGCTTCGGCAGTGGCGCCAACCTCCCGACCATGCAGTATCGCAGCAGTTTTCTCAACGTCCCGGACTTTCTGGGGTCTTTGGGCAATACCTGCCGAATGCACGGGGATGTCGCCGACTATTACGCCGGACAACGGGACGACTTGGTAGTGCGGTCGAACGATCAGAACTACCCGTACACCGGCCTGCGTTACGAGTCCACGGCCCAAAACCGCATCGTGGAGAGCGGCAAGCCCGGCTATCAGTTGGCGATCCACAATGTCGACCGCACGACCCCGGCGCAGCGTCAGACAACCCGCACAACTTACACCGCCAGCGATGAAGACGACCCGGTCCAGGCCGGCCTCTACCTGGCCCAGTACACCACAACGCCCGCCGGTTACCAAACCAGACAACTGGTGGATACCAGCAACCGGGCGGTGGCCGCCGTGCAACTGGACAATGCCGGTAACAACGTCGGCCAGACCACCGTAGCGCCGAGCTACAGCGCCAGTTCGGGCAGCACCGGCACCACCGGCGTGCTCCGTCTGCCCAACGCCTTCACGGCGGAACCGCAGTCGAAGCCCGAGGCCTTCGTCAGGACCACTGTGTTGGACCCTCTGGGCCAGGTTGTCTCTTGCTGTGACCCAGATTGCAACGCCACGCGCTACCTGTTCAACGGCAAAGGGCAATCGCGTTTTGTTGCGGTGCCGCTGGAAGAGGGAGAATGCTTCTTCCACCATAGTCGTTACGACGCCCTCGGCCGCATCATTGAGGAGGGCACCACGACCGCCGACTGGGACCCCGAACGGCTGGCCACCAAGGTGAACGACCCGTTATTCCCCACCACAGCCGACGGCGCCCGTCCCGCCCGGTATTATCACTACGATGGCGATGGCAGCACCCCCAGCGACATCGGCCGCCTAATCGCAGTCACCACCTGCAATCCCGCCCCAGCCTCCCGCCCGGAACTGGGCGATTGTACCGTCATCGAGCGCTGGGGATATGACTTCCTGGGCCGAGTCAGCACTGCAACTCTCGAAGTGCAGGGGATCGCCAGCCTCACCGCCACAGCCCGGTACCACTACAACAACCTCAACGAGGTCGCGCAGATCGACCTGCCTGAGGGCAGTCCGCTTGCTGCCATCACCTTCGCCTACGACGACCAGGGCCAGATTGTGGCCATCGGGGTACCCGGCAGTTCCGCCGCCATTGCCAGCTACACCTGGAGCGCCGAAGGGCAAGTGCAAACTGCCCGGCGCGGAGCCCTGGCAGAGGTCTGGAACTACGACTCGCCTGGCAATATTCTGAACCACCAGGTTTACCTCGGCAGCACGGAATTGTTCGCCCAGACTTACACCTACACTCCAGATCGGCAGGTGGCCAGCCGGGAGACCCGCTGCGCCGAAACGGCACGCGCAGTCAGCTATACCTACGACGGCCAACAGCGCCTGAGCGGCGCGGCGGTCGCAGGTGGCGCACCCGGAAACCAAACGGTGAACCAGTACGACGCCAATGGCAACATCTGGCAAGCCACCCAGGACAACCAGCCCATCTCCGCCACCTGCAGCTCGGGCAGCAACCGCCTGGCCACGGCGATACTGGCCGACGGTCGAGACGTGTCTTTCAGCTATCGCGCCAACGGCAATCCTGATCAGTGGCGCGGTCTGACGATCGACTACGACGCGGGGCTGAGCACTACCCGTACCGTCAGTCAGGGTGAAGTTACGGTGCGTTACGCTCGCGGCATCAACAACAGCCGGGTGCTGCGCCAGCAGGGTGACGCCCGACGCATCGCCTTCCAGGGGGCCGGCAACACCCCGCTGATGATCTGGGAAAACGGTCGGCCCCTGGTCTGTATCTGGGGGCCCACGGGGCTGGTGGCGGTACATGATGGAAAAGGCTTACAGTACCCGATCAACGACCACCAGAACACGGTCTGGGCGGTCGCCGCCCCGGACGGCGAACTTCTCGCCACGTTCGACTACCTCCCCTTCGGCGTCGGCCTCACCAGCAGCGGCAAGATTGCAGACAATTGGCTGTTCCGGTTCTGCGGCAAAGAGTGGGACGAGAGCACCGGTCTCTACGATTTCGGGGCGCGTCTCTACGACCCGGCTCTGCTCCGCTTCGTCTCGGCCGATCCGGCTCGCCAATACGCCAGCCCTTATGTCTTCGCCGGGAACAACCCCCTGAACATGGTCGACCCGAGCGGCAATCTCTCGGTCTGGGCTCAGGTCGGCATCGGTGCCGCCATGGCGCTGGTGGCAATCGTCGGGATCGCTGTGGGTGCGGTCAGCTTCGGGACCGCCGCTGCCCCAGCGGCGGCGGCGGAAGGCGCACTGGCCGGGGCAGCCGCCAGCGGTGAAATCGAAATGGTCGCCCTGGGCGGAGAAGCCGCCGCCGGGGCAGCGGAGTTAGTTGCTGGTGCGGCGGCTGAGGCCGCCGCACCTCTGACCACCGCCCAGCTAGTGGGGCAGAACACGCTGGCCATTTTGCAAAGCATCGGAGGCTCTGCCATTACCGGGGCCGGCACCGGTGGATTCTTCTACGATGTGGAGCACGGTCGCGACTTTTCCGCCAAGGGGTTTTTCGAGGCGATGGGTGTGGGAGCCATGTCAGGGGTAGTTACCGGTTTCGTCGGCGGACTCGCGACCATGCCGGCAACGGTGGGCCTGAGCCAGGGAATGAACGTTAGCACGGCGGTGCTGTTCAGGGCGCTGACGCAAGGCGCCACCGGCCTGATCGGCAAGGATGTGGCGACTGTGCTCACCGATGCGGTTACCGGTCAGAAAATAACCGTCGGACAACTGCTGTTGAGCTCCGCCAAAGGGTTCGGATTAGGCGCCCTCCTTGGCACCTATGGCAGCGTTAAGGCCACCAGCCCAACCGCCGCAGCCGTCAGCGCCACAGATCGGGGAATCGTCAGGGTCTCAACCGTGATCGCCAAGGGGATCGAAACCGCCACGGCGGCGGCAACCTCCCAGAAAGCCATCGCCGGCTACTCATTCCTGATCAGCAGCTATACTGTCTGGGGCGTGTTCCAGGGCAAAAACCAGCAGTCCGCCTGAGCAGGAGCTTGCTAGAGTGCTTGTAAGAACGCCGTGCAAGTCTTCCGGTCGATGCTGGGCAGCGACTATATCCTGGGGGCGGTGGGGGTTTTGCAGTTTGACGTGACCATGGCCCGGCTCCAGGCCGATTATGGGGTTAAAGCGGCGCACGAACCGATCAACTCCGCCACAGCCCGCTGAATTAGCTGGATACCCTAGGAAAATCATGGCAAATAGCTATTGCTTCAAACCTTGCGTGTAAACATAATTGGCTGAAGATTAGCGGTAATCAGATTCAGAAAACACCAAGGGCGGATTTCTCCGCCCTTGGTGAATCAAACTATTTTCAATCGACCGAATCAGTGATGATGGGAATGCTCTGCCTTCATCTTCTCGGCCATGGCTTCCGGCGGCGTCGCGTCAGCATCTGAGTCGTTCATTCCACCAGCCGCTTCTCCCATCATGTTGCATTTTTTGGTTTTACCTTCCATTTTGCCTTCCATCTTATCGGCTATCTTCTCGGCCATTTTGTGGGCCATCTTGCCTTCCATTTTGCCGCCCATTTTGCAGCCTTCCTTGTCCGCGCAGTCCATGTGCCCCTTCCCGCCCATGTCGTCCATCCTCTCCATCATCTCGGCAGCCAGGTGCTTCTTAAACTTAACCAGCTGCTCCGGGGTCAATTGCGCCTTGATCGCTTCCTTGGTTTTCAGATGCATGATCTCAAGATCAGCGCGCAAGTTGGCGATGGCGCGGACCTTGTTCTCCACCTCATCCAAATTTACCGGCTCCTTGCCCATGATCTCCTTCAACTCAATTTCCGCCACATCGATGTCCGCCTCTTTTCTGATCACATCCTTACGGTGGGCGAGATGAATGGTCTCAACGGCTTTTTTCTGTTCCGGAGCAAGTTCCAGCATGGCCACCATCTTCATGAAGCGGTGGGCCATCCCATCGCCCGGCATCATCATGCCTTTTTCTTCTCCGCACTTGCCCTCGCACGCCATTCCCCTCTTGCCCCCGCCCATCTTCGCCGAGGCATTTCCGGCAGCAAAACTCAACGCAACTACCACCAAAACAGCGGCCATCTTATTGAACATGTGTTTCTCCTTTGTTTAGAATGTGAATCATGATCCCATATATTACCCGAATGGTTCCCAGACAATTATCATTCTTTTGAAATTGTCAGCCATAAAACTTTACTTTCAACCCTCCAGCTTTCCCTTCGTAACAGAGTCGGGTGGATTTACCCGGCGGACGCAAAAAAGGGGTACGGCTAAAACCGTACCCCCCTTATATCTTCAGACAAAAGTAGTGGTTATTTATGAACGGCCCCTAATTCCCCATCCTGCTCCGCGACTGCTTCATCTTCTCCAGCGTCTCCCGCATCTGCGCCTGCTGGGCGGGTGGCATGCTATTAATCTGGGCCTCTAGCTGGGCGATGGAAGTGTCCATCTGCTTGGTTACCACCTCCTGCATGGCTGATGCCGCACCAGATTGACCGTGTTCCGCCTGGGGTTGGGCCATCTGCTGCTGGCCAGACTCACCCATCGTCTTCACCGCGTCATTCATAGCATCCGCGCTTTCCTTCATTCTGGCGGCATTTTCCTGCATCTGCCCGGCAATTTTTTTGGCGGCCATCTGGGCCGATATGCTGCCGAATATCAAGATAGCGCCAATTATCCCGAAGACCAGCCAGGCCTTCGCAGAGGGAAGTTTGTGGACCTCGACGCTGGCCATCACGAGCAGATAGACCATAATCAGGATACCAACCGCGCTCCCGGCGTAAGGGATCAGACCAAGGATCATGGAGATGGGCGTGAAGGCGGCGGCATAGGCACCGCACCGGTAGGCAGTTTCGTAGTCCTCCTGGGAGCCCATCAACTTCCAGATGACGAACATTATGGCCGCACCGATGAAACCGAAAATCGCGACCATTATCGGAAGAAGGACAACCGAGGCCACGCCCGCCATGGCGCCAGCCATGGGGTTAACGATAATCAGGCTGGCAATGGCCTGGATAATGCCCCCAACCACGCCCATCGCCACCGCGAAGACCAGTGGCTCGACAAACCCGCCTTTTTTGGGCATTTCCCGATAAAAGGCGGCTGGTGATGTGATGAACCTGATTGCTGTTTGCGGGATTGCCGCGAAATCCATGCCCTGCTGCTCCATGAGTTCCTCCCTTCCAAGCTGTAGTGAATAAAGAAACTACTCCATCTACCTCTGCATCAAATGAGGGGGTTTTATTGGATTACGAAAGATCGCCGCACCTCACTAAAGGCCATTCTGTTCTATAGCCTTAATAATTATTCCCGACAATGCTTTTAATATTAAATCAAGGGGTTAAGAACAGATACCGCCGCCCATAAATTAAAACAAAGCTGAACAATTATGGAGAACAAAAGGGGCCGGAAACATCCCGACCCGGGTGTCAACTCCCTTGTCGCACGACCTTCGCCTGTTCCCGGCCCTCAATACCCCTCCATCTCATTGGCCTGATACGGCTTGGGCGCATCCACCCCACCAAGCACCCTTTTGAGGATGCTGTTCATGGTATAGGGGTCATTGTCGAAGCCACCGTGCGAGGTGCTGCGGGTGACGCCGTCCGAACCGGTGGAATACTGGATATTCAATGGGCCGACCGGGGGCAGTTGGCCGGCAAAGCGTTGCATGCCGAGCAGCGGTTTATCACTTTCGCGCTCCAGGGCACGCGAAACCAGGTTAAGCAAGGACTTGCGGTAGACATAGGCGACATTGTCGGCCGCTTCCAGTTTATCATCAAGGTTATAGATATCCAGTGCCGGCAGGCCGACCTTGCCGGGGGCTGATGGGCCCAGCCGTGGCTCATAGTGTTCCCGATAGAAATCGAGGGTGCAGGCCGGGGCCAGCAGGCTGCAACTGCTGATCAGATCCGGGCGGCCAAGCTTGTCCAGGGCATTAAGGAGATGGCCCAGCAGCACGGCCCCGGTGCTGTGCCCGGCCAGGTGGATCTGCACATGGCTTCCCGCCAGGGCTGTGGCGAAATTACGTATGGCCCGCAAACCATCACCGTCCGCGCCGTTGGCCGCTTCCGCGAAGGGTAGGCGCGCATCCCGCTTCATCTCGTCCCAGACCGGAGTCACCGGCTTGCGGACTAAGTCCTCGATCAGTCGGCAACTTTGTTCAATCAGTTTATCGGTCAAATCACCGAGAAATCCCTCGGTCGGCCCACCCTTGGCCGCCCGGATAACCGCGTCCCCAACCTCTTTGGCCAAGCCGGTATCGTACATGATATGAAAGGGATAGATGCGGTTGCGCAGACAGCCATCCTTCAAGGCTGCCACCCGTCGCGCCGCCTCCTCCGGGGCATTGAGCCCGCCGTGGGCATAGATCAACAGGTGGTCGTATTTGCCCAGATCCGCCGATTGCCGGAGCAGGGTCGCGGTCCGTTGGATGTCCTCGTCGGTGCTCCAATAATCTCCTCGTTCTTTGTAGGCCCCATTATCAAAGTGGACAAAATGACCGGCAATCTCCAACCGTTTCGGGGTCGGTTTCCCGCTTGTCCCTCCCCGCGTCTCGCTCCGGGAGGTCTTGCCAAATAGGTTCGGGGTCGGGATAGCAAGCCGGAAGACCCAGCCATCGTTGATGTTTTCCAGCCAATCTTCGTAGAGCCAGAGGGCAAAGCCCTTACTGCCCCATTTTTTGCCCCAGGAATTCTGGACGATGAAGCCCTGAGCGTTATAACCAACGATGGCGAAGGCATGCCCACCCTCCTTGACCGAGGACGGTTTGATCACCGCCAGACCGTTTTGTTGCACCTGGCTCGGGACATACCAACCGTCATGGACGCCGGCCGAAACATATATGGCACCGACCTCATTTAAGGCCACGTGGTAGTCGTTAAGCTCCGGTCGCAATCGGTAGTAGGCGCCTAGCACACAGGAGCGCGCCGCCTTGGCCCGCCCAATGGTCAGTTCCCCCGGCTTATTTGGCACATACGGCCAGAGCGTACTGCTGCATACCCCCATATTTTTCCAGCCGCGAATGGCCCCGCGGCAGCTAGAACCGGTGTAATCCTCGCCCGGCCATTCGTCGTGCTTCTTGGCCATCTCGTAAAGCATGCGGGGACTGGCCTTGTAGGCCAGACTGCGTTTCTTACGGTTGAGCAGATTGATCGCCGCCGCCAGACCAAAGCCAGTACAGGCGCCCTCATCTTTTTGATCGAGGATCACGCAACCGGCCCGGTGATCGATTTCCGGCTGTAGCTGGATCAGGGCCGGTTCATACATGCGATCCCGAATATCCGGGGGGTCGGGACGAACGTTAAGGATTCTGTTCTTACCTGCCACTTTACGCACGGGAAAATCATTATCCGCCATCGCCATCCTCCCTTTATTGATGCTTGAAATTCCTGCCAACATAACGCAATTCAGATACCAAATACTCCATAGCATATTAACGGTTAGCAGGCAAAAAAAACACTGACAACAGCCACGTATATTAAACTCATGTATGCCAGAGGTATATGGCAATGGTCTCGCTTTAGCGTAATAGCACGCAGTGAGGTTTTTCTGGTATTGCCTGTTGCCATAATGCACACATAGTGCTAACTTACGGGCATGAAACTTTTTGACTGGAATGAAGAGAAGAACGAGCAACTACGGCAGGAGCGCGAGATCAACTTCGAGGAAATAATCTTCCATCTGAGTCATGGCGGTCTGTTGGATGACGTTGAACATCCGAACCAGCAGCAATACCCCGGGCAAAGAATCTTGGTGGTCAACGTCGAAGGTTATGTCTGTCTGGTGCCATTTGTGGAAGACGAGGAAACCATTTTTCTCAAGACCATCATACCCAGCCGAAAAATGACCAGGATTTATCTTGGAGGTACCCCGAAATGAAGCTGACCAAGGATGAAAAGGAACTGCTCGAATCAGTGGAACGAGGCGAATGGCGCCAGGTTCCCGGCTTCAAAAAAGAGGCGGATCGTTTCCGCGAAGCCGCGCAAGCCACCCTCCGCAAGGACAAACGGGTCAACATCAGGATGACGGAACGCGATCTACTCCGCTTCCAGAAGAAGGCCCTCAGTGAAGGGCTGCCTTACCAGACCCTCATCTCCAGCATTCTGCACAAATACATCAGCGGCCGGTTGGTTGAAAAGCCTTCCTGAAAGCCCCCTCGTATCAAAGTTGATTTTTTTGTGGGTACAAATGAGCACATCAGACAGCAACCCCGCCCCCATCAACATTATCTGGCTGACCATGATCCTGGTGGCCACCCTTACCGCCGCCTATACCGGGAAGATGGATGAATTGACCAAGGCCTCCTTCGATTCCGCCAAGGCGGCGGTGACTCTGGCCATCAGCCTGATTGGTCCCATGGCACTGTGGTTGGGGATCATGAAGGTGGCCGAGGCCGGGGGACTGCTGCGTCTCATCGCCCGGGGGATGCGGCCCTTGATGACCCGGCTCTTCCCCGAGGTGCCGCCGGAACACCCGGCCATGAGCGCGATGATTATGAATCTGGCCGCCAATGCTCTGGGTCTGGGCAACGCCGCCACCCCGATGGGCATCAAGGCCATGCAGGAACTGGACAAACTGGCGGCGGAACGCGGCACCGCCACCAATGCCATGTGCCTTTTTCTGGCGATCAACACCTCCAGCGTCACCATCCTGCCCCTGGGGGTGATCACCGTCCGGGCTGCCGCCGGGGCCCATGACCCGGCCGGAATTTTTTTACCGACTCTGGTGGCCACCATCTGTTCGACCACCGTGGCGATCATCGCCGCCCGGACCCTGGCCGGACCCGATGTCAGTATCAGCGCGACTGACTATGAACGAACCTCGGCCGGGGAAGAAAAACCGGCCCAACCCGGCTTCCTGGTGGGCCGGGCCGGGCGCTTGCTGGTGGCGATTTTCGCCTTGTTGATGGGGGGGGCCATGGTTTATCGGGCCAGCACCTGTCCCACCCCGGACTCCTTCACCGGCCTGGTCAGCACCATCTCGGCCTGGTTGATCCCCCTGATCATCTGCGGACTGCTACTCTTCGGTTACTGGCGGGGGGTCAAGGTCTACGAGGCGCTCACCGAAGGCGCCGGCGAGGGTTTCACCACCACGGTCAAGATCATCCCCTACATGGTGGCAATCTTCGTGGCCATCGGCATGCTCCGCAGCAGCGGTGCCCTGGGCTTTTTCATCGACCTCTTATCACCCCTGACCGCCCTGGTAGGACTGCCGGCCGAGGCCCTGTCAATGGCCCTGTTGCGGCCCCTCTCCGGTTCCGGGGCCTTCGCCCTGATGAGTGAGATCATCAGCCGGGAACCGGACAGCTTTCTCTCCTTCCTGGTCTCAACCATCCAGGGCTCAACCGAAACCACCTTTTACGTCCTGGCCGTCTATTTTGGGGCGGTGGGCATCAAACGCACCCGCCACGCCCTCTCCGCCGCCCTCTGCGGCGAGGCAGCCGGACTGATCGCGGCGGTGGCGGTCTGTCATTTGCTCTATTGAATAACTCGGTACCGCAAAAGAGAAACGACTCCACTGCCTAGGAGGAGTCGCTTAACTTTGCCAAAGGCTGGCGCAAAAGATCGTCAGCAATCAGGTCAATAGGTCCAGGAAAAGCTGAGTGCCCCGAACAATTGCTGCCGGTCCTGGGCCTGGAACTCCCGGGTGCGATAGACATAGGAATAGGTCATCCGGCCCATCCCATATTGCACGGCTATCCCCGCCATAAAATCGGCCACCAACGGAGTGCGCTCAACCCTGGCGCCATCGCCAAAGGAATTACCGTCCAAAAAGATGTTATGCAGCACCCACCGGCCGTCGGTGGCGAGAAACAGATAGGTACTGGAAAATCCGGCTGGCGGTTTGCTATCGGCAAAGGCGCTGTTGCTTTCACAGCCCCCCCGGATCGGGCATACTCCAAAATTATGGGGAATATTCCAGCCAAAACGCAGTTCCCCTCCGGCATTGACCAAAGTTGCGGCATTACCGAGCTGCCCACCGAGATGGGGAATCAAATCGAAGACGAAACCGTTGACATCATCGGCGTGCAACAGAAGCCAATGACGTTCACAGATTACCTCCAGGATGGGCTCATTGTTGAGCTGATGCTCCCAGCCCTTGGCCCGATGGTTGCCCATAAGATCGTGGGTGTAGTTCTGGGTCTGCTCGGCAAAAGAAAGGGGACCGACCACTCCGGCCTGAAACTCCCAGCTAGTCTTTACCCGGGGACTGCGGTTGTGAAAGCCGGCCGCCAAGTACGAGTAGCCGGCATAAGGCCGGTCATTGGGATCAAACTGATCACGGTTGATATTGGATGGCGTGAAAATACTCTGACCAAAGGAAAGCGCGACTGCGCGCCCCTCACCGGGGTTACCGCCGGGTATTTTTTCCAGCCAGGGTCGACTCCAACCCGGCAGCCTGGCATCATTGGGATCGACCCGGTAAGGGGTGCTCCAGGTGAAACGCAGACCGTTGGTATAATCACGGTCGGTGCCGGCAAAGGCATCGTTCTCCCAGTAGACCGTAAGGGTGTCATATACCTTGGAAACCTCCGGTAGCCGGGGTTCGGCCAAGAGGGGTGAAGCAGGGAGGAACAGCAATATCCCCCCCAACCCAATCCAACAAACCCTCATGGGCGAAAAGGGCATCAAACGGTATCTAGGCATTTCGTCCAAGAACGGTTCACCCCTTCAAATACCGGCACAGGGATCATCAAGGATTGACCAGCTTCGGATTAGCAAACTTGGGCTGGACAATCAGGCAAATACAATACGACTAAAATGCTCCTTTTCACACACATCTTTCGCCCCGCGGATCAGGATGATAATTATATTACTGAGGACAAGAGTCCCCTAGCAGTTACGAGCCGCCTTGCCCACGGGGAGAAAACCCCCAGGAGAAAGATCAACGATGCCAAGACAGATTGATTTTGCCGCAGTGGCCGCCTATGTCGAGAAACGCCGCAAAAGCACGGGCGGTTATGGAGCTACCCCGAGATTGCCTGCAACCATAGAAGACACCTTTGAGGCGGTCGCCATCGCAGACATCTTATCAGCCATGGCCCCGGGGAGCAGCTTGCCCCATCCTCCAAGCGGCGACAACGCCTTACACGAATATCTTCTGGCGGCGACCCGGCGGTCCTGGCCAGGGCTGCGCACTAGCTGGCAATTACTCCACACCTGCAGACGACTTGGCCTAGCGGTGGATCCGGCGCCCGGTGAACAGTACCTGCTCGGTAACCGGGCCGCTGACAACAGCCTCTACACGGATTACTATACCACCAAGATCCTTGCCGTACTGGGGCTACCTGGCACTCATACCAGAGAATCCGGCCCCACCACTCTGCCAGGGCCTTTGACCGTGGCTGAAACGTTGATGTCCCTGGAGATTCGAAAAACCACCGGAGACAACTTGTCCGCAAATAATGGCCTCCTGGTAGCCTGGTTACAGAGCTGCCAGAACGGAGATGGCGGATTCGGCTTTTTCCCCGGCACCACCTCGTTCATCGAGAACTGCCACTACGCCCTGGCGGCCATAAGTCTACTGGGTGTAGCCCCGGCCACCCCGGATACGGCCCGCCAGTTTATCATCTCCTGCCAGACCGGGGCGGGTGGTTTTGGCCGTAATCTCCGGGCCGCGCCATTTCTGGACGCAACCTGGCATGCCTTGGCAGCGTTCCAACTCCTTGATGCCTCCGCCGGATCAGAAGAGCTCGTTTAACGTGGAAAATTACCTTGGCACCCCGGCAAGTTGTGCTAGACTTGGAGATGTCTTGGCCAACCCGAGAGCAAATCCCGGCAAAGACCAGCCAAACAGAGGAAACATTGATGGTAGCTGAACGCAAAGTCCAACGTCACACCCAGAGCCAGCCCACCCTAGAGGGGGCCGGAGTCTATCTTCACCGGGCCTTGGGTTTCGACGAGGTCCCGATCTTCGATCCCTTTCTTCTCCTGGATGATTTCCGGGCCGACGACCCCGACCGTTACCTGGCTGGTTTTCCCTGGCACCCGCACCGGGGAATTGAAACCATCACCTACGTTCTGGAAGGAATGGTGGAGCATGGCGACAGCATGGGGAACCAGGGAGTCATCGGCCCCGGCGATGTCCAATGGATGACCGCAGGCAGCGGCATTGTCCACCAGGAAATGCCGCATGGCGACCTGGAAGGCCGGATGTATGGCTTTCAGCTCTGGGCCAATCTACCGGCGACCGACAAAATGATGCCGCCCCGTTACCGGGATATTAAGGCCGCCCAGATCCCCGAGGTGATTATGCCGGGCGGGGTGCGGGTCAAGATTATCTGCGGCCGGGTTGGCGATGCCGTCGGACCGGTCAGAGACATCGTCACCGACCCCGAATATCTGGACGTTACGGTCCCCAGCGGCGCGACCTTCGAACACCCGGTCATGCTAGGACACACCCTGTTTGCCTACCTGATCGGCGGCTCCGGCCTCTTCGGCGCCACGGAAACCCTGGCTAAAAACCGTGACCTGTTGCTCTTTGACGATGGCGAACTGCTCCGGGTCACCGCCAAGACCGACCAAGACGTCCGTTTTCTGTTGATCTCGGGGCTGCCACTGGCCGAACCGGTGGCCTGGCGCGGCCCCATCGTCATGAATACCCGGGAAGAATTGGCCACCGCCTTCCGCGAATACCGGGAAGGCACTTTCATCAAATAACCGCCAAAGGAAGAACAAAATGAAACTGTATTCCTATCTGACCGGGCCGGACGACGAAAATTTTTGCAAGCGGGTCACCGCCAAACTCAATACCGGCTGGGAACTTTACGGCAACCCCACCCTGGCCTGCGACGGCAACACCATCATCGCCGGGCAGGCCATGATTAAGGAAGTGGCCGGGGAATATCATCAGGGAATCGATCTAAAGAAGCAGTGATACCGCTGGAGAGGTTAATTCGTGCATGACCGCCGCCCAATCGGGTAGATACAAGGGAAATTATTGTCAGCCATGGTTTCAGGCCCGGTCCACCCTGCGCGGGCAGGTGGGCATGATGATCCGGTAATATACTGACAAGCAATGTTTTAACATCTAAGGCTGAGAATGGTCGAGGCGCTAATACATCCAGGGAATGCCCGAATCATGGTGGTGGACGATGTCCCCGAGATTCTGACACTCCTGACCAGCATGCTGGGCCGTAGCGGTTATCAGGTCGTCGCCTGCAACAGTGGCGCCGAGGCCTTGGCCGTGGCTGAAGCCAACCCGCCGGAACTGATTCTTCTCGATATTCTCATGCCGGAAATGGATGGTTTCCAGGTGTGCACGCACCTCCAGAACAACCCGAGACTTAAAGATATCCCGGTAATTTTCACCAGCGGCTTGGACGATACGGAAAACAAGGTCAGGGCCTTCCGTCTGGGTGGGGTTGACTATATTACCAAGCCTTTCCATTTTGAAGAACTGGAAGCGCGGGTCTGGACCCAGATCCGTTTGCACATGCTCAAGGCGAGTCTCGCCGCCCAGAAGCTCAATGAAGAAAAAATCCGGGCCCTTTCCGAGGCTCAACAGTCGACAATTTTCGCCCTGGCGAAACTTGCCGAGTACCGGGACGAGGATACCGGCACCCACCTGGAGAGGGTGCGCGAATACTGCCGACTCTTGGCGGAATACCTGCGAGACACCTCAAATTACGCGGCAAGTATCCCGGCCGATTTCTCTGAAACCATCTATCACGCCTCGCCGCTGCATGATATCGGCAAGGTGGCCATTCCCGACGGTATTCTTTTGAAACCGGGCAAGTTGACCTCAGAGGAATTCGCCATCATCATGAAGCATCCGGTCGTCGGCGGGGAGTACCTGCAAGACGTGTTCAATAATTACTGCAGCAACGTCTTCATCGGTATGGGAATCGAAATCGCCCTCTATCACCATGAACGCTGGGACGGCAGGGGGTATCCGGATGGTCTGATCGGCAAGAACATCCCGCTCTCCGCCCGGATCATGGCCGTTGCCGATTGCTATGATGCGCTACGGGCCGACCGCTGCTACCGCAAGGGGTTTCCCCACCAGCAGGTAAAAACGATGCTGCTCGAAGAAAGCGGCAGCCATTTTGACCCTGAGGTGTGCCAAGCTTTCCTGGCCTTGGAGGCCGAGTTTGAAAAGATCATGGAGCTGTTGCGCTAAACCGTCGTTAACAAATAACTGTCACATTTAGAGGCTGTAAACGGCATAAGGGGCCGTATCCAAGCGGCCATAAATCTAACCGTTGTTTCTTGACGGCCCCTAAGACCCGAGATAGAACAGACTGCTGACTACTCCCCAGGCCAGGGCCAACCCGCTCATACCCAGGCAGGCCATGCCGACCAGCCGGTGCGACAAAGATTCCCGCCGCCGCTCTTGGTATCCTAAAAGGTAGCCCAGCGCCACCCCGCAGACCATCCCGCCGCCATGGCCCCAGTTGTTGATCCCCGGCATCACCAAGCCAAAGACGATAATCCCGATGGCCCAGCCGCCGATCTGGCGATAGATCGCCTCACCATACACCCCGCCCCGACTCTTGCCGTAATAGATCATCGCCCCGATCAGGCCGCAAGCGGCGGCGGAAGCGCCCAGGGTCAACGGAATTCCGACCAGCAGGGAGAGCAGAAAGCCAGCGACCCCGCTGATTGTGTAGATGGTCACCATCCGGTACGGCCCATATTCCTGTGTGACCAGCGGGCCAAGCTGCCGCAATGCCATCAGGTTAAACACCAGATGCAGCAGACCGCTATGGAGGTAATTGGCGGTCAGCAGCGACCACCAGCGGTGCAATTGCATGACCGGCAGGGTGCCGGTGGCCCCCAGTAGCACCAGACTACGATTACTGGGCGAGAGAAAGCCCATGGGGTTGAAGTCCAGACTCAACCCGCGTGGATTGATGAGCAGAGCCAAAACATACATGACAATGTTGGCCCCGATGATCAGGACAACCAGCCGGTCAGGATCGGCCATAACAGCAGAGAAGCGGCTGTTCTTCCACCAGACGCCAGGGCTCTTCAACCCGCAATAAGGACAGGCCGGTTCATCCCGGCTGATCAGGCGTCGGCAGCCGGGGCATAGCTGGGAGTTAATTTTGCTTCCTCTGGCCATTGTATTTTTCCCGCGGTATTGTTTGGGTTGCAGGTATGTTGAAAATTGCGCCCAAAATAACCCACTACCCACCAAGCAGCAAGGTCACTCTGTATACCTGCCCTCATCTGCACGAAAAATTTCAATTTGGGATGAACTACCGGGGAGACTGGAAGACATTACAGCTTAACTGGCCATAATGATGCGATTATGTCGAAGCATGAGTGCCGGACATCTTATCTGATAAAGATCAAAACGCGTCTGGTCATTTACCTTTGAACAGACGGACCCACCTAGAATTCTCAGTTTACGCCCTGTGTTTGTCATATATTTGTATCCGTTCCCAACTTATGGGAACGGATACAAATATCACTTTTAACAAAAAATCAACACCCGGTATTAACTACACCTTGTTTGTGTAACGCCTTTTTCATATGGCTGTCACCATCAACTGCCTTCTTGGTTTTCTGATCGCCAACGCTATCGGTCGGGCAAGATGTTTCCGCGAAAACCGGCGCAACAAATACTGCAATCAACAACAAAGCCAACAATCCCTTCTTCATAATTCTCCATCCTTGTCTGAGGTTATACTGTTACCATCGTTAGTAACCGAAACAATAAATACTCGGAATTAGTGTATACAATTAACAGTCAGTCATTTGTTTTATTTTCTAATAATTAAACAGACATTACTACCAGACAAAAAACGAAATGCATGTTACCAACAATACAAACAAGCCGTTATTGATAATGTTTTCATATAATAGACCGGAGCCAAAACGATTGTCAAATTATATTTAAGTATTTAACGAAATATTTATCTTCACCCTCGTGATTGGAACCAAATATGGAAACTATGGGGTTTGATTCGAAAATGCGGCGACGTGGTAAAAGATTTGCTAACTTGATCAAGTAAGACCCAGGAAAACCTACCCGCCATCCTCGATAAATGTAATAGCCAACCCACCATTGGCTGGACACCTAAGACCTTAACCCAAAGACACCTCAATGCTGCTGCGCGCCCTCAGTTCTCGAAATTACCGGCTATTCCTGGCCGGACAAGGCATCTCACTGGTCGGCACCTGGATGCAGCAGGTTGCCATGAGCTGGCTGGTCTACCGGTTGACCGGCTCGGTGCTGCTCCTCGGGGTGACCGGTTTTGCCGGCCAGATCCCCAACTTCCTTCTCGCCCCGCTGGCCGGGGTGGTGGCCGATCGCTGGAACCGCCGCCCCCTGCTCATTATCACCCAGAGCATCGCCATGGCCCAAGCAATCCTCCTGAGCGTCCTGGTGCTGACGGGCGCCATTCAGGTCTGGCAGATCATCGCCTTAAGTGTGCTGCTTGGGGTGGCCAATTCCTTCGACATCCCCATCCGCCAATCATTTGTTATTGAATTGATGGACCGGAAGGAAGACCTGAGCAACGCCATCGCCCTGAACTCCTCAATGGTCAATTCTGCCCGCCTGATCGGACCGGCGCTGGCCGGGGTGCTGGTTGCCACCTTCGGGGAAGGGATCTGTTTTCTCATGAATGGCGTAAGTTACCTGGCAGTAATCCTGGCCCTGGTTGCCATGCGCCTGGCCCCCAGCCCGGCCCGGGCGACCAAGAGCAATATCCTTAACGAACTGCGCGAGGGGTTCAGTTACGCCTTCGGCTTCAAGCCGATCCGCTGCATCCTGGCCCTGCTGGGATTGGTCAGCCTGATGGGTATGCCCTATTCGGTGATAATGCCGGTCTTCGTAAAAGAGGTCCTGCATGGCAACGCCCGGACCTTCGGCTTCCTCATCGCCACCACTGGCCTCGGCGCCCTTACCGGAACCATTTACCTGGCCTCACGGCAAAGCGTGCGTGGCCTGGGCCGGGTCATCGCCAGCGCCGCCTGCCTATTCGGGGCCGGGATCATCGGCTTCGCCCTCACCCGCACCCTGGTGCTGTCGCTTGCGTGCCTGGCCCTGGTTGGCTTCGGTGGCATGGCCATGGTCGCCTCCAGCAACACCGTCCTGCAGACCCTGGTCGAGGACGACAAGCGCGGCCGGATCATGAGCCTGTTTTCCATGTCGTTCGTGGGTATCACCCCCATCGGCAGCCTACTGATCGGCGCCCTGGCCGAGCGGATCGGGGTCCAACACGCCCTGCTACTCGGAGGCGGCGCCTGTCTGCTGGGAGGTCTGCTCTTCGCCCGGGAGCTGACGGATATACGCAAACACGTCCGCCCAATATATATCAAAAAAGGGATCATCCCCGAGGTGGCCAGCGGGATGCAGACGGCAGCGGAACTGACGGTACCGCCGGAGAAGCAGTAGCTGTTACGTGATTTACCGGTAGAGAGGCGGCAGAGGAGAATTGGACTGGTCGTTCTTAGCAGCAACTTTCCGCAGGCTCGCCACTGCCGTCAAGAGACCCTGGCCCTGCCAGCCAGAGGCGACCTCAGCATAGAGATTGCGGTCCATTTCTTCCAGAAGCACCAGCAAACCACCGCCAGGGAAAATCCGCTCAAGATCGCTGCTGGTCCGCACGTTTTTCCCGGCGCCAAAGACCTTCGCCCAGTTCCAAAACGCCTTTCTGGCCAAGCCGGGATCATTGCTCCGGCAGGCGTCGGCCAGAAGGCGGAATGCCTCGCGTTCCTTGGCCAAACCGGTCTCTTGCCGCCCCCCTTCCCCGGCCCTGACCGCCGCCAGTTGGTGTCTGGTCTTCAGCAGCAGATAGAGGGTAACCAGCCAACCCAAGAGCAGCGCCACAGCCAAGATGGCAAGCAGCGCCGGGAAGCGGGCCGCGGTCGGGACAACCGAAGAGACCTCGGCCCCGGGTGCAGCAAGCTCGGGAATAGCCGGACTGCCGCCGGGGGCTGAAATCATCCCGCCAGGCGGTGCCGCCAGCGCTGAACCCTTGGCCACCAGGCGTTGGGCTGGAATAATCGCATACTCCACCTTATGGCTGTTTTTGTTCCACCAGGGGATACGGATCTCCGGCAACAATATAGCCCCCGGCCGGGTTGGAATCAGGGCGACACTCTCTTTCCTGACCCCGGTCACCCCGTCAGCCTTGGGAAGATTTTGCAGCTCGCCCTTGCCCTGATAGATCTTCAAGCCCTCGGTGTCCGGGTAAGCGATTGGCGGTAGCTGGGCCGCCAGCAGACCCTGGGCGGCAAGGGTGATGGTGACGGTGGCCGAGTCGCCAACCTTGAGCTGGTTGGGCTCCCGGCTCCAAGCCACCGCCGCCGTCAGCTTACCGCTGGGCAGCCAGGCCGCGCCAGCCGGATAGTCGGCCACCTTCTCCCGGACCGTGATCCTTTCCGGATTGCTGGCGAGGTTGACCTCTTTTTGCATCGCCCCGAAAAAGCCGCCAAAAAAGTCGTTGCGCGGGGCTGACTGGGCGGGCACGGTCGCCCGCACCCGGAGCGGCGGAACCTCCAATACCCCGCTCTTCTGGGGAAAAATGGCAAACTTGCGCTCGAACACCTCGTAAGAACGCCCGTTGACTGACTTCGTAAACCTGGCGTCGGTGAGTTTCTCCACCAGGGCATCGGCCACTTGCGGCGGCTCCGGTTCGGCAATCTGGGCCTGGACCGCCACATAGATCCGCAGGGTCAGGAGCACCTGTTCCTGGACGCCTACCGCATGGGTATCCATCTCGGATTCGAGGAAGATGGCAGCATTTTCGGTCCGGGTCTTCGGCTGGGGCTGGCTGAGCACCTTGACGGTCAGCGGCTCGCTGCTCTCCCCGCCTACGGACAGCGGGGGAATCGTTAATACGCCGTTCCGCTTGGGCGCCAAGCTCAGGAGCAGGCTGAAGGAAGATGAGACCGAGCCGTTGATGAACTGGGTATTGCTGCTCTGGCTCCGGCCGACGACGGTGAAATCCTTCTCCAGCGGTTGCAGATCGACGGAGGAGAAGGCGGAGCCGCTGTCGCGGCTCAGGGTCAGGGTCAGGGTTTCGTCGGGAGAGAGCTGATCCCGGTCAACCTGGGCCGTCAGTTTGGCCTGGGCCGCCGGAATCACCAGGGCCAGGGTGGACAAAGCTATGAGCAAAAACAAGACAGTACGTTTCATCATGGGGTTTACCATATCTTGCGGTTGGCGCCAGGGTTACGACCCTGATTATTTTGATACTGGTACTCGAACTTGCGGCGCAGCAAACCGCCGGGGTCATCGGGGATCTGCCGCAGGGTCTGCTCCAGGGCCTGGCGCTGCTCTGGGGTCAAACGCTCCAGCGCCGCATCTTTGCCATCTTTTCCCGGTTCGCCTGGTTTTTTCTCGCCAATTCTCCCTTCAGACCCTTTCTGCTCAGTCCCGGAGGCTGACCGTCCTGTCTGATCACCCTTCCGGTCAGTCTGCTCGGCCCCATGAGATTGTTCTCCGGCGTGGCTGCGATCCGATTGCTTTCCCTGGTCTGCTTGAGCTGATTGCGACTGGCCGGGTTGCCCCGATTGGTTCGCTTGGCGGGATTGATTTTGCTGGCCTGGCTGACCCGCCTGTCCCGGTTCTCCCGGTTCTCCCGGTTCTCCCGGCTTGCCGGACTGCTCTTGCTGGCCCTGCGGCCCCGGTTTACCGGCTTGATTCTGCTGGCCTGGCTGCCCCGGTTGCTGCTGTTGCCCTGACTGGGTGCCTTGCTGTTGATTTTTCTGTTGTTTGAGGGCCTTCTCGACCTGCTCGCGGTTAAAGGCACCATCCGCCATCCCCGGGTTCAGGCGCAGGGCCTGGTCGTAGGCGGCCAGGGCCTCCTGCAGTTGCCCGGCTTTGGCCAGACCGTTGCCGCGATTATAGTTGTCGTCAGCGCTGTCGCCTGCGGCAAAGGCAGCCGCCGCCTCACCGTAATTGCCGGCCCGGTATTCGGCCACCCCCTTCCACGGCTGGGATTGAAACAGCTCGGCCGCCCCCTTGGCATCGTTGGCCGCCAGGGCCTGGGCCGCCTGCTGGTCCTGGCGCAGCCAGAGATCCCGCCACTCCATGGCGGAACACTCCCGTGCTGGTTGCAGGAGCAGGAAGAGCAGAAAGATACTGAGCAGCCAGCCCCGGCGGAAGGCCACCAGGGCCAGGGGGATGAGCAGCAGCGCCAACCAGTGGCCCTGTTCCTGCCATTGATCGAATTGCCGCTCGGTCTGGCGATACTCATCATCCCGGGGCAGACTGGCCCCCTGATCGAGGAGGGAATGAAAATCGGCGTCGTCAATCCGAAGATCGCTATAGCGGCCGCCGTTGTCAGCGGCCAGGGCGCGCAACACATCCGGGGACAAGCGGGGGACGACGATCCGTCCCTGATCATCCTGGAGAAAACCGCCGTCCCCTTTGGGAATCGGCCCGCCCTCCTGGGTGCCCACCCCCAGTACGGAAAGAGTGACTCTTTGCCCGCTCAGAATCTTACCGACCGCCGCCGCCTCGGTCGGCTCGACTTCATCGGTGAGCAATAGCAGGCGGCCCCGGTTTAAGCCGGTGTCATGCAATAATTTCCGGGCCAATTCCACCGCTGCCGACAGGTTACTGCCGTAGCTGGGCATGATACCAGGATCCAGCTCGGGAACCATGGCCGCAATGGTGTTGGTGTCGTCGGTCAGGGGCGAGACCACATGGGCGTCACCGGCATAGACGATCAAACCAGTGAGCCCTTCTTTGCGGGCTCGGAGGATGTCGATGAGCTTATGGCGGGCCCGGGTGAGCCGGTTGGGCGAAAGATCCTGGGCGTAGAACGAGAGGGACAGATCCTGGATGAGCACCAGGGCGTCCTCCTTCTGGCGAACCGGTTGGGGCAACTTCTGCCAGACCGGCCCGGCCAGTCCTAAGGTGGCCAGCAGCCAGGCCACCAGTAACCAGACCAGGGGCCAGCGGCGCTGCCGCCCCGGCAGGGAGTCGAGCAGATGGGGCAGCAGCGCCGGATTGATGGCCTTGTCCCAGCCGCTCCCCTTAAACCGCGACCAGCCCAGGACAACCAGGAGCGCCAGAGTCGGCGGCAGCGCCAGAAACCACAGGGGGCGGAGAAAATGAAAATTTGACCAGATGTGCGGCATGGTTATCGCCCCTGTCTCAATCCGCAACGGCGGACTTGCCCGGCCGCCAGCGCGACGAATTTCCCATCGCCAGCAGGAGCGCCGCCAGAAAACTTAACAGTAAAGCCAGGGCCAGGGGCAGATAATAGAGGGCCCGGATTGGCCGGTAGACCTCGCTCTCCTGTGCCACCGGCTCCAGGCGGTCGATCTCCTGATAGATCTTGGCCAGCTCCTCAGGGTTCCTGGCCCGGAAATAGCGAGCGGTGGTGGTGGCGGCGATCTTCTCCAGGGTGGCCTCATCGAGATCGGCCGAGGGATTGACCCGCTGGTTACCAAAGAAGGTGCGCACCACCATCTCCTCAGCCCCGATGCCGATGGTATAGATCTTCACCCCGGTCTGGGCCGCCAGCCCGGCCGCGGTGAGCGGCTCGACGCTACCGGCGGTGTTGGTGCCATCGGTGAGCAGGATCAGCACCCGGCTCTGGGCGGGCCGCTCCCGGAGATGCTTGATGGCTAGGCCAATGGCGTCGCCCAGGGAGGTCTTCGGCCCGGCAAAACCGATCATCGCCTCATTGAGCAGGGTCTTGACCGTTTGCCGGTCAAAGGTCAGCGGGGTCTGCAGGTAGGCCGCAGTACCGAAGAGCAGCAAGCCCACCCGATCACCAACCCGCCGGTCGACGAACTCCCCGGCCACCTGCTTGACCAGGTCGATCCGGGAGGTTTGACGTCCGCCGCTGACCATGTCCTCCTGGGCCATGCTGCCAGAGATATCCACCGCCAGGAGCAGATCGCGGCCCAGGGCCGGCAGGGCCACCGGCTCGCCAACCCATTGCGGGCGGCTGACCGACGCCACCAGCAGGATCCAGATCAGGGCCAGGAGAACGAGCCAAGCCGGATGGCTCGCACCCGACTCCCGGAGCCGCGGGGCCAGGTCACCGACCTCCCGGTAAAAGGGGACCCGCAAGGCTGCCTCTTCCCGGCGCCCGGCGCGCGGCACTCCATAATAGATCAAGAGCGGCAGGGGCAGCAACAACCAGGCCCAGGGCCAGAGCAAGGTCAACATGGCCGATGCCTCCGGATCCATTCCTCGACCAGCGGGTAGAGCGGGGCCGGATCGCCGGACGGTTCCGGCCGGTAAAGCTCCAGCCCCAGCGCCTGCCCCGGCCCGGCGCTGAACTGGCTGGTCTGGCCGGTGCGGTCGAGAAACACCAGCCACGCGGAGCCGGAAAGGGGCGCCACCTGGGCCCGCCCGTACCTCTCCATGGCCACCCGCCGCAACAGGGCGGCCAGAAGTTCAAGCTGGCGCCGGGGCTCCCGTACGCTTGCCTCCTCCCGGAGACTTCGCAGTTCCCGCAAGGCCGCTCGGCGATAGCGGCCCCGCCGCAGGTATCGCCACAAAAAATACCCTCCCGCGCCCAGGCCCGACAGGACGATCACCCCCAGCAACCACCAGCCCGGGGCCGGCGGCCACCAGCCCACCGGCGGCGGCAGGTGCAGATCCTTCAAGGCGGCCAGGGGATCGTTACCGTTCATCGCCGCCCCCCCAGGAGTTCCTGGAAATATTTGGGTGGCGCGGCCTGGGTGGAGAGGGGCAGCAGCGGGATGGACAAACCGGTCATGATTTTTTCCAGGGTTGCACTCTTCTCCTGGAAGTGTTGCCGGTAGCCGCGGCGCAGCGCCGCATCGGCAGTATTGAGTGTCAGCCGCTGCTCCCCATCGGTGATGGCATAGTGGCCGGGAGGCGGCAGCTCTTCCTCCAGCGGATCGTAAACCCGGATGGCGGCGATATCGTTGTGCTGCTGCAAATGGTGCAGGTGCTTGAGCGCCGCTTCGGAGAGACCATGGAAATCGCTGATCAGGAAAATATTGGAACCCGGCCGGGTGATCCGGCGCAGTTCCTCCAGGGCATGGTCGATACCCGGCACCTCCGGGGCCAGGCGGCCGTTAAGCCGCTGGTTGAAGGCGGTGATCTGGTTGAGCAGGTGCAGGACATTGCCACTGCTACGCCGGGGCCGAACCTGGCCATGCTCACTCCCGGCAAAGACCAGCCCACCGACCCGGTCGCCATGTTGGACGGCCGCCCAGGCCAACAAGGCGGCGGCATGGGCCGCCGTCACCGATTTACAGCAGGTTCGGCTGCCGAAAAACATCGACAGCCCCTGATCGACCAGAAGCAAGACTGGCCGTTCCCGTTCCTCACGAAAGAGCCGGGTGTGGGGTTTGCCGGTGCGGGCGGTCACCCGCCAATCGATGCTGCGGATATCGTCCCCGGCCTGGTACGTCCGAACCTCTTCAAACTCGATGCCCCGGCCGCGAAACTTGCTTTGATGCGGCCCAACCAGGTGGCTGAAAACCTTGCGCTGCCGCCCCAGATCAAGATCACGGGCGGCCAGCCGCAGACCAATCAGCTCGGACAGCGTACAGTAAGGCCCGACGGGGGTGACGGTGGCAACTACCATGGGGTTCAAACCACGGGCACGTGCTGAAGCAGCGCGTCGACAACCTGGTCCTTGTTGATCCCCCGGGCCTCGGCCTCAAAGCTTAAGATCAGCCGGTGCCGCAGGATGTCGTGGACCACCTCCTGCACGTCATCGGGACTGACGAAATCCCGCCCCTTGAGCCAGGCCAGGGCGCGGGCGCAACGATCCAGGCCGATGGTGGCCCGGGGGCTACCACCGTACTCGATCCAACTCGCCAGTTCCGTCGAATAGCGGCCGGGGTTGCGACTAGCCATGACCAGTTGCACGATATACTCTTCCACTTCGGGAGCCATATGGAGGGCCAGAACCTCCCGGCGGGCCGCCATGATGGTCGCCTGACTCAACCGGGGAACCGGCGCCGTGTCCGGCCCACCGGCTTCGCTCCGGGCGAGAGCAAGGATCTCCCGCTCCGCCGCCAGATCAGGATAATCAACCCGGACGTGCATCAGAAAGCGGTCGAGCTGCGCCTCCGGCAGGGGGTAGGTTCCCTCCTGCTCGATGGGGTTCTGGGTGGCCATGACCAGAAAGAGTTCCGGCAACGGGTAAGTCTGTCGGCCGACACTGATCTGGCGCTCGCCCATGGCTTCGAGCAGGGCGGACTGGACCTTGGCCGGGGCCCGGTTGACCTCGTCGGCCAGCACCAGGTTGTGAAAGAGCGGCCCGGGCTGGAAACGAAAACTGCCATCCTCGGGCCGGTAGATATCGGTGCCGGTGACATCGCCAGGCAAGAGATCGGGAGTGAACTGAATCCGATGAAAATCAGCCTGGATGCCCTCGGCCAGACACTTGATTGCCCGGGTCTTCGCCAGACCCGGCGCACCTTCCACCAGCAAATGGCCATCGGCCAGCAGGGCGATCAGTAACCGCTCCACCAGCTTCGGCTGACCGATGATCCGGCCCGCCAGCCATGATCGCAATTGTTTAAACGCCGTCTGATTTTCCATACGCCCTCGCTATACTTTCTCCATGGTTTACCACGGGTTTTATGGTCAACAAATTCCCCTAGAGAAGTAACGTCCGTGCCGCCAATGTCAAGGGAACAATATGAAAAAAATCGGGAGGGGATGACCAGTTTGGCGAGGGAACGGGGTAATTGCGGAGCGGACCGTTTTCCACCGGCTGAGAATACAAAGAGGCCAGAGAATACAAATAGGTCACACAAAGCAGAATACAAAGTGTAGAATTTAGACCCCTTTGCCCCTCATATCTGCTCTTTGGAACTTGATGGGGCAAAGACAATCTTGGGCCGCCCTTCGACAGGCTCAGGGTGAACGGCAATTACATTCAAATCGTTGTTCCGATCATCCTGAGCCTGTCGAAGGGTGGCCCAATCTGTCAATATTAATAAAATGGATCAAACAGACACGACACTAGCGTCGACCTCCACGGCCGAAACCTCCACGTTCCTCGCTCCCACCGTCACCGCGCTCCCGGGGGCCAGACTGACGGCCTTCCCGACCGTAGCCGTCCCGGCCATCGGAGCCTCGATCCATGCCGTAACCACGATCGCCGCCCTCGTCGGTGGAGAGCTCACGAGAACGGGTGGAGCCCCGACCAACCTCGTCGGTACCGAGCTCGCGGGTACGGCTGCCCCCCTGGCCAACCTCACGTGATCTCTCACGATTTACTGGCCCGGATGGCAATCCATCCATCTTGGGTGCAGCATCTGACCTCGGGGTAGCGACCTCCCCATCCCGATGGCGCTCAGGTTTACCGGGAAGAACCTCACCACCTGCCCGCGGCAACCGCATCTCGGATTTTCGCTCGGGCGATTCCTGACCACCTGATGAGCGCGGCCCTTCCGCCTTATCGGCACCTACAGGGCTCCCGGTTACCGGCCCCCGCACCCTGCCTGGCCCGCCCCGCCGTTCAGCCCGCTCGACCCGCGTCGGGGGCTGCCCGAAATGCTCGGCGGTGGCCCGGTCACGATATTCCACACCCCGGCGATGGCTGGGCTCATGGTGCCATTGGCCCTGGCGATCATCCCATTTATAGTCTGGCCGAAAAAAATGGGGCCGCCGCGTACCATCAATGATGATACTCCGGCCTGGCCAGTCGAAACGACTCCAGTAACCGAAGCTGAAGTAGATTTCCGGCCAGAAATAGACATCTGGGCCAAGGATCAATTCATCCGGCCCCCAATACCAGGGCGGCCAGGCCGGATACCACCAGGGGCCATAGACGTAACGGGTGTTGTAATAGGGGACATAAACTGTACGGGAGTCAGCCGGTTCGATGGTGATGGCGCCATCATCCCCAACCGCAACCCGCTGTCTCTCGTCGGACTTAAGGTTGCCCTCACGCCAGGCCCGGGCGCGCAGGTCCTGAATGGTGTTCATCACCCCGTCCTCCTGGTTGAGGAAAGCGTCGCCAAGCCGGGTGGTGTCTTCCAGCCGCTCGCTCATCACCACCAGCACCGCAGGGACATGACAAAGCGCCTTGACACTGGCGTCCCAATCTTGCTCGTGCAGGGCCTCGTCGAGATTGTCGCCTTTGAGCAGGGGATTATTTTTGACCCAGCGTTCCGCCGCCACCACCTCCAGGGGATAGGTAGCCGCCATCAATACCTGGGAAAGCAACCCATCCGGGTAGAGGGCCACTGGGGCCAGCATCTGGGCCAACTCTTCCCCGGTGAAATCGCCAGCGCCGTCCTTGGCCGAAGCCAGTGGCGGCCACGTCAGGAGAACCACTAGCAAACAGGGCAGAAACCACGATAAAATATTCCGCACCTTCATATTTCCTCCTCCCCGCCCAGGCGGGAACCACCCGGCCTACATTGTAATCAAAACTGGCAATCCTCTTATGTGAGAAGTGCACCTACTGTCTCACCTCTTACTTTAGTACTCATGTCCGCTATTGCCAAATTATCCTGAAAAAATAACGCCAGCGACACCCCAGCCCCAGGCACCACCCGATTCACGCGAACGATGTTTTCTTTCAATAAGTAAGTCAGATTGCCAAAAATATGGCGAATGGCCGGACAACCTATTAGTCTTGGATGCCGACGTGATTTTACCATATTGCCCCACGAGACGAAAACCGCCCAATGATCGACAACGGTAAAGAGCCCTACCCCCTGTTCTCCACCTGGCGCCGACTCCTGCTTGACCTGCTGCTGCTGAGCTCAGGCGGGGTGATTTTCGCCGTCGGGGTCAACTCGATCCTGGTGCCACGGCAATTCGCCATCGGGGGCATTGCCGGGCTATCATTGATCGTCAACAAATTCCTCCCGGCCCTCAACCTGGGGCTGCTCTACCTGCTGATCAACCTGCCCCTGTTTGTCACCGCCTGGATGGTGGTGGGCCGCCGGTTCTTCTACTACAGCCTGCTCGGCACCACCCTGCTCTCGCTGGCCATAGCCCTGGTCCACTGGCAGATCCCCCTGGATGATCCGCTGCTGTCCGCCATCCTGGCCGGGTTGCTTTGCGGGGCCGGGGCCGGTATCTGTCTGCGCTCATCAGGTTCACAGGGCGGCTTGGACATTCTCTCGGTGGTGTTGCTGAAAAGGTTCGCCATCAATATCGGCAGCACCGTACTGGCAGTCAACCTCGCCGTTCTCCTCTTGGTAGCCCTATTTTACACCCTGGCAGCGGTCCTTTACACCCTGGTGGCGCTTTACGTCAGCGCCCGGGTGCTCGCCCTGGTCGTCACCGGTCTAAGCCAGCGCAAGGCCGTATTGATCATCTCGCCACGCTGGCGGGAAATCACCGGGGAAATCCTACGGGATGGCCTGAGGGGCGCCACTATCCTAGAAGGGCGCAGCGCCCATACCGGCCGTATCGAACAGATTATCTACACGGTGGTTGGCCTCACCGAACTGGGCAAGCTCAAACGGCTGGTCATCGGGATTGACCCCAATGCCTTCGTGGTGGTGAGCGATACCCAGGAGGTGATTGATCAACGTATCGGCAATCAACCGCAATGGTGAGCCGGAAATGTTTTCGGCAGTAAAAAAACAGCGTATAATCCCCTTGCCAGATGTTGACGGGTTCTAGGTTGTGCTCCGGCTGACGCATCCGCTGCCAATGGCCCGAGGTATCGTCCGAGGCCTTACTGATTTTGATCCTGGTCCAGGAGGTCCAGCGGGGTCGCCCGTTTTCGCGAAGAATTCAACCAGGCGATCTGAGCGATCACCTGAATCAGGAACTAAACCCAAACATCGAGAAAGCCATGACCACCATCACCCTGCACGGCACCCCCCTGGAGACCATTGGCACCTTGCCCGCCCCCGGCAGCCAGGCCCCGCCATTCACCCTGGCTAAAACCGATCTTTCCGACACCACCCTCGCCGACTTTGCCGGGAAAACTGTGGTGCTGAACATCTTTCCCAGCATCGACACGCCGGTCTGTGCCGCCTCGGTGCGCCATTTCAATCAGGATGTTGGCCAGCGCGATAACACCGTGGCACTCTGCATCTCGGCCGATCTCCCTTTCGCCCACCACCGTTTCTGCGAGGTGGAGGGGTTGAAGAACGTCATCCCGCTCTCGGTCTTTCGCTCTCCGGCCTTTGGCCGCGATTACGGGGTGCTGATCACCACCGGCCCCATCGCCGGGCTACTGTCCCGGGCCGTTATTATCATCGATCCGGCCGGAAAGGTTGTTTACACCGAACAGGTGCCGGAGATCTCCCAGGAGCCCGACTACGCCAAGGCCATGGCGGCCCTGGTCTGAGCCGATCAGCCATGGACGACACCAGCCCGTTAACCTTCAATCCCTTCACCGACCGGCTGAGCCGAGATCTGCGGAACGACCTGTCCGAGGGGTTGCTGGCTGCACTGACCGACAACAACGCCAGCCATTTCCTGACCGTGGCTAACCGATACCGGCAGCGTCAAGAACTTGGCCCGGAGCGTGGAGCCTATCTATCCGAACGCCTGGCCTGTTACCTGGCGGTTCTGGCGGCAAGCACGCAGGGAGCTGCTGATAAAGACCGGATTGCCCTGCTTCTCTGGGACCACGAACTTTTTTTTGAGTTTCACGAACTGCTGGAACAACGCTGGCTGGCAGCAAAGGGTGAGGAAAAACTGATTCTACAGGCCCTGATCCGGGCCGCCGGAATGTACGTCCACAGGCAATTTGGCCGCTACAATGGGGCCATAAAAATGGCGTCCCGGGCCAGGGAAACCCTATCTCGGTTCGAGGCGGCAGTTCCGCTAGGCTTTACGGTAGATAAACTAATATGGCTCCTAATGAAACTCAGCCAGTCTTACCGGAACATGAGAAAGACAGGCGTTGAGTAATCTTAGCGGAAGCTCTGGTTCCCAGAATCTCCGGTTA
>Ga0334722_10000853_pt1 | contig 41907 bp, 37 predicted proteins | sample C3_bottom_MG_FD_207210 | JGI IMG/M metagenome (GOLD analysis project Ga0334722, IMG submission 207210) | Sediment microbial communities from Yellowstone Lake, YNP, Wyoming, USA - C3_bottom | ecosystem: Environmental > Aquatic > Freshwater > Lake > Sediment | place: USA: Wyoming | collected...
CGCTGCTCAGGCTTGCGCTGAAAAGGGAACTGAAAATCGAAGACGTGAAACCGGCGGCAAGGGCCGCCGCGTAAACCATGACAACGGGGCCACTTCAAATTTCAACGAAGATTGGGATTGACTCCAATTTACATTTAGTGCAATAGAAATCTACGAAAGATTCCCCTCTTTTGTTAAAATACCTATAGGCGTCGCCGATTTTGGCAGCATCCGTTGATTCAAGGTTTGTAAACTGTAAATGAGCATGGCGTTCAAGGTCACTCATGCAAATAGCAAGAGGTTCGCCACAGGATGGACATTTATAAGTGGAAAATGGGTATTTATCACAATCCTCATATTGTTGAAACTTGCATTTGTCCAAACAATCTTCGACCCTAAAAAAACGTACACCCATTAGCATAATCCGAGCACAAATATTCATTGCGAATATCTGAAACGAGTTACAAGATATAAATGGTGAACCCAGACATTTCAACGTCAATGCTCCCCTAATTTACCCACGATTTAGCAACACGGCGCGAAACAAACATTTCGAGTTACTCCCTCCCCGCGCACATCTCCATCCCATGCCTCTTGGTGCCGATAAGCCCCTGCGGGTGCAGTATCATCATCGCTATCATTGCGGTGCCGAATATCAGCATACGGTACTGCTGGAAGTCGCGGAGCGCCTCCGGCAGCAGGTACAGCACCACCGCGCCGAGGATTACTCCGGGAATGCTCCCCATCCCGCCCAACACTACCATGCAAAGTATGATGACCGACTCGAAGAAGTTGAAGCTCTCCGGGCTTACAAAGCCCATCTTCGCCGTGTAGAAGACCCCGGCCACGCCCGCGAATGTCGCGCCAATCGAGAACGCAAGCAGCTTTAACCGGGTGGTGTTCACGCCCATCGCTTCTGCGGCTACCTCGTCCTCGCGTATGGCAATCCATGCGCGCCCGATACGCGAGCCGTTCAGCCTTCTCACGAAAAGCACGGTCAGTACCACCATGCCGAGCATCAGGAAGTAGTAGTGCGAAAGGCTGCTGAATACAAACGAACCGACCGACGGCCTGGGTATGCCGGATATTCCGTTAGGCCCGCCCGTCAGGCTGTCGAAGTTGTTCAGCACTATCCTTGTAATCTCGCCGAATCCGAGAGTCACTATAGCAAGGTAATCGCCACGGAGCCTCAGCGTTGGCGCGCCTATCAACAGCCCGAATATGCCCGCGAAAAATGCTGCGATGGGGAGGGCAGGCCAGAACCCGACACCTAACCCCGTGGAGAGAAGCGCGTAGGTGTACGCACCGACCGCGTAGAATGCGACGTAGCCGAGCACTAATAACCCGGTCTGTCCCACGACCACGTTGAGGCCGAGCGCCAGCATCACGTATATCCCGGTCTGCGTGGCCAGGTCGAGCGTGTAGCGGTTGGCAGCGAAGGGAAGCGCGATGAGCAGGGTAAGGACGATGAGGTTGGCTATGGTCCTCTTCGGGCCGTATGCAAAGTCTTCGAACGAATAGTATGCGCGTGTTAGCTGCGCCTTCGGGCGGTCAAGCACGCCCGATTTATCCAACACTGAAAGACCCGCAAGCGCCACGCCTCCGGCGAGTATGGCGAGTGCGATGTATACTCCGGTCGTCACGCCCGCAAAAGGCACGGCCAACAGGCCCATCCAGAGGGAGACGAGGAGGGTTTTGAGATGTCTGCGATTCAAATAACAACCTTATGAAGGGCCGACACGCGCTTCGCTTGGTACGGCCCCTACAAGTAGTTGCCCCATTCATGGGGCGAGTTAAGTATCACACCTTATCCGGTACCCGTTCGCCAAGAAGCCCCTGCGGCCTGATAATTAATATCAGCACCAGTACCAGGAACGCGAACGCGTCCTTGTACTCCGGCCAGAGGTAGCCCGCGCCCAGGCCCTCGAGCACGCCGAGCAGCAAGCCGCCCAGCATAGCGCCCTGCACGTTGCCTATGCCGCCCAGCACAGCTGCGGTGAACGCCTTCATGCCCGCCAGATAGCCTATGTAGAAGTTCACAAGCCCGTAGTACATAGCCACCATCACTCCCGCGACCGCCGCCAAAAACGAACCTATTATGAAGGTGGTGGAGATGACCGAGTCTATGTTAACGCCCATAAGGCCCGCTGCTTTCTTGTCGAGCGCGGTTGCACGCATCGCGCGTCCCATCCTCGTCTTCATGATGAAGAAGTGGAGCCCGGCCATGAGCGCCACGGAGGCTGCCATTATGAATATCTGGAGGTAGGTTATCTCCGCGCCTAAAAACGTGGTCGTCCTGTTGGGTATTACGGCGGGGAAGACCTTGTCGGACGCGCCCTGGGTCAGCATCACGTAGTTCTGTAAGAATATGGACACGCCCATTGCTGAGATTAACGGGGCAAGCCTGGGGGCCTCTCTCAACGGGCGGTACGCAATCTTCTCAATGGTCGCGCCGTATGCGGAGCATATAACCCCGGCGGCCAGTATGGTGAGGAGTAGTGCGAGTGGAAGGCTGACTGCTGTCAACCCGGAGGCGGTGAGGAAGCCGAGTATTATGATGCCCAGGTACGCCCCAAGCATGTATATCTCGCCGTGCGCAAAGTTTATAAGCTCCAGTATGCCGTATACCATCGTGTAGCCGAGCGCGATGAGCGCGTACACGGCCCCGACGGTCAGTCCGTTTATCAACTGTTGGAGGAATAGTTCCATGTGCAAGTTTATAGCGGTTTTGGACGGATATGTCAATAGCGGTGGCTATTGCCTCACACTTATTCCATTGACACTACCCATCTATTTATGGTATGTAGTAGAATGAGGTTTTACGTATTTTTCACAAGAGGTTATGCATGGCCCTCGTAAACTACGCCACACGCGAGATCAACGCAAAGGTTGTCTATTACGGCCCGGGGCTTTCCGGCAAGACGACGAACATACAGTACGTCTTCAAGAAGGTCCAGATGAAAAACAAGGGCAAGCTCATCTCGCTCTCCACACAGGGTGACAGGACGCTGTTCTTCGACTTCCTGCCGGTGGAGCTTGGCAGCATAAAAGGCTTCAAGACGCGCTTCCACCTCTACACCGTCCCGGGGCAGGTGTTCTATAACTCCACCCGTAAGATGGTGCTGAAAGGCGCGGACGGCGTGGTGTTCGTGGCGGACTCGCAGAAGATGATGATGGAGGAAAACCTCCAGTCGTTCGAGAACCTGAAGACCAACCTAACCGACATGGGGATAAAGATAGAGAATTTCCCCGTCGTCATACAGTACAACAAACGGGACGTACCTAACGTAGCCCCCATCGAGGAGATGGACCAGTACATGAACCCGACCGGCCTGCCTTACTTCGAGGCCTCCGCGCTCTCTGGCGACGGCGTGCTGAAGACGCTCACCGCTATAGTCAAGTTCATACTCCACGACCTGAAACATGAGCCCTCGACTCACAGCGTAGACCTTGAGGACTACGAGGATAAAGAGGAGCCAAAGCCCGCGCCAGTGGTCGAAACTCCAGCACCGTTAGAGCCTTTGCCAGCACAGGCTGCAGCCCCAGTCATGGAGGAAGTACCTGAGCCCAGCCAACCATTCTTTATGGAGGCGCCCATTATGGGACTCGACGAAACGCCTTACGAGTCGGAAGCCAGGGAAGATGAGACGCCGCCCGCGATGCTACCGGAACTTTTCGGGGCCATCAAAGGCCCGTCAGGTGCGGCAGAGGTATTCGAGGCGGAAGAGGTCTACGATGCGATCGAGGCCCCGGACGGGCTTGGCGAGGCTATAAGCGACGTACCCAAGGCTACGCCAACCTTCGACTATGTGGAACAGGCAGAGCTGCGGCCCGGAGACGTGTCCGTATTCTCCGAGATGACCGAGGACGAGGAAATAGAGGCCGAGGCGCCAGATGGGATAGATGCGTTTATAGCTGATACGGCTGCCCCCGCTTTTGAAAAGAAGATTGCCGAAACGGTGGTGAGGCCTCAGGACGTGGCCCTCTTCGCAGAGCTTGCGGGAGAGTCCGCGCCTGTAGAGTTGCCTGAGCCGGAGTACCACGATGAGGCCATCTCCTATGACGACGTGCCAGTCCCGGCCCAGTGCACCGTCAGCAGTTTCACGCTCCCTGTGAGGATAACCACGCGTGACGGCGTCAAAGAGGTCGTACTGAACGTGAAGGTGGAAATTGAACTCTCCGGCGAGGGCGTGGACTACCTGGGCAAGGTGGAGGCCATGAGGCCAGTCCCGGAAGCCCCTTCCAAACCTCCGAACCCCGCGCCTGAACAGCTCAGGCCCAGCCCCCCTGTACCGGAACGGCCGGTAATAAAGCCTGTGCCCATGCCTGCCGTAAGGCCCGCTCCACGCGAGCCCCGGAAGCTGAGCGTGTTCCAGAAGCTGCTGGGCAAGACTTAGCGCCATATTTTATATAATCACGGAGGAGAAATGTCAGGACATTCAAAGTGGGCGACAACAAAACACAAAAAGGCGGCTATAGACGCCAAGAGGGGTAAGGTCTTCACCAAGATTACGAAGGAGCTCACCGTTGCGGCCAAGCTTGGAGGTGGTGACCCGGACGGAAACCCCAGGCTGAGGACAGCGATAGAGAAGGCCAAGGAAGCCAACATGCCGCAGGAAAACCTGAAGCGCGCCATCCAGAAGGGCACGGGCGAGCTTCCCGGCGTGACATACGAAGAGATAATCTACGAGGGCTACGGACCGGGCGGGGTCGCTATGATAATAGAGTGCCTTACCGACAACAAGAACCGTACCGTCGCCGACATACGCCACATACTGAGCAAGGGCAACGGGGCCATGGGTGAAAACGGTTGCGTATCCTGGATGTTCCACCAGAAGGGGTATATCGTGGTGGACAAGGCAGTCGCGAATGAGGACGAACTGATGGGTATAGCGCTCGACGCAGGCGCGGAGGATATGAAGTCCGAGCCTGACGAGCCGAACTACGAGATAATAACCGCGCCTAAGGACTATGAGAACGTGAAGGGTGCGCTCGTAGCGAAGGGCGTGAAGATGGAAGTGTCGGAGATCACCATGATGCCGCAGACCTATGTAAAGCTCATCGGCAAAGAGGCCGAGCAGATGGTGCGGCTTATGGACGCCCTGGAGGACTGCGACGACACGCAGAACGTATACGCCAACTTCGACATCCCGGACGAAGTTATGGAGAATATGTAGCAGGAGAACTATGCGGGTATTAGGTATAGACCCCGGCAGCGTGGTCAGCGGTTATGGACTGGTTGACGAAGAAGGCCACAGGATATTCTATGCCGGGTCGGGCTCTATCAGTACCACTGCAAGGCTGAGCTTCCCGGACAGGCTGAAGAAGATATACGACGGGCTTGGCCGTGTGATGGAGGACAAAAAGCCTGACGTGGTCGTGCTTGAGAGCCTGTTCTTCGCAAAGAACGCGCAGTCCGCGCTCAAGCTCGGTCATGCGAGGGGAGTTGCGGTGCTTGCTGCCGTGAACATGGGCGTGCCGATTTTCGAGTACACCCCGCTCGAGATTAAACAGGCGGTGGTCGGCTACGGCGCGGCAGAGAAGGCCCAGGTGCAGCAGATGGTCAAGACGCTCCTCAAGCTCGATTCCATCCCAAAGCCGCACGACGCATCGGACGCGCTTGCCGCCGCGATATGTCACATCCACAGCGCGAGGATGAAAGAGGCCGTGAAGAAAAACGGGGTCAAATGATTGCCCTAATCTCCGGCAGGCTCGCAGCAAAGGCGCCCGGCAGCGTGGTCGTGGACGTGCACGGGGTCGGCTACCAGGTGCTCATCCCGCTTTCCTCTTTCTATGAACTGCCGGAACCGGGCAACGAGGTCTCGCTCCACATCCATACACACGTAAGGGAAGACGCGCTTCTGCTTTACGGTTTTCTCACCGAGAAGGAGAAGGGGCTTTTCCTCGCGTTGACCGGCGTGTCCGGCGTGGGGCCTAAGCTCGCGCTGAACATCATATCCGGGCTTCCCTTCGACACCCTTGTGGAAGCAATTGTAAGGGGTGATGACGCGCGGGTTGCCACTATACCTGGCATCGGGAAAAAAACCGCCGCTCGGCTGATACTTGAGCTGAAGGACAAGGTGGCCGCGCTTGGGTTCGAGGCCGATACAACCGGGCCTTGCAAGGTCGGCACTGGCGCGAACCGCCAGAAGGACGAGGCGGTTTCCGCGCTCGTTAACCTGGGCTACAACAAGGGCCACGCCGAGGACGCGGTGAAGCGGGTCTGCGCATCCGGCGGTGACGACGTGCAGTTGGAGGCGCTTATAAGAGAAGCGCTGAAGGTTCTCTCGAAGGGTTAATGCTTGCCGGTCTGCCCTCCTTAGACAATTTCCGGTTTACCTGCTAATATATAACAAGGCTTATAATACATATACCGGAGGTGGAGCTATGGTCAAGATAGGCCAGGTAATACCGGACATGGAACTCGACATGTACCACAACGAGGAGACGCGCAAGGTCAGGCTTTCGAGCTACAGGGGCAAGTGGCTTTTGCTGATATTCTATCCGGCGGACTTCACCTTCGTCTGCCCTACTGAACTCGAAGAGGTTGCCGGGTTATACGACGAGTTTAAGGAGATGGGCGCGGAGGTGCTGAGTGTGAGCACCGACACGGTATTCGTACATAAGGCATGGCACGACATATCCCCCGCGATATGCAAGGCAAAGTTCCCTATGCTGGCAGACCCGACGGGCAAGCTCTGCCGGGAGTTCGGCACGTATTTGGAGGACGAAGGGCTGTCTCTCAGGGGGACGTTTATCATCGACCCGGACGGGGTGCTCAAGGTATGCGAGATAAACGACAACTCTATAGGCAGGAACTTCAAAGAGACAAAAAGGAAGCTCCTTGCCGCAAAGTACGTCTGGGAGTCGGGCGACGAGGTCTGCCCTGCGAGTTGGGAGCCGGGTAAAAAGACCCTCAAGCCGGGTATGGACCTTGTGGGGAAGATATAACCGACAATATTGTCATTGCGAGGAGCCGAAGGCGACGCGGCAATCTTAATATGATCATAGCCGGGATTGCTTCGCTTCGCTCGCAATGACAGCTCACATTAATTATGACAGTAATCTTAAGCCCGACTATTAAGACGGGCTTTTTTGTTATGGAAAAAGCCTTGGGAATTTGATAAGATAACAAACTTATGGACGAACGCATAATAGGCCCTGAAAAAAACATGGAGGACTTGAACCTCGACCTCGCACTGAGGCCCACGTCTTTCGACGAGTACGTGGGGCAGGCAAGGGTAAAGGACAACCTCAAGGTGTTCATCCAGGCGGCGAAGGAACGCGGCGAGGCGCTCGACCACGTGCTATTCTCCGGCCCGCCGGGACTCGGCAAGACCACACTCGCGCACATCATAGCGCGCGAGATGGGCGTGAACATAAAGACGACCTCCGGCCCTGTGATAGAGAGGGCGGGGGACCTGGCCGCGATACTGACTAACCTGGAGAAGGGCGACGTCCTCTTCGTGGACGAGATACACCGCCTCAACCGCGTGATAGAGGAAATACTCTACCCCGCGATGGAGGACTACCAGTTAGACATTATCATTGGGCAGGGGCCCTCCGCAAGGACTATAAAGCTCGACCTCCCGCCGTTCACGCTGGTCGGGGCTACCACGAGGACGGGACTTCTCACTTCCCCGCTCAGAGACCGTTTCGGTGTTCTTGCGAGGCTTGAATTCTACCCGGCGGAAGATTTAACGCTGATAGTCAAGCGCTCGGCGAGGCTACTGAATATAGAAGTCGACGAGGACGGGGCCTTCGAGATAGCCCGCCGTTCACGCGGCACGCCGAGGATAGCCAACAGGCTGCTCCGGCGCGTGCGGGACTTCGCACAGGTGGACGGGGGCGGAGTAGTCACTAAGCCTGTCGCGGACGCTGCGCTTGCGAGGCTTGAAGTCGACGGGCGCGGACTCGACTCTATGGACAAGAAGCTCCTCCTTGCCATCATAGACAAGTTCGGGGGCGGGCCGGTGGGCCTGGATACGCTTGCCGCCGCCGTCGCAGAGGAAAGGGACACCATAGAGGACGTGTACGAGCCGTACCTGATACAGGAGGGCCTCATCGAGAGGACACCGAGGGGCAGGCTCGCCACGCCCGCAGCTTATGAACATTACAGCCGCACCAAGGGCGGCCTGCAGGGGAGCCTTATATGAGGGTGCTGTTACACATATGCTGCGGGCCTTGTCTCGTGTACCCGCTCAAGGTGCTGAGGGGCGAGGGGCTGATAGTGGACGGGTTTTTCTACAACCCGAACATACACCCCTACACGGAGTTCAAGAAGCGCATGGAGACGGTGGAGGAGTACGCGAAGAAAGAGGGCCTCCGTGTGGCCAGCGAGGTCGGCTACGACATGGAGACGTTCATCAGAGGCGTGGCCGAGAAGGTGGACGAGCGGCATGCGTACTGCTACGAGATGCGGCTCAGGAAGACCGCGCAGGCGGCGATAGACTCCGGCTACGACGCGTTTACCTCTACGCTCCTTTACAGCAAGTTCCAGGACCACGAGCTTATAGTGCATGTGGCAAACGTGGTCGCGAAGGACATCGGTATAAAGTTCCTGTACCGTGACTTCCGCGAGGGCTGGAAGGAAGGGCAGGACGCCTCCCGCGAGATGGGCATGTACCGGCAGAAATACTGCGGGTGCATTTATAGCGAGAAGGAGCGGTTCTATAAGCCGGACAAAACAGACAAGACAGTGGATAAGGTAGGGTAACGCCGCCCCTTTAAATCCCCCCCCATCCCCCCTTTGTCAAAGGTGGGTAACATGGGGAATTGTAGCTGCCCGACGTATCGGGCGAATTAGGAGGCCCGCATGGAACTCATGGAAGCCATAAAGAAGCGCCGCGCAATACGCAAGTTCAAGCCGGACGCAGTGCCGCAGGAATATATCGCGCAGTTGCTTGAGGCGGCGAGGCTCGCGCCTTCCGGCGTGAACGCGCAGCCCTGGAAGTTCAAGGTCGTGACGGACGTAGCTACGAAGGAGAAGATATTCCTTGCCTCCAAAAACCAGTTCCAGATAACACAGGCCCCTGCGGTATTCGTGATATGCGCGGACACGATGGCGATGTCCAAGGGGTATAAAGTACGCTTCAAGGAGCTACTCGATAACGCAGTCATCACGCAGTACGACTTGAACAAGATGGGCCTCGACGTGAACAAAGAGGACGAGATAAACGAGCTTGGGAAGTATGCAGTCAGCGCGGCCTTCAACACGGCAATCGCCACGGAGCACATAGCGCTCATGGCGACTGCGCTGGGGCTTGGGAGCTGCTGGATACACCTGTTCGACAAAGACGAGATAACGAGGATATTCGACCTGCCGCCCTGGATAATTCCAGTTACGCTGATGCCGGTGGGATACACCGACGAGGACCCGGAGCCGAGGCCCAGGAACTCAATCGAGGAGATTACTTTTTAGATGGAACTCAAAGATTTCATAGAACGCATAAAGGCCGAGAAAGAAGCACTCGAAAAGGTATCCCTCGAAGACGCGCTGTCGGAAGTAAAAGCCAGGCTCCGCGCGGACGAGCTTATAGGGAAGGCCGCAAAGAAGGCCGACGACTTGAAGGCCATCGAGGTGGAGTTGTTCGGCAAGAAGGGGCTTGTATCCCTCTTACGAAAGAGGATACCTGAGGTAGCTGAAGAGAACAGGAAGGCTGTTGGCCGTGCGCTGAACGAGCTTGCAGAGATTTACACGCGCGCATTCAAAGACGTGAGCGACGGGCTTGTCAGGGCGGAGAAGGAAGGCCGTCTCGCCTCAGAGAAAATAGACGTTACCATGCCGGGCAGAAGGCCCGCGCTCGGCCATGCGCACCCGCTTGCCACCATCACAAAAGAAGTCGTTGCCATATTCGAGGGAATGGGTTTCTCGGTTGCAGAAGGCCCGGAGGTGGAGCTCGATTACTACAACTTCGAGACGCTCAACATGCCGAAGGACCACCCCGCGCGCGATATGCAGGACACGTTCTATGTATCAGACGAGGTAGTACTCCGGACACACACATCTCCGGTGCAGATTAGGGTGATGAAGTCGCGGAAGCCGCCCGTGCAGGTAGTAGCGCCCGGCAAGGTGTACCGCTGCGACGCGGACGTGTCGCACACACCGATGTTCCACCAGGTCGAGGGGTTCATGGTGGACAAGGGCATAAACTTTGGACACTTAAAGGGCGTGCTTGAGACCTTCATAGGACAGATGTTCGGTGTGGGCACGGCGACCCGCTTCCGCCCCAGCTTCTTCCCGTTCACCGAGCCGTCAGCCGAGGTGGACATACAGTGCGTCATATGCGGCGGGGATGGCTGCCGGGTATGCAAGAACACCGGCTGGCTTGAGATACTTGGCGCGGGCATGGTGGACCCGGAGGTGTTTCGCTCGGTGGGCTACGACCCGGAGGAGTACACGGGCTTCGCCTTTGGCATGGGCATCGAGCGTATAGCTATGCTGAAGTACGGCATCGACGATATACGCCTTTTCTACGAAAACGACCAGCGATTTATAAGGCAGTTTTAGATGAAACGAGGACGGATGTTTCTGTCGCAGAGCAGGATGAACTCGGTCATCCTCTTCTGCGTTATAGCGGACTTTGCGCTTGGGTACCTGCTGAAGAAGTTTCAGGGGCCGAATACCGTAGCATTCCTGGTAATGCTCTACGCGCTTAATATCCTCGTGCTGGTGGCGGTTTACAGGTTCTGGAAGCTGCCGGTGTTCGAGTGGAACGAGAATGGTTTCGTGTTCTACGGCATATCCCCGTTCAAGAAGGACAGGGGGGCATGGCAGAAGGTAGATAAGGCTGGCTTCCGGGACGTGGAGGACAAGAAGGGCAGGAAGCGTGAGTACCTTATCATAGTATACGCAGGCCCCACAGGCGCTAAGAGGACGGGCGTCGTCCCAATGGACATGGTGGGCTTCCGGGACAGGTTGAAGGAAGAGCTTCAGGGGTTCATCAAGGAGAAGGGCGTGGCCGCTCTCTAACATACATAAAGGCAGGCAAATGCGCATCAGTTACAACTGGCTTAAAGAATACGTAGACATCGACCTTACACCACAGCAGGTGGCGGACAAGCTCACGATGGCGGGGCTTGAGGTGGAGGGCTTGGAATATCTGGGCGCGGGCATAGAGGGCGTTATTGTGGGAAGGGTTGCGGCTGTGAGGCCGCACCCGGACGCGGACAAACTCACGCTGTGTGACGTGGACACCGGCTCCGAAGTGCTGCCAATAGTCTGCGGCGCGAAGAACGTCAGGGAGGGTATCAAGGTCCCGCTCGCGGTGGTCGGCTCCAGGCTCCCGGACGGCACGAAGATAAAGAAGGCCGCGCTGCGTGGCGTCACCTCATACGGTATGTTGTGCTCCGAGAAGGAGCTTGGGCTTGCCAAGGAGTCATCCGGCCTGATGATACTGCCGGATGACGCATCGGTTGGCGAGCAGATAATAAAGGCCATCGGGTTGGACGACTGGGCGTTAGAGGTGAACGTGACCGCAAACAGGCCGGACTGCCTCAGCCACTTGGGCGTAGCCAGGGAGATGGCGGCCATAACAAGACGTGAACTCATCAGGCCCGTAACGGAGCTGAAGGAGACCGGCGAGTCCATCAGGAACCTGATAGGCATAGAGATACAGGACGATGAACTCTGCCCCAGGTACGCAGGGCGTATCATAACAGGGATAAAGGTTGGGCCGTCCCCGCTGTGGCTCAGGATGCGGCTCCAGGCGGCGGGCGTCAGGTCGATAAACAACGTGGTGGACGTTACCAACTACGTCCTGATGGAGATGGGACACCCCCTGCACGCGTTCGACTGCGCGCGCATCGAGGAGCAAAAGATAATAGTGCGTGCCGCCGCACAGGACGAGCAATTCACCACGCTCGACGGTGTGGAGCGCCGCCTGTCGTCCGGCATGCTGCTCATCTGCGACGGTGTGAAGCCGGTTGCACTTGCGGGCGTGATGGGTGGGCAGAACTCCGAGGTGACACAGGAGACCAGAGACATCTTCCTTGAGTCGGCATATTTCAACCCGTCATCAATAAGGCGCACGTCGAAGGCGCTCGGGCTCCACTCGGAGGCATCGCACCGCTTCGAGCGAGGGGCGGACCCGGAGGGCCTTATAGACGCGCTCGACAGGGCCGCAGGGCTTATAGCGGAGGTCGCGGGCGGTGCGGTCGCCACGGGCCGCGCAGACGAGTACCCTATGCCTATAACCATGCCGGAAGTGGCAGTAAGGGTGGAGAGGGTCAACGCTCTGTTGGGCACGGACTTAGGCGTGGACGAGATGACGGACATCCTGAAACGGCTCGAGTTGACCGTTACCGGCGAAGACGGGGCATCATTCAACGCAAAGGCGCCCACGTTCCGCCCTGACCTGACCCGCGAAGCGGACATGGTGGAGGAGATAGCCCGCATACACGGCTACGGAAAGATTAAGACCTCGCTCCCGGTACACTCCACTAATCCGGGCGTACCGGACAGGTCGAGGGATGCAGTCTCGCTCGTTAAAGACCTTCTTATATCCGGCGGCTACACCGAGGTAGTCAACTACAGCTTCATCAACCCTGCCGAGTTCGACCGCCTGATGCTCCCGGATGACGACTATAGAAGGAAAGTCATCACGCTACAGAACCCCCTGACCGTGGAGCAGTCGGTCATGCGCACAACGCTCGTGCCGAGCCTGTTAGGAAACCTCGCTTGGAACCTCAGCAGGGGCATGAGGGATATCAAGTTCTTCGAGGTATCGAGGGTATTCCTGGCGTCTGGGCCGGGTCTCCCTGACGAGCCGTTGAGGGTGGCAGGCATTTCATCGGGGAGCCGCACCGGCAGGCTCTGGGACGGACGGGACGGTATGGTGGATTTTTACGACCTGAAGGGTGCTGTAGAGCAGATAATGGAGGCCATGGGAGTTGACGGGGCCGTATACAAGGCCGCGCCTGAAGTGCCATTCCTGCACCCCGGAAAGGCGGCATGGCTGGTTGTCGGCGGGCGGGAGGCCGGTTTCCTGGGCATGCTGCACCCGGACGTGGCCGCCGCATACGGTCTGCCCGTAGACGCTTATGTGTTCGAGCTCGACTTCCAGGCCCTGATAGACATGGGCGCAGAGGTCCCCAGGTACGGCCCGCTCCCCAAGTATCCAGCCGTGGACAGGGACGTGGCGGTGATAATTTCGGACGACGTCACCTCCATGAGCGTGCTGAAGACCATCGAGTCCCTCAAGCTCGACCTGCTAAAGGACATAGTATTGTTCGACTACTACGCGGGCAAACCGATACCTAAGGGCAAGAAGAGCCTCGCTTACAACATAACGTACCGCTCGCCCGGCCGTACTCTCACAGACGAAGAGGTGAACGACGTGCATGCAAAGGTGGTCGCGGCCCTGAAGGACAAACTCGGCGCAGAGATAAGGGAGCAGTAGTGTCAAAGACATTGGCGTTGCTGTACGCGTTATTGACGGCTGCAAGCTTATGCTGTTCTTACGCTGCATATGCAGACGACGAGACAACACAGACCGTCAGCCCTACCGGATGGCTCAAGGCATACAGGCCGCCAGCCGCCCTTGAAGACGACGAGAAGTACAAACTGAAGACCACCATTAATATCCAGGACCTCGACGGCGTTGATATCAATAAGGACAAGGATAAGTTCGTCAAGCCTGAACCGGTTAGGGACATTAACGGAGGCGAGAAGATGATGAGGTTCAAGCTGAAGATTGACCCCACCGCAGAGAGGAAGACCGAAGAAGTCCCGACCTTTATGAAAAAAGACGAAATAGACAAGCTATCTGGCGACTCTCTGCACAAAGATGAATAGCGACATGGAAAAGCTGGTCGTCCTGATAACTACACCCAACGAAGAAGTAGCCGTTAAAATTGCGAACGCCCTGGTCGGGGAAAACCTGGCCGCGTGCGCAAATATAGTGCGGGGCATACGCTCGATATGCCGCTGGAAGGGCGAGGTCTGCGACGACACAGAATGCCTCATGGTGGTTAAGACCACTTCCGACAGGTTCGACGCCCTCAAATACAGGGTAAAGGTGCTCCACCCCTATGAAGTACCGGAGATAATAGCCCTGCCGATAGCCAAAGGCTTCGAGCCGTACCTCAAATGGGTGGAGGAGAACACCCGCATTGGTTAGTCCGAAGACATCCCACCCTTGGCCGGATAACTATGCCGACGCAGTCGCACTTCAGGAAAAACTCAGACACAATCTCGTTACAGACGACCAGACCAGCGACATAAAGTTGGTGGCCGGTGCGGACGTATCGTACTCGAAAAAAGACGTATGGATATACGCGGCGGTAGTGGTTATGCGACTGCCGGGGCTCGAAGTGGTCGAGGAGTCGTGGGCTGTCGGTAAGGCTACATATCCCTACATACCAGGCACGCTCAGCTTCAGGGAGGGGCCGGTCACGCTTAAGGCGTTCGAGGGCATAAAGACGCTGCCCGACGTAATAATGTTCGACGGGCAGGGCGTAGCGCACCCACGGGGCTTCGGGCTTGCCTGCCACATCGGGCTTCTGCTCGGCATACCCTCCATCGGGTGCGCCAAGTCGGTGTTAGTGGGTGAGTATGAAGAGCCTGCCAGTGAGCGCGGCTCGTACTCACCGCTCGTATACAAGGGGGAGGTCGTGGGCCGCGCCGTCAGGACGAGGAACGGCGTTAAGCCGGTATTCGTGTCCGTCGGGCACATGGTGGGGCTTGATACCGCGTGCAGGGTGGTACTCGACTGCGCCGGGAAGTACCGCTTACCCGAACCGACGAGGCTGGCGCACCTGCTGGTAAACAAGGTTAGGGCGGAGAATAAGCAATAACGGGGTGTCGTTCCGAGCGTAGTCGAGGAACCCACAGTAACGCCCCCTCGGTCCCCCTCTTAAGATAAGAGGGGGATGGGGGAGTTATGAAAGGCGGGTCCCTCCACTACGGTCGGGACGACGGATATAACTATTATGAAACTGAACCTGATGGACATATATGGCGCCCTCCATGCCCACTACGGGCCACAATACTGGTGGCCGGGTGATACCGCGTTCGAGATGATGGTAGGCGCGATACTCACGCAGAACACCAACTGGGGCAACGTGGAGAAGGCCATCGCCAATTTGAAGCAGGCGCGCGCCCTGTCTGCGAAGGCGATACACGCGATGCCTGAGCCGGAACTGGCCGAGTTGATTCGCCCGTCGGGGTACTTTAACATTAAGGCGAAGCGCCTGAAATCGTACATTTCCTATTTCATGGAACGCTACGGTGGGAGCATCGCCCGCATGAAAAGGCGGGACTGCGGCCTGCTCAGAGAAGAGATACTCGCAGTAAATGGCGTCGGCCCGGAGACTGCGGACTCGATTATGCTCTACGCGCTCGGATGTCCCGTGTTCGTAGTGGATGCTTACACCAAGCGCATATTCTCGCGCCACGGGTTCTTCCCGGAGACCGCGGATTATCATGACGTGCAGAGATATTTCATGGACAGGCTGCCCAAGGACGTAGAGCTATACAACGAGTACCACGCGCTTATAGTGCGGCTTGCAAAGGACAGGTGTCTCAAGAAGGCCGGTAAGTGCGAGATATGTCTGCTTTATGATAGCCCACTTACCACGTGTCGGACTCCACGCATGAGAGGGAAGGCCTCATTACGATATTGACTGGCCGACCTTGCGCTGATATATTAAAGTTGAAAAATACGGAGTGATAATGTCAGAGTATCCCTGCGTGCACGTCGCGCATATAACCGGGCTTAAATGATGGGCGTCATAACCGCCAACAAAAAACTTCTCCTGCCCCTGGCGCTGGTAGCGGCCCTAACTACAGCCGCGTACGCGAACTCTTTTAGCGCATCGTTTCACCTGGACGACTACCACCAGATTGCCAGTAATACGAACATGTACAGCCTGTCCAATATCCCGCGATTCTTCGTGGACGCCACAAGCGGCACGAACATCGCCGGGCTAAGAGGATACCGCCCAGTCACCACCGTGTCATTCGCGCTCAGCTACGCCCTTTCCGGCCAGGAAGTGTTCGGGTACCATGTAGTGAACTTCCTGCTGCACCTCATAAACTCGCTACTGATGTTTATTGTCGTCCGGCGGGTGATGGAGGAGGCTAACTCGGAAGGTGCGGCGACCATCGCGGTCTTCGCATCGGCCCTCTTCTGCCTGCACCCCATCCAGACCGGGGCGGTGACATACATCTCCGGCCGCGCGGTGCTCCTTGCGACCTTCTTTGTGTTATTGTCGTTCTACTGCTTCATGGCCGCGCGCGCGGGCGGCCCCAGGCGCACCCCTTTGTATGCCATGTCCGCCGTGCTATTTTTACTCGGGCTTCTGTCAAAGGAGATGGCGATATCGCTGGTATTCATCGTGGCCGCGTACGGCGTATTTTTCCCGCATGCAGACAGAGGGCCGGGCCGGGCCAGGCGGCTTATACCCTACCTTCTGTTGCTCGCCGTTGTCGTCGTCTTTCTTATCATAAAGCGCATAGTGCAAGGCTACACTGTTTTGCCCGGCGTGGACTACGACGTCTCCAGGTACCTCATGACAGAGGCGAGGGTATTACTTGTGTACCTCCGCCTGCTGTTATTCCCGTTCAACCAGAACGCTGACTACGCTATGGCTACAGAGTCATATTTTTCCGCCTTCACCGCAGTTGGGCTGGCGGTAGCCGCGGGTATTGCGGCTTTAGCAATATTGTTTAGGAAGCGGAAGAAGGCGGCGGCGTTCTTTATGGCATGGTTTCTGCTTACGCTCGCCCCAGAATCCACGCTCGTCCCCATTTTGGACGCAGCGGTGGAGTACCGGCTGTACCTGCCGTCTGTAGGCTTCTTCGCCGTGCTTGCGACCATCATATACAGGATGGTAAACGGGGCTGCACGCGCACCGCAGCGCGCCATTGTCGTTGCGTCACTGATGCTGCTTGCCGTCCTTACATTCAACAGGAACATGGTCTGGCGCAACGAGTTATCTTTATGGAGCGACGTGTCCGCGAAGTCTCCGCGCTCCTGCAGGGCGCAAATGAACCTCGGCCGTGCGTTAGTAGTCGGGGGAAGATACTCTGATGCCGTGCCCCACCTTCTGAAGGCGGTAGAGATGGACCCGGAGTTCTACTCCAGAGTCAGGATACATAGCAACCTGGGTATCTGCTACATGAACCTCGGCCGTAAAGATGATGCCGAACGTGAGATGACGACTGCCAAGGAGCTGTTTGAACAGCAAAAAGGCCGTAATGTAGAGCAAACCCCTTGACAATAAAGGAATAATATGGACGACCAGCACCGTATAATTGAAATGTTAAACAAACTCTCCAGCGCGGTAGTCGAAGCCATAAAGGACGGCTCCGAGCAAAAGAGGGGGCTGTTGATTGGCAACCTGAGCCTGATGCACTCCGAGATGCCCGGAGGCACGCCGGAGGCGGAGGCCGCAAGGTTGTTCATACTGAAGCTCGTGCGCCTGCTGGAGGGGAGCCCGGCGGACGTGGAAGCCTTGGCTGAGCCTTACGCCACCATATATGCGGGTATTGTCAAAGAGGCGCTCGCCACCGGGCAGCCCGGCCAGGTGAAAGACGAGATGCGGGATTTTCTCACCCAACTGGCCGCAGGCGTGGTTATGATGATGAAAAAGGGCGACGACGAGGGCAGGAAGGATTACGTAGCAAAGCTCGATGAGGTGCAGAAGGAACTGGCCGATAAAGACCCGGACGCAGGAAAATTCGTGCATGCGCTCGTAAGCATACTAAAGGGTAGCCCGGCTACCCCTGACACCCTGTCCGCGCCTTACTCAGGCTTTTACCGCAAGGTACTGGACTCTATCAGAAGCAATTCTCGCTAAGCCTTGTCAATACTCGCAAAAAGATACTTTTGGGCAAAATTAGCTTGACAACTCCGTTGCCGGTGTGATAAAAAGCGGGGCATACTTCGCCGAAAGGAGGCCGGTCGTTGCTGAGTAAGTTACGCAAGAAAACAGTGAGTACCAGGAAAAAAGAGTACTTCACTATAATGATACTCCCGGGCCCGAACTCAAGGGTCCGCAAGTTCAGCATATCGAAGACGCTCCTCAGGAACGTCGGCTACTCGATACTGGCCGCCTCCCTCATCTCCGTATTCATGGTCGGCGACTACTTTCACATGCGCAGCAAGGTGTGGGAGCTCAACATCCTCAGGGTAGAAACCAAAAAGAACAGAGAACAGCTCCAGCAGTTCGCCACCAACCTCGTAGACATGAAGGGCGAGATGGCAAGGCTCAAGGAGATGGATACGAAGCTGCGCTCACTTGCCAAGATGGGCGGGCGCGACGGCGGCCAGCTGCTCGGCAGGGGCGGCTCCAACGAACTCACCCCTGTGAACCTGGACGAATTAGGCAGGAAGACCCACCAGGAAGTCATGGAGCAGATGAACCAGGAGCTCGACAACCTGAAGGGCGAGGCCGCGATGCAGGAGGTCAGCATGAGGAAGCTGGCCGGTTACTTCGAGCACAGGAACTCGGTGCTTTCCGCCACGCCTGACATCTGGCCGGTGCGCGGGTTCGTCACGTCCGACTTCGGTTACAGGAACTCACCCATATACGGCACGCGCCAGTTCCACGAGGGCCTTGACATAGCCAACAGGGTAGGGACGCGCATTGTGGCCCCCGCGAACGGGACCGTTGCGGAGACCGGCTATCAGGCTGGTTACGGGCGTTATATATTGATACAGCACGGGTATGGCATGGCCACGCTCTACGGCCACCTATCAAGGGTGGACGTGAAGAACGGCCAGAGGGTGCAAAAGGGCGACTGCATAGGGGCAGTAGGCAACTCCGGCAGTTCCACCGGGTCGCACCTTCACTACGAAGTCAGGATTAATGGCGTCCCGACCAACCCGAAGAAGTACCTCTAAAAAAGGAGTAGAAGTATGGCTAACGGAAAGGTGAAGTGGTTCAACGCCGCGAAGGGTTATGGGTTTATCGAGCAGGAGGGTGGAGAGGACGTTTTCGTGCATTACTCTCAGATCAACGATGAGGGCTTCAAGACCCTGAACGAGGGCCAGGACGTCGAGTTCGAGATTGCGCAGGGCGAGAAGGGCCTCCAGGCAAGGAACGTATCGAAGGCATAATAAGCGTCAACAGAAAATTAAAGGACCCCGGCCAGGTAATCTGGCCGGGGTTTTTGTTTAAAATATCTATGGAGATTTGCCCGGCAATCAGGTATAATTAACCGTTTGTGACAGCCCCGGCCCGCAAGGCCGGATTCGATAAGCAGGACATACGCGGGAGACGATAACCGGACGACATGCTAAACACGATAATCAGAAAGATTGTAGGAACAAAAAACGAGCGCGAGTTAAAGCGCATACAGCCCATGGTGGGGAAGGTCAACGTCCATGAGCCTGAGGTTTCAAGGCTCAGCGACGACGCCCTCAGGGCCAAGACAGAGGAATTCAAGAAGCGGGTGCAGGACGGCGCGACCTTAGACGAGCTGCTGCCGGAGGCATTCGCTGTAGTGCGCGAGGCCTCGAAGCGCGTGCTCGGGATGCGCCACTTCGACGTGCAGATACTTGGCGGCGTTGTGCTTCACGAGGGCAAGATAGCCGAGATGAAGACCGGCGAAGGAAAGACGCTCGTGGCCACGCTCCCGGTGTACTTAAACGCGCTCGAAAGCAAAGGCGTACACGTGGTCACTGTCAACGACTACCTGGCGCGGCGCGATTCCCAGTGGATGGGCGAGATATACCGCTTCCTGGGCCTCACTGTGGGCGTGATAGTACACGACCTTGACGACCGCCAGCGGCAGGAGGCATACGCCTGCGACGTGACATACGGGACCAACAACGAGTTCGGCTTCGACTACCTCCGTGACAACATGAAGTTCGACCTGAAAGATTATGTGCAGAGAGAGCTGAACTACGCCATTGTGGACGAGGTGGACAGCATACTCATAGACGAGGCGAGGACGCCGCTCATCATATCCGGCCCCGCCGAGGAGTCCACCGACCTCTACTACAACATTAACCAGCTGATACCGCGCCTGAAGGCGGAGACGGACTACACGATAGACGAGAAGACCAAGTCTGCGGCCCTGACCGACGAGGGCAACGCGAAGGTCGAAAAGATGCTGGGCGTGGACAACCTCTACGACCCCGCCAACATAGAGCTGGTACACCATGTAGTGCAGGCTTTAAGGGCGCACGCGATGTACAAGCGCGACGTGGATTATGTGGTGACCGACGGCGAGGTCCTCATAGTGGACGACTTCACCGGCCGCCTCATGCCCGGAAGGCGCTGGAGCGACGGGCTCCACCAGGCGGTGGAGGCGAAGGAAGGCGTCAAGATAGCCTCCGAGAACCAGACGCTCGCCACGATCACCTTCCAGAACTACTTCAGGATGTTCAACAAGCTTGCAGGCATGACAGGCACGGCGGACACGGAGGCCCCGGAGTTCGCCAAGATTTACAACCTGGACGTGATGGTTATGCCGCCCAACATGCCCATGGTCAGGAAGGACAACGCAGACCAGGTGTACAGGACGGCAAGGGAGAAGTACAACGCGGTGGTGGACGACATCATGGACTGCAGCCAGCGTGGTCAGCCGGTGCTCGTGGGCACTATATCGATAGAGAAGTCCGAGCTTATCTCGTCGCTGCTAAAGAAAAAGGGCGTGAAGCATAACGTGCTAAACGCGAAGTACCACGAAAAAGAGGCCGAGATAGTGTCGCAGGCAGGGCGTTCCGCCGCAATTACCATAGCGACTAACATGGCGGGCCGTGGCACGGACATACTCCTTGGCGGCAACCCCAAGATGCTCGCACTGCACCACCTCGCAGGTCAGGACATAAACCTGGACGAGGCCGAACCCTCGCTGATAGAAGACGCAATAACGAAGATGAAGGTGGAGACGGACGCCGACCACGTCAAGGTGGTCGGGGCGGGCGGGCTCCATATAATTGGCACGGAGAGGCACGAGTCCCGGAGGATTGACAACCAGCTCCGTGGGCGCTCCGGCAGGCAGGGAGACCCCGGTTCGTCACGCTTTTACCTCTCGTTAGAGGACGACCTTCTGAGGATATTCAACTCCGAGCGCATAGCAGTCATAATGAGCAAGCTCGGCATGGAAGAGGGCGTGCCCATCGAGCACGGCATGGTGAGCAAGGCGATAGAGAACGCCCAGAAAAAGGTCGAGGCCCACAACTTCGACATCAGGAAGCAGCTCATAGAATACGACGACGTGATGAACAAGCAAAGGACGGTCATCTACGAGCAGAGAAAGCAGGTGCTGGGCAGCGAGGACCTGAAAGCCGACGTGCTCGATATGGTGGACGAGGCGGCGGAGCAGTACGTCGCTACGTTCTGCGAGAGCGAGAAGCACCCGGAGACATGGGACCACGATGGGCTTGTGAGCCTCGTTAAAAAAGAGATTGGCGTGGAGCTGGATGTCGACGCGCTGAAGTCGCAGCCGGACATGGAGTCGCTGGTCGCGAGCATGTCCGCGACGCTCAGGGCAGCGTATGAGAGAAAAGAGGCCGAGACCGGCGCGCCCGTACTCAGGTACCTGGAGAAGCGTATACTCTTAGACATGATAGATTCCCACTGGAAGGAACACCTGCTTTCGATGGACCACCTGAAGGAGGGCATCGGGCTACGCGGATACGGCCAGAAGGACCCGTTAGTGGAGTACAAGAAAGAGGGCTTCGAGATGTTCATGGGCCTGGTCGGGCGCATAAAGCTGGATGCTCTCGAAAGGCTGTTTATGGTGAAGCTTGTGCGCCAGGAGGCTATGGCGGAGCGTGAGCACCGCGCACCCCAGAGGCTCGTGATGAACAGGGGCGAAGGTGACGAGGCCAAAAAGCCTGCGAAGGCCGAGAACAAGGCCGGGCGGAACGACCCTTGCCCCTGCGGCTCCGGGAAGAAGTACAAGAAGTGCTGCGGGAAGTAACACTATTAGCTTCGAGGGACACATGACCAACATAAAGTTCGGCACCTCCGGCTGGCGTGCGATAATATCGGACGAGTTCACTACGGCCAACGTAAGGGTGGTCTCGCAGGCTATCGCCGGTTACGTCAAGGACAAGGGACTGGCCGACAAAGGGCTGGTGGTCGGCTACGATACCAGGTTCATGTCTGAGTACTTCGCGGCAGTGGTTGCGAGAGTGCTTGCGGCTAACGGCATAAAGGTATACCTCTCAGACCGCGACATGCCTACGGCAGTGGTGTCCTTCGAGATACTCAGGAGGGGACTCGCGGGCGGTATAAACATTACCGCCAGTCACAACCCGCCTGAGTACAGCGGCATTAAGTTCTCGCCTTCATGGGGCGGCCCTGCGCTCCCGGAGGAGACTCGCGACATAGAGGACAGGGCCAATGCTCTGATGCTTGAACCGAAGGTTTTAGACGCCACGATGGAGGATGTCAGGCGGCGCGGGCTTGTCGAGGAGATAAGCTCCGTAAAGACGTACCTGGAAGACCTGAAGGGCAAGATAGACTTCCGTATCATCGAGGCCAAATCGCCTCGGGTTGCAATCGACCCGCTTTACGGTACTGCGCGTGGGTATTTGGACGAGATACTGCGGGGCATCGGGCTTGAGGTCACAGTGCTGCACGACAGGCGCGACCCGTACTTCGGGGGCGCCAGGCCGGAGCCTGCGGAGGAGCAACTCGCAGACCTGATGCGCGTTGTGCCTGAGGGCGGCTATGCGATAGGGCTTGCCACGGACGGGGACGCGGACCGCTTCGGCATAGTGGACGCGGGCGGTGAGTTCATCACTCCCAACGAGATGATAGCGCTCGCGCTCGACTACCTGATAAGGACGCGCGGCTGGCAGGGTGGAGTGGCGAGGAGCGTTGCGACCTCGCACCTGATAGACAAGGTCGCGGCCCTGCACGGGCGCGAGGTGTACGAGACCCCGGTGGGCTTCAAGTTCATTGGGGAGCTTATATCCAAAGACAAGATAGTGATAGGCGGCGAGGAGAGCTCGGGTCTTACAATAAAGGGCCACGTGCCGGAAAAAGACGGTATACTCGCGTGCCTGCTTGCGCTTGAGATGGTATGCGCAGAGGGCATGCCGCTCAAGAAACAGCTTGCGCGCATATTTGAGAAGACGGGCAAGGTACTTACGAGGCGCGTGAACATAAAGCTCACCGACGAGTTGATGAAGGGTCTCAATGGGAAGTTAGCCAACCCGCCGTCATCTTTCGCGGGACTGAAGGTGGCCAAGACGGTCACGCTCGACGGGCACAAGTTCGTGCTTGAGGACGGGAGCTGGCTCCTTATGCGTGCGTCAGGGACGGAGCCTGTGGTGCGGCTCTACGTAGAAGCTGGCTCCGCAGACCTCTTGATGACGCTCAGCAAAGAGGGGGAGAAGTTTATAACGGGGTGATGAAACCCCTCACCCCAACCCCCTCAGGCGGGGCGCATTTGTTCATCTTCGGAGCCTTCGGCTCCGGGATGTGGCCTCTCCCGTGAGGAGAGGGGAATTGTAGGGCGCGACACCCTTGGCGCGCCGCCAATCGTAGGGGCCGTACCAAGCGAAGTAAGAAGGGCCGACACATGGGTCGGCCCCTACAATGTGGTGATGCGCTTGGCGCATCTTCTATTATAATGATGCTATACTTGTACATATTTCCTGAACCGGTTATCGAAAGGAGAATAACATGAGCGAGATAATAGACGTAACGGCGCGTGAGATCCTGGACTCGCGGGGTAACCCGACGATCGAGGTTGACGTGATGCTGGACAGCGGGGCGATGGGACGCGCGGCGGTCCCGTCGGGCGCATCCACCGGCAAGCGCGAGGCGCTGGAGCTACGTGACGGCGACAAGAAGGTCTATATGGGCAAGGGCGTGAGCAAGGCCGTAATGAACGTCAACGAGGAGATTGGCCCGATGCTGGTCGGGTTAGAGTCCACCGAGCAGGCGTTCATAGATAAGATGATGATTGACATGGACGGTACGGACAACAAGGGCAAGCTGGGCGCAAACGCAATACTCGGCGTGTCGCTCGCCATGGCCAAGGCCTCTGCCGAGGAGTGCGGCTTGCCGCTATACCGCTACATTGGCGGCGTCAACGCGCGTGAGATGCCGGTCCCGATGATGAACATATTAAACGGCGGCGCGCACTCGGACAACAATGTGGACATTCAGGAGTTCATGATAATGCCCGTCAATGCGCTGAACATAGCGGACGCGGTCAGGGTAGGCTCCGAGATATTCCACAGCCTGAAGGCGGTATTGAAGAAAAAGGGCTACAACACCTCGGTGGGCGACGAGGGCGGCTTTGCGCCAAACCTCAAGTCGAACGAGGAGGCGATAGAGTCCGTCATAGAGGGCATAATCAAGGCTGGTTACAAGCCCGGCACGGACGTGCTGTTGGCGCTCGACCCTGCCGCGAGCGAATTCTACGAGAAGGGCAAGTATGTGTTCAAGAAGTCCGACGGCTCGAAGAAGACCACCGAGGAGATGATAGATTTCTACAAGTCGTGGGTGAAGAAGTACCCCATCATATCCATAGAGGACGGCCTTGCGGAGGGCGACTGGGCGGGCTGGAAGCTTCTCACCAAAGAACTCGGCGGCAAGGTGCAGATAGTGGGCGACGATATATTCGTGACGAACCCGGCCATCATAAAAAAGGGTATAAAAGAGGGCGTGGCCAATTCGGTGCTCATAAAGTTAAACCAGATAGGCACCCTGACCGAGACGCTGGACGCGATAGAGATTGCGAGGCGCGCGGGCTACACCACCGTCATATCGCACCGCTCAGGGGAGACGGAGGACACAACTCTTGCTGACCTTGCGGTGGCGGTGAACTCAGGCCAGATAAAGACAGGCTCGCTATCACGCACAGACCGCGTGGCCAAGTACAACCAACTTATCAGGATAGAAGAGGAGCTTGGCGACGACGCGGTCTACAGGGGCAGGGAAGTGTTCTACAGCATACGAGGTTAAAGTCTTTTAATTAAAGTGATTTAACCCCATTGTGAAGTTTCCTTGTGTATACTCTCTATAACAGTTGCCGGGCTGAGTGAGAGGACGAGGACTTTAGCAAGGGGGTGTATTATGGAACACGACGGATGCATCTACGGGGAAATTGCAGGGGTAGGGATATTCCTGGTGCTTCTTGTAAGCCTCCAATGCGCTTGGGTCGGTTACTTGTTTTAGGAATTTATCTTCAGGCGTTTCATCTTCTCGATGAGCGTCGTCCTCTTTAAGTTCAGCAGCTCGGCAGCCTTGCTCTTTACGCCTCCGGCCTTTTTGAGTGCGGTCATTATTATGGCCGCCTCAAAACGTCCCAGCTCAACATCCAAGTCAGTACCCCTGTCCGGTATGCGCGGAGTGAAGGTTGTAGAACCGCTGCCTGACGCGGGCGCAATCGAGGTAGGCATGGCGGCAACGTCTATATACTCCCCGTCCGTCAGGGCCACGGCCCTCTCTATCACGTTTTCCAACTCGCGCACGTTACCCGGCCATTTGTAGGACAGCATGTAGTCCATCACCCCGGACGCAAGGCCCTTGATGTCCTTCTTAGTCTTCTCGTTGTATTTCTTTATGAAGTGCGCCACGAGGAGCGGCAGGTCTTCCTCCCTGTCCCTTAAAGGCGGGAGGTGTATGGGTATCACGTTCAGGCGGTAGAAGAGGTCGTCCCTGAATTCCCCCGCCTTTACCGCCTTCTCCAAGTCCACGTTCGTGGCGGATATAATCCTCACGTCGACCTTAGTGGGCTTGCCTCCTCCCACACGCTCGTACTCTTTCTCCTGCAGGATGCGCAGTATCTTGCCCTGGAGGTAGGCGCTCATGCTCCCTATCTCATCTAAGAATATCGTCCCGGTGTTTGCAAGCTCGAACTTGCCCGCGCGGTTGGCAACTGCGCCGGTGAACGCCCCCTTGACGTGCCCGAAGAGCTCCGACTCCAGCAGTTCGTTCGGGATAGCGGCGCAGTTGATGGCCACGAAAGGCTTGTCCTTCCTGGGCCCGTTATAGTGTATGGCCTTGGCGACAAGCTCCTTGCCCGTGCCGGACTCGCCCTGTATAAGCACGGTGCTGTCGTTGTCAAGCACCTTCTCCATCATCGAGAATACTTCCTGCATCCGTGGACTTGTGCCTATCAGGTTCTCGAACCGGTACTTGCCCTTCAGTTGCTGTTTTAACAACAGGTTCTCAAGAAGCAGGGTGCGCTTCTCGCTCGCCTTCTGGAGGGTAATCTTGACCTCGTCGACCTTTATGGGCTTCGTGATGTAGTCGAAGGCACCGTCCTTGATGGCGGTTATTGCGGTTTCAAGCGATGCATGCCCGGTTATCATTATTACCATTACGTGCGGGTGGTTCTTCTTCGTGTACTGGAGAAGTTCCATACCGGACATCCTGGGCATCTTCATGTCGGTTATCAGGATGTCCACGAAGTTGTTGTCCAGGACGGAGATACCCTCATCGCCGTCGGAGGCCGTAAGGACGTGGTAGCCCTCGCGCGAAAGGGCAATGGACAGGGCCGTCCTTGTGTTCTCCTCGTCGTCTACCAGTAGTATAATTTCTTCCATCAACCCTCCGTAACCTGCAACAGTGTGATAAGTTAACACCGGCGGGCCTTTAAATCAAGAGAAAACAATTCAGGACTTCCTGTAACTCCCCCTCTCCTTGCAGCTTATTTAGAACAAAACGGCGAGTAGGCGAGAGTTTTTTGTATTGTATTAATCCGGGTTTATGTGGTATATTTCTATGGATAAACATGTAAATTCTGGAGGTTTAATGAACTCGAACGTAAAAAACATCTCGCTGATACTCGTACTTGTCCTCGCAATGGTGCTGATTTATCACCTCCTTTCCGCTCCGCAGAAGCATGAGAAGGAGCTGATATACTCCGACTTTATAGCCAAGGTGGAGCAAGGGGAGGTGACAGAGGCCCTGCTCAAGGAGGACGAGCAAGGAATAGATATCACCGGAAAGCTTAAAGACACCGAGAGCTTTAAAAGCTTTGCGCCGAAAGACCCGGAGCTAATCAAGTCCCTGAGAGATAAAGGGGTCAAGATTACGGCGCAGAAGGTGGACGCAAACCCCTGGTATTCTCAACTTCTGTTTTTCTGGGCGCCCATCTTGCTGATGGTCTTCTTCTGGATATTCATAATGCGTCAGATGCAGGCGGGCGGGAACAAGGCCATGTCCTTTGGCAAGAGCCGCGCCAAACTCCTCACCGAGAGCACCAAGAAGGTGACTTTTGCGGACGTGGCCGGCATCGAGGAGCCCAAGGAGGAACTGCACGAGATAATTGATTACCTGAAGGACCCGCAGAAGTTCCAGAAGTTAGGCGGGCGCATACCCAAGGGCGTGCTGCTGGTAGGCCCTCCCGGCACGGGCAAGACCCTGCTGGCAAAGGCGATAGCGGGCGAGGCGGACGTGCCGTTCTTTTCCATCTCTGGCTCGGACTTCGTGGAGATGTTCGTAGGCGTGGGCGCGTCCCGCGTGAGAGACCTCTTCGAGCAGGGCAAGAAGAACGCCCCCTGCATCATATTCATAGATGAACTCGACGCGGTCGGCAGGCACAGGGGGGCGGGCCTGGGCGGAGGACATGACGAGCGCGAGCAGACGCTCAACCAACTCCTGGTAGAGATGGACGGGTTCGAGTCTAACGAGGGCGTCATACTCATATCGGCCACTAACCGCCCGGACGTGCTCGACCCTGCGCTCCTCCGGCCGGGCCGTTTCGACCGTCAGGTGGTCGTGCCAAGGCCGGACATAAAGGGCCGCGTGGGCATCCTGAACGTGCATTGCAAGAAGGTCCCCCTTGCCGACGACGTGGACATGGAGGTGATAGCGCGCGGCACGCCGGGATTTGCAGGCGCGGACCTTGCCAACCTTGTGAACGAGGCCGCGCTCCTTGCGGCCCGCAAGAACAAGGAAAAGGTAGCCATGGAGGACTTCGAGTTCGCCAAGGACAAGGTGATGATGGGCATTGAGAGGAAGAGCATGGTGCTCACCGACAAGGAGAAGAAGAACACCGCATACCATGAGGCCGGGCACACCATCGCAGCAAGGATGATACTCGGCACCGACCCGATACACAAGGTGACTATAATACCCCGTGGACGCGCTCTCGGCCTGACCCAGCAGCTTCCGGTGGACGAACGCTACACGTATGACAAGGATTACCTGCTGTCCCAGCTCGGGGTGCTCCTGGGCGGACGCGTGGCGGAGGAGCTTGCGCTCGGCCATATGACAACTGGCGCGGGAAACGACATAGAGCGCGCCACCGACCTTGCGCGCAAGATGGTATGCGAGTGGGGCATGAGCGACAAGTTGGGCCCGCTTACCTTCGGGAAGAAGGAGGAGCAGATATTCCTGGGCCGCGAGATTGCCCAGCACAGGGACTACAGCGAGCACACCGCAATAGAGATAGACGACGAGGTCAGGAGGATAGTGATAGAGGCATACGACAAGGTGAAGGCCATCGTAGCCGAAAATATGGCCGGCCTGAAGGCGCTGGCAGAGGCGCTCCTGGAGAAGGAGACCCTTGACGGCAAGGAAGTAGACGCCATACTGGCCGGCGCAGGCGTGAATATGTCAGGCCCGACCACACAGGAAGCAGGCGCGGCATAGACCTTTGCATACCATGGACCGTTACCTCCTGAGGCTTGGGAGCTCTACGCTCGACCTTTCGGCCAGGACCCACATCATGGGCATCCTAAACGTAACGCCGGACTCGTTCTCGGACGGCGGGCGTTTTGTTATGGGCAGGGTGGACGTGGTGGACGCTGTCGGGGCCGCGCTCAAGATGGCCGACGAGGGCGCGGACATCATTGACGTGGGAGGCGAGTCCACGAGGCCCGGCTCGTTACGTGTCCCGGCTGACGAAGAGATGGACAGGGTGATACCGGTCATAGAGGGCATCAGAAAATCGTCGGCAGTTCACCTATCCATAGACACGTACAAGGCGGCTACGGCGAGGGAGGCGGTGAGGGCAGGCGCCTCCATGATAAATGACGTAAGCGGCCTCGCCTTAGACCCTGACATGCCAAAGGTTGCGGCAGATACCGGCGCCGCAGTTGTGCTGATGCACATGAAGGGCACACCCGCCGATATGCAGGACGCCCCCCACTACGATGACCTCGTTGGCGAACTGAAGGCGTACCTGGATGCTGCTGCTGAAAAGGCGATGGCAGCGGGCATGGCCAGAGACAGGATATTAATAGACGTGGGCATCGGTTTCGGCAAGACTGCCCTGCACAACCTGACGCTCATCAACCGTCTGGACGAATTCAGGGCGCTTGGTTTTCCCATAGTGCTGGGGGTGTCGAGGAAGGCGTTTATTGGCGGGCTGACCGGTGGTGCGGCCGCTTCCGACAGGCTTGAGGGGTCGCTGGCCTCCGCCGTCATCGGGATAGTGCGCGGGGCGCACATAATCAGGGTGCACGACGTGAAGGCCGCGAAAAGGGCGGCGCTTGTGGCGGACGCGGTACTGAGGGCAGGTTGAGATATGGGCGCGATGCTCGATATACTGAAGTCGATACGCGTATGGGACGTCCTGGACATACTGCTGGTCGCGGCCATCGTGTACCGCCTCTTCCTTATCATAAAGGGCACGAGGGCGGTACAGATGCTCCTGGGCCTCGGCGTGCTCCTGCTCGCGCTCGTGTTCTCCCGCTGGGTGGACCTCTACACCATAAACTGGCTGGTGCAGAGCTTCATGGCGCAGGTAGTGCTCGTGATACTTGTGTTGTTCCAGCCGGAGCTGAGGCGCGCGCTCGCGCACATGGGCGAGAACCCGCTCCTCTCATCCCTGTCTCCGGTAGAGTCGTCCAAGTTTTTAGACGAGATAGTAAAGGCTGCCGTCTCTTTAGCCAACCGCAGGGTGGGCGCGCTCATAGTGTTAGAGCGGGAGACGGAACTCAGGAACATAGTGGAGATGGGCACCGAGGTGGACGCGAAGGTGAGCAGAGAACTCATCCTGAGCATATTCCACCCGACCTCCCCTATTCACGACGGCGCCATAATAATACAGCGCGGCAGGGTTGCCGCTGCGGGCTGCTTCCTCCCGCTTTCCATGAGCTCGCAGATAAGCAAGTCTCTGGGGACGAGGCACAGGGCGGCGATAGGTCTTACAGAGGAGACTGACGCCGTGGTTGTAGTAGTCTCCGAGGAAACGGGTACTGTGTCTGTAGTGCTTGGAGGCAGGCTCACGCGCGACCTGGACGCGGTATCTCTTAGGCGCGTCCTCACGCGCGTATTCGTGGCGCAGAAGAAAAAACCGGCCAAAAGGCCGTAACGGAGGGTTGTGTGCTACAGCGGCTTAAGGGGTTATTCTTCGACAACTTCCTGATAAAGCTGTTCTCGCTGATATTCGCGACGGCGCTCTGGCTGCACGTGGTCACGAAGGGCAAGTCCGAGGTGAACATGATGGCCCCTCTTGAGCTTAAGGACCTCCCTCAGAATATGGTAGTGGTCAGCGAGCTGCCGCCCTACGTGGACGTGCGTTTAAGCGGGCAGGAAAACGTGGTAAGGAACCTTACGGCGCGTGACGTCGGCGCGTCCATCAGCCTGAAGGATGCAGAGGAGGGCGAGACGATGGTCTACCTTTCCCCGTCCAACATCAAGGCCCCCTCGAACATAACCATAACTCAGGTAAGCCCCGTCGAGATAAGGCTCCGCCTGGATACAATGGGCCAGAGACAGCTCCACGTTGCGCCCGTTTTAACCGGGGAGCCCGGCAGGGGCTTCCGCGTCGTATCGGTCAGGACTGACCCGGATACGGTCGTCGTAACAGGCCCGAAGAGGGCGATAGATAAGGTCGGTGGCGTCAAGACAGTTCCCGTGAACATAGAAGGCGTCACTGGCGGCTTCGAGAGCACGGCAATGATTGAGCCGCCCTCCGCAAGGGGTGCAAAGCTGGACGTGGACAGCGTCAAGGTAGTGGTCTCGGTGGCCGGGGCAGATAAGGGCAAGGGGGCCCGACTAAAATGAGGAAGCTTTTTGGGACGGACGGTGTGCGTGGCACGGCTAACGTGCATCCGATGACCACCGAGATGGCGATGAAGATGGGCCGCACAGCGGCGTACATATTCAAGCAGGGTGGGCTGAGGCACAGGATAGTCATAGGCAAGGACACGAGGGTATCCGGCTACATGCTTGAGTCCGCGCTGACCTCCGGCATCTGCTCGATGGGCGTTGACGTGCTGCTCGTAGGCCCGATGCCCACGCCCGGCATAGCGTTCATCACGAGGAGCCTCAGGGCGGACGCTGGCGTGGTCATATCCGCTTCGCACAACTCCTTCGAGGACAACGGCATAAAGTTCTTCTCAAAAGACGGCCTTAAGCTTCCTGACGCCATTGAGGCAAAGATGGAGAAGCTTATATCATCGGGCGAGATAGACCACATACGCCCGACGGCGGGCGAGGTGGGCAAGGCATACAGGATAGACGACGCGGCCGGCAGGTACGTGGAGTATGCAAAGGCGTCCTTCCCCAAGGGCCTCACGCTCGAGGGCATGAAGGTGGTGCTCGACTGCGCGAACGGGGCGGCGTACAAGGTGGCCCCAAGGGTGCTCCGGGAACTGGGCGCGGACGTATACGTACTTCATGACAAACCGGACGGGATGAACATCAACGCCAAGTGCGGCTCGCTCCACCCCGAGGTTATACAGTGGGCGGTGGTAGAGCAGGGGGCGGACATCGGGATCGCGCTGGACGGCGATGCGGACCGCGCCATATTCTGCGACGAAAAGGGCCGCGAGTTCGACGGCGACAAGGTGATGGCTGTCTGCGCCATAGACATGAAAGCGAGGAAGGCCCTGGCAAAAAATACCCTCGTAGCAACGGTTATGAGCAACCTGGGCCTGGAACTCGCCATGAAAAAGGCGGGGATAAAACTAGTCAGGACGGCTGTCGGGGACCGCTATGTGGTTGAGGAGATGCTCAAGGGCGGCTATAGCCTGGGCGGTGAGCAGTCGGGACACATAGTGTTCCTCGACTACAACACAACTGGCGACGGGATGATAACTACGCTACAGACGCTTTCCATCATGAAGCGTTCCGGCAAAAAACTCTCCCAGCTTGGCAAGGTCATGACCACTTACCCGCAGGTACTGGTTAACGTGAAGGTGAAGCATAAAAAAGATATAATGGAGGTCCCTGCGATAAGGAAGAAGGTGGCCGAGGCTGAGTCCAAGCTTGACGGGGACGGAAGGCTGCTGATAAGATATTCCGGCACGGAGCCGAAGCTGAGGATAATGGCGGAAGGCAGGGACAAGGCGCTCATAGCGGCGCTTGTGGACGCCCTGGCTGGGACCGTCAAGAAAGAACTGGGTTGAGGGGAGTGGGTATGTTCGACCTGATAACTATGGTTGACGCCGAGGAGCTGCTGGGAATTGAGAAGTACCTCCAGATGCTCAAGGACTACCTTGTGGGCAAGTTCGGGGACGTCACAGGCCTCGGTGACCTTATAAAGGAAGGCCCCCTTTGGTTTTACGGGGCGCTGGTGTTCATATTAGGCATATCTGCCCTGATTTCCGCTGTCGGCATGGCAAAGAAGTTCAAGACCAGCGTAGACGAGAAGATAAGCGGGTCAAGGCTGGGGGCGGTTAAGGAGAAACGGCGCCTGATGTCGGAGGCGTCGAAGATGGCGAGCAAAAAGAATTACGGACGCGCCGCCGAGATTTACCTGTCTATGGAAGAGGAAACGCTTGCGGCAGAGGTGCTTATAAAGGGTGGGCTATACGCGAAGGCTGGCCAGTTGTACGAGAAAATGGGGAAGTTGGACAAGGCCATAGAGCTTTACACTAAGGCCGGAGAAGACGTATGGCTCGCCGAGGCGTACAAGAAGAAAAACGACTACGGCAAATCCGGAGACATATACCTCAAGGTGGGCAAAAAGCTCCTTGCGGCGGAAGCGTACGAGAAGGCCGAAATGGCGCACAAAGCTGCGCCGCTTTACGAGGAGGCAGGACATACCCAGACCGCAGCCAGGCTTTACGAACAGGCCAAGGACTATAAGAAGGCGGCAATACTCTACGAGCGCGCGTACACCGAAGGTACATCCACGCAGGAAGTGCAGACTCCTGACAAGATGGCCAAGCTGACCGAGATGTCAATGAAGGCGGGAACATATTTTGAACAGTCCGGCGAGCACGAGAAGGCCGCCGAGTCGTTTGCAAGGTGCAAGTCTTTCGACCGTGCCGCAGGTGCCGCCCTCCGTGCCGGGAAGAGGGAGCAAGCCGCCGCGCATTACGCTCAGGGTAAACACTACGACCAGGCCGCCGCCATATACCAGGAAGATGGAAACGAACGCAAGGCCTCCGAAGTACTGGCGGAAAAATTTATGGGTGAGGGCGACGAGTTGCAGGCCGCCCGGATGTTCATGAAGGCTGGCGACCATATGAAAGCTGCGGAGCTTTTTGACCAAGTGGGCCAGTACGTGATGTCGGGCGACGCATACTCTATGGACCAGGAGTACGCGGCGGCTGCGGAGATGTACATAAAGGGCGGCGACAAGGCTAAGGCTGCCGAGGCATATGTAAAAGGCGATTGGCCCAAGAGGGCGGCGGAGCTATACCTTGAGCTGGGCGATTCCGACAGGGCCTCGTCGCTGGTGGAAAAGTCCGGCGATTTCTATACGGCTGCCGAGCTATACCGCAAGATGAACAACCCAGACAAGGAACTTGCCGCGCTTCAGAAGGTGTCCGCCGACGACCAGCGATATAACTCAACCATAATACGGCTGGCGGAGATATTTAATGCGCAGGGCAACTCTAAATTGGCAGGTGAGAAGTACGCCCAGGCGATAAGCGGGGCGGAGCCGGACCAGACAAACGTAGACCTCTTCTACGGCCTTGCTTCTGTCTACGAGGCCGACGGCCGGTTTGATGAAGCTACGTTGCTCTTTCAGAAGGTGCAGTTGGTGGACTTCCGGTATAAGGACGTGGAGGAGCGGATAAAGGCATGCGCCGCTGCCGCTCAGGCGAGGCAGGAAACCAAGACCACCGCCAAGGTCGCGCCTTCCCCTGATGACGCGGTCAAGCGGTACAAGATAATCAAAGAGGTGGGGCGGGGAGGCATGGGTGTGGTCTACCAGGCGAACGACAACAACCTGAACAGGGTCATCGCCCTCAAGCTTCTGCCGAAGAACATCAGCGAGAACCCGACCATGATAAAGCGCTTCGCGGCCGAGGCGCGTTCCGCAGCGCAGTTGATGCACACGAACATAGTGACGCTGTACGACTTCCAGCAGGTGAGCGGCAGGAGCTTCCTTACGATGGAGTTTGTCGAGGGTTCGACCCTGAAGAAGCTCATAACAACGCACGGCAAACTGCCAATAGTCAACGCGCTGAAGATAGTATACCAGTGCTGCCAGGGGCTCGACTACGCGCACAAGAAGGGCATAATACACAGGGACATAAAGCCGGCCAACATTATGGTAAACACTCAGAGCGTAGTCAAGATAATGGACTTCGGGCTCGCCAAAATAATAGGGGAGGAGACCCTGACCGAGGCGGGCTCTATAAGCGGCACGGTGATGTACATGTCCCCCGAGCAACTGCGCGGCGACCCGCTCGACAGCAGGACTGACCTATACTCTCTGGGACTGGTGCTCTATGAGCTGCTGGCCGGAAAGCATCCATTCTCGGAGGGAGACGCTGCATACCACCATGTCCACACGAAGCCAAAGCCCCCGAAGGAACTGAGGCCGGAGATACCCGACAGCCTCAACGCCATAGTGTTGAAGTGCCTCGAAAAAGACAGGGATAACCGCTTCGAGTCCGCCCTCAAGATGGCGATGGCCATGCGGGAGGTCTCGCTCAAGTAAGGCCTCTGCCGTAGTTTCACTAAGGCGGGACCTCTGCCATGAAACCTGACGGGCTTGAAATCAAGGCGTACGCATTCGCCCAAACGCCGCTCCTGCCGTCCGCGCTGGCCCTTGTTGTCGGCATTGCGGGCGGTCGCCTCGCCCAGTCCTTCCCATACACCACCGCAGTAATATCAACACTTCTGGTACTGGCGCTCCTCGTCTGCCGTCGTCTCTCGTCTGCGCAGAGGGCTGCCGCTCTCGTATTCTTCGTGTTCGGCCTGGCATCGTTTTATGTCTACGGTCCGGGCGCACCGTCTCCGGTTGCAGACCTGGTTGACAAAGGCCCAGTCCGACTGACTGGTGAGGTGGTGCGACCGCCAGAGGAAAGAAAGGGCTACACCATTTTATACCTGAGGCCGGAGCTGACCGGACGGGCAGGACTCATCCGCATGACTGTCAGAGGGACCAGGTTCGGCATATTATACGGGGACGTGCTTTCAGGGGTATTCAGTCTATCCGTGCCGACTGGTTTCAGGAACCCGGGCACCTTTGACTGGGGCGCTTACGTGAAGCTGAACGGGGTTGATGCCGCCGCGCGCGTCAGGCCGGATGAGTTGACAAGGTACGGCAACCGCGCCGGGTTTTTGCTCGGAGGCGTATACGGGGTGCGGCAGGAGCTTATACACCTTGCCGACGCCTCGCTCCCACGGGACGCATCCGCCATATTCAGGGCGATGGTGCTGGGTGACCAGGGCGGCGTGACACAGGAGATGAGGGATGATTTCGCCGCGTCAGGTACAACTCACATCCTGTCCGTGTCCGGGTCGCACCTGGCCCTCTTTGCCACGTTGATATTCTTCATGGTGAGGTGGTCTTTCTTCCTCGTACCGCGTCCTTACGACCTCCGGCTGAGCCTCGTGTTCGACTACAAGAAGGCGGCTGCCGGCGTTACGATAGCCGCGTCCGGCACGTACTGCCTCCTCGCCGGCTCTGAGGCGGCTACGGTGCGTTCGTTTATCATGATCGCTGTATTCATGGCATCCATATTGATTGAAAGGGAGTCGGACGTCTTTAACACCCTGTCCTGCGCTGCGCTGATCACTCTTTTGTGGTCGCCGGACGCGTTGTTTGACATATCGTTCCAGCTCTCGTACGGCGCCGTATTCTTCATGGCGCTCCTGTTGAGAGGGCTCAAAGACGGAGAGCCGTCCGAAAGGCGAACCGGACTAACAGTGAAGGCGCGCAGATATCTCGGTATGACTGCGCTGATGTCATGTGTGGCCATACTGGGCACGGCACCGCTCGTGGCCATGAACTTCAACTCGTTCTCTTATGTCGCGCTCCCCGCGAACCTCATAGTGGTACCAATAGCCGGGTTTATGTGCGTACCGGCCGGGCTTGTGTCGTGTCTGATATACGCCTTTACGCATGGCGCTTCCCTGCCGCTGTCCGGGTTGAACACAGGGTTATACGAGGCGTATTTCTCACTGGTGCGCCTGTTTGCCACGGCCCCCTCCGCCAACCTGCACCCCTCCGCGCCGGGTATGCTCATCAGTGCGCTGTATTACGTATTATTTGCGGCTGCCCTGATATATAACCGGTTGAACGTCAGGTTGGCTGCGGCTACTGTGGCTTTCGCCGCCGCGTTCAGTGTATCCGGCTTCATGCCTGTCATGCACGAGAACAAGATGAAGGTCGTATTTTTCGACGTGGGGCAGGCGGATTCGGCACTTGTGGAGTTTCCGGATGGCCGGACAATGCTGATTGACTGCGGAGGCAGTGCCGCCGGGATAGACCCGGGCCGGAGCGCGGTAGCGCCTTATCTGTGGAACCACGGGATACGCAGGCTCAACTATGTGGTATTGACGCACCCGCACCCAGACCACCTCTACGGCCTGCTTTATATATTTGAGAACTTCGAAGTGGGCCAGGTATGGGAAGGGGGAGGCGAGGGGGACAGCGAGGGGTATACCCTGTTCCGGTCGGCAGTAAAGAGTAACTGCGTCCCATGTTATACACTTGTCGGAAAAGGAGAGGTGGCGGTAGGCGGCGCCGAAGTCCAGGTTTTGCACACGGCCTATGACAAGGTGGACGACTACGGCAGACCGAAATATCACAGGTGTAACAACCGCTCGCTCGTGCTGAGGGTGAAATACAAGGATACGTCGTTCCTGTTCACCGGGGACGTGGAGCACGAGGCAGAGGACTCCATGCTGGCCGAAGTTCCGCCGCTCCCGCTAGGGTCGACCGTGATGAAAGTCCCACATCACGGGAGCAGACATTCATGCGGTAGCGCCTTCCTGAGCGCAGTCAGCCCTGGACTTGCCGTGATACAGGTGGGCCGGTATAACCGCTACGGTTTCCCCAACAAGGAGACACTCGATGCCCTTCAAGGAACTGGGGCACGCGTGTTGAGGACGGACGAGGATGGTGCGGTGACAGTATCGACCGACGGGAAGGAGCTCAGGGTCGAGACATACGAAGACTCTGTGTTGAAGCCCGCGTCCTCGTGGGCGGATGAGTCGGAGAACCTGCGAAAGCTGTTTAAGTTGTAGCTGCCCCATTCATGGGGCGTTTTATTACTACCTTTCTAAAGGCGCCTGATAAATCAGGCAGCTACAAAAATAGCCTCTCTATGTCCTCGACCTTTTCGGCGAAGTAGTCCGGTTTCGACTCCATCACCTTTTCCCTTGCCCCGTAGCCGTACCCGACCGCGCAGGACTTTATGCCGGCCGCTCTTGCAGCAAGCACGTCGCTTGTGCTGTCCCCTATCATAACTGTCTTATCCTTATGCGCGCCAGCTTCATTGAGGGCAAGCAGTACTATCTGCGGGTCTGGCTTGACTGTGAGTCCGAGCCTCCAGCCCTGTATGCTTGCGAAGCGTCCCTTAAGGCCGAGACCGTCGAGTATAAGCATGGTGTGCTCGTAGGGTTTGTTGGTGGCGACGGCAAGCATGCGGCCCTTGAAGCCGTCCAGCATGGACTCCACCCCCGGGTAAGGCAGGGTGGTGTTGAGCGCGTGCTCTTTGTAACGCGCCCAGAAAAGTTCCACGCCACCCTCCAGCTTGTCCGCGTGTTCCTGAGTAAGGGATTTCAGCACGAGGTTGTGCACCCCGCCGCCGATGTAAGTGTATATCAGCTCCGGCTCCCTGTTGGGAACGCCCAGGTCGTCGAGCATCAGGTTGACCCCGGTAGCAATGTCGCGCCTCGAATCAACCAGCGTGCCGTCAAGGTCGAATATCAGAAGTTCAAACAAGGGTACGTCCTCCTTAAATGCGCCCCATGAATGGGGCAGCTACAAAAACATTACACCATCAATTAAATACACAACCGTGATGGTTTGTCAACAGTTCTTCGCCCAGTCTGTTTGGGCTTGACTTTGCCGGGCGGTCTGTGGTTTCTTATAGGTATGCATGAGGTATCTATCTGCGAGAGCATAATGGACATCATCAGGGAACAGGCGGCGAAGGAGCGCGCGTCGCGTGTTACCTGCGTCAAGCTGAAGGTGGGCGAGATGGCCGGAGTGGTGGAGGGGGCCATGCGCTTTGCGTTCGAGGTGGTGTCGAAAGACACCCTTGCGGATGGCGCGGAGCTTGTTATTGATACTGTGCCGCTTGCTGCCCGCTGCAACTCGTGCGGCGCTGAGTTTCGTGTATCGGGATATGCCTTCTCATGCGAGAACTGCGGGGGGCCTGATATAGTCCTGGTATCCGGCCGGGAGCTTGTGGTTGAGGAGTTGGAAATGGAGTGAGAGGCGTGGAGGAGATTGCCACGTCGGCTCAGGCTCCTCGCAATGACAATACTGGTACTTTGTAACTAATATTAAAAGGGCCGCCCAATCAGGCGGCCCTTTTGCATGTATTGACTATGCGGTGAAAGCTGCTGCTACCTGTCCCTGCCGTAGCCTCCGCCTCCACCCCTACCGCCTCCACCACCGCCACCGCCGCGCTCCCTCTTCTCCTGGGGCCTTGCCTCGTTCACGGTCAGGTCTCTCTCCATGAAAGACTTGCCGTTGAACATGGACACGGCCTTCTGGGCGTCCTCGTCAGCGACCATCTCCACAAAGCCGAAGCCGCGGGACTGGCCTGAATAGGAGTCGGTTATTATCTTGACGGACTCTACTGCACCCGCCTCCGCGAAGTACTCGCTTAACTCACCCTCGGTCGTCTTGAACGACAGGTTGCCTACATAAAGTTTCTTACCCATTTACGCTCCCCTTGTCTTGGTCATTCACTCACTGCATTTTACAGGATGCGTACTGCATGTATCCTCACCCTTGCGTCCAGACGCCTGGACGCACCCACTTACATCTTTACTTATAGCACAAGCTGCGGTAATATCAAAGACATTTTTTTAAAACCTCAAGAGCACCCATGCGGGTACGTAGATGGGGTAGCCCATAAGCATGGTCCTCTGTTCAAGGTCGGTAGGCTTCCTGTCTTCGTAGCTGAACTTGTATTCCATACCCGGCTCCGAGCCCAGGTCTATGAAATATTTCTGGCCCTTGTCATTCACTACCATCTCGCCTATCAACTGCTCTTTGGTCTCGAATACACCGTCGCCGTCGTTGTCCGTTATGCGGTATGCGTAGGGGAGTTCCCCGTTCTCCGAGATGTCGTAGCGGAATACTTTCCCGCCCACGCTGTATGACCTGAAGAGCCAGCCGTTTTCGCCCTTGTAGGTCTTTATGTCTATAGCGGTTGCGGGCGTCTTGTCCTTCATGTACTGTGTCTCTGAAAGTGTAATAGTCGCCTTAGATACGTCCGGGGCCGCGTAACTCTCGGCTGCACCGGATATGGAAGGCGTGGCCAGGAACAACAGCGTTAATACAAACAGGACAGACTTCATAAATCCTCCCTTATAGTTGTTGCCCTGCTTATAATATACCACAAAACCTACCGGTATGCCCGGTAGTCTACTTCCGGGAATATGTTGTCTTTGTATTCCAGTTCTTCCAGGAGCCTCGTCTCGACGTGGTTGCCCTTAATCATGTCGTAAAGTGCGTTAAAGCGGTTGACGTGGTCCTTGGTGCGCTTTACGGCATACGGCACCATCGTGCCGGTCTTCATTATGAAGGCCCAGTCCGAGCTCTGCGCGAGCATAAGCTCACGCGCCGCCTGGTTGAGCGCCCTCTCCGTTACGCTGTCCGCGCCTTCCCGGCCCCGAGCGAGCTCCACCATCCTGTCCGCAGCCTTGTGGATGTGCCGGTATACCCAGTCGTTAGAGCCCTCCAGCCATACCTCGCAGTAGCCCTTGTAGCCCCATGACGACATGGACGGGGTTGAGCGCTGGTTGACCGGGTTTATGTCCAGGTACTCGGAAGGCGTTATCGCGGTGACCGTGTCCTGGTCGTAGTGCATCTTCCTGAACAGGTAGTCTATCCAGTCGGGGCCCTCGAACCACCAGTGCCCGAAAAGCTCGGCGTCGTACGGGGACACTATGATTGGAGGCCTGCCCATGAGTCCGTGCAAGTATTCGGCCTGTTTCTCCCGGTTGAACATAAAGTTTCCGGCGTGGTCTGCGGCCTTGGAGGCAGCCGCCTGCAAGTCGTAGGGCTCTTTGTGCTTGGTCGGGCCGGTTATCTTGTAATACTTAATGCCGATGTTGCTCCTGCCGCCGTCCCCGTGGAGGTAGGGCTTCACGTAGTCGTAGTCGAGGTCGTAGCCCACGTCCCTGTAAAACTCGCGGTAGGAGTAGTCGCCGGGGTATCCCTCCTCAGCACTCCATACCTGCTTGGACGATTCCAGGTCTCGTCCAAACGCGGCCACGCCGTTAGGCGTGTATATCGGCGCGAACACTCCGTACTTCGGCCTGGGCGATGCGTAGAGCAGCCCGTGGCTGTCCGTAAAGAAATACTTTATGCCGTTCTCCTTGAGTATCTCGTCCAGGCCGGGGTAGTAGCCGCACTCAGGCAGCCATATGCCACGGGGCGGCCTTCCGAAGTTAGCCTCATAGTTCCTGACCGCAGTGCTTATCTGGGCGCGCACCGCCTGCGGGTTCGCCTCCATGAGCGGAAGGAAGCCGTGCGTCGAGGCGCAGGTTATTATCTCGAGCACGCCTAAGTCCTGGAACTTCTTGAACGCGGAGACCAGGTCCTTGTCGTATTTTTTATGGAACACGTAAAGCGCGTTGTTGAAGCGCTCACGGTACATCCTCGCCAGGGGGGCGTAATCGGACTGCCAGCGCGTGCGTTCGACCTCTTTTTCGGACAGATCGAGTAGCCTCTCTATGTGGCGGAGGTAGCGGCCCTGCAGGAGCGGGTCTTTCAGCATTGCGATGAGGGTAGGGGTCAGGCTCATCGTAATCCTGAAGCGCACGCCGTCGTTGACAAGGCCGTCGAACACGTTTATCAGCGGGATGTAGGTTTCTGTTATCGCCTCGTAGAGCCAGTCCTCTTCGAGGAAGTCGTCGTATTCCGGGTGCCTTACGTACGGCAGGTGCGCGTGCAGCACCATTGCGAGATAGCCTTTTTCCACAGTTTTGCTCCTATTGTTATCATAACTCCCCCATCCACGCTCAGGCGCATCGCACTTTGTTCATCTTCGGCGGACTCGCCGCCGTAATGTGGCCTCTTATCTTAAGAGGGGGACTGAGGGGGCGTTAGTTGTAACTCGTCTTCCGCCTGACGTCGGGCGTTATCCAGCCGGTGTCTACCTCGTCCGCAGAGGTGAAGGACACCGGTATGTTCTGGTTTCCGTCCGGGAGCGCGAAACGGAGCGTGAACGTGCCGTCCGGCCTGACGTTCACCTGCCTGCCCTGGACGGTCACCCGCGCGTCCGGCTCTGTAGCCCCGTATACTATAAGTTCCGTGTTCAGCGTGTACCAGAAGCCGCGCTGTCTCTTCAGGCTCGGGGACATGAGAGCGAGGCTGCCCATGCCGGGCGATGATATGCCGAATGGGAGCCTGCCGCCTGCGGCAAGGCGTATGTCTCCCGAGGAAAGCCCGATTCCGCCGTATCCGCCCGACATTGCAAATATGCGTTTGAAGTCATTGTCCGCCATCACCCATTCCTCGTCCAGCACGTCCGACACCCCGTCCCTGGGTGTAGTCACGACGTTCGAGCGCGCAAGCGTGATAAACCGCCCGTCCTGTGCCTTGAGCCCCAGGTCGGCCACGAAAGAGCGGCCCGGCCTGACGATGTCCATGTACCAGTTTCCTACCCGTTCGTAAATACCGAAGTCGTGGTGTGAGTGCGCGTTAGTGCCGTCGAACATAACGTCCGT
>Ga0334722_10000854_pt1 | contig 41892 bp, 49 predicted proteins | sample C3_bottom_MG_FD_207210 | JGI IMG/M metagenome (GOLD analysis project Ga0334722, IMG submission 207210) | Sediment microbial communities from Yellowstone Lake, YNP, Wyoming, USA - C3_bottom | ecosystem: Environmental > Aquatic > Freshwater > Lake > Sediment | place: USA: Wyoming | collected...
GTTTAACAGTCAATGGTTTAATTTCTGAAGAGATCGTACCTAGACTTCCTGGAAGTTTAACACCTTTTGGTATTATGCTCTTTAAAAAATCTGAACCTGGTAGTATTGAAACAACTATTATGATTACAGCAAGAATTCCTACTGCTATTCCAACTAGAGGTTTTCTGCTCAACGGGTTAAGGAAGTTTGCTCTTCTCTTAAATGTTGAGTTGAAAAGGCTTATAGTAGAAACTTTAGAAAATAATTTTGTGCAGTATCACCAAGCAGTAAAGATAGGGCAAGAAAGAGCAAGAAAATCTCAAATGAATCTCTTTAATCATGCAGGATTTGCTATGTTAACACTTACTGTAAAAAAATCAGAAGGGAAATTTGTTCCAGTTGGAGAACAAGAATTCGTTGCAGTTGTTAACAAACCTGAAGGATGGGTTACAGTCATAGTTGATGAAGAAGGATATGCAAAAGCCCAGTCTAAAGTTTTAGAAGAAAGTAATGCACGTGAAATCTTGAAAAAAGCTGTCGCTGCTGGAATTCTAGAATATACAGGAAAAGTCAAGCTAGTATAATTTCAGTTCCTTCTGGAGAACCTTTTATTGCCTTTTCTAAGGTTTTGATATCTGCTTTTAGTATTCGCGTTTTAATTTTTGATCTTTCAATTACTTTTAGTGCAACTATATCCATCAGGTCATAGCCACCAGCGATTGATTCTTGATGAATAAGCATCTTGCGGAGTTTTGTAAGCTCGATGCGTTTGAATTTTTTCGCATTCTTGTTTTTGTTAGGATCTGAATCATAGATTGCATCTACATCTGTTGCATTCAAGAATATTGAAGCGCGAACCTTCTCTGCGATAAGTGCAGCAGTTGCATTTGTACTCTGACCAGGATGTAGACCACCTGTTATTACAATAAGACCACTATCAGCTGCATGTGTTACTTCCTTTAGGTTAGTTGGAGGATGTGGATATGCTTTGTCTTGCATAGCATAAATCAAGAGTTTTGCATTTAATCTTGATACTTCGATTCCCAATTCATCTAATGTTGATTCATCTGCACCAGATGACCTAGCATGTAAGATGTAATGCCTCGCAATTTTGCCCCCGCCTGCTACTATAATTGGTTGACATAACTTGCTTATTCTCACAAAAAATGTTGCATAATCTTTTAAGATTTTAGAGTCATCAAGTCCAAATAACTTTCCCGATAATTTTATCACTATTCTTTTTTTCATGATTTGTTTTCACCAAGGATGACCTGCGCTGCAATTTCAACCTTTTTTCTATTTTTTTCTGCAGTATAAACTCGTAACATGTTCATAAAACCTGAGATTGCAGACACTAATGGAATCTCAGAAATTGGGAGCTCGTAACCTTCCTTTTGCATAGAGCCTTTCTTTGATGTCAATATTATAGAGTGGGATTCTTTTTTCGAGGGAGTTAGTGGAATAGTTGGAGTTGTTGACATATCTATAAAAATCTCTGACTCATCTACTTTTGATTTTCTAGAAATTTCTTTTTTTATCTCAGATGATTTTGTGCCAAATCTTTCTTTACGTGTAAGAATTTTTTCAAACACGCATTTGAGTAATCGGCGGCTCTGATAGTCTTTTGCAAGTTTACTTGCTCTTTTTAGATCTGATGTTTTTGGTGGCAGTGATATTAGTTTTGATATAACAAATTCGTCTGTCAGTTGAATGTATTTATCAAGGTTATATGAAGTAAATTCAAGTTCGTCATCTGCAAGACTCATTGATTCAAGCAACATCACTTCGGCTGATCGTACGGTTTTATGGAAGTAAACAGCTTTGAACATTTGATATCGTGAAATCATCATAGATTCAAATGAATAAAGGGATGATCTGTCAAGTGAAAGTTTTTTTTCGTAAACGCCAAGAGACTGAACTATTCTTTTAAAATCAATTTTTGCATGTTCTGCACCTGTAAAGTATCCATCTCTTGGAAGATAATCCATCATGTCTGCACTTAATCCACCTGATATTATCTCGTTCATGAATTGATGTTTTGAATTACCAAACGCAAGCTGTGTAAGAAATTTCTTATCAAAACCAGATTGTGAAATGAAATCTCCAATTTCTGTCTGAAGTATGAGCTTCTTACCAATTTCTTCGTGCGTGATTTTCTTTTTCTTTTGTAAAACTTCCTCAAAGAGATGAGAGAATGGACCATGACCAACATCATGCAACAGACCACCCAGTCTAAGATTTGCTACATCATCTGAATTCAAAAATCCTTTATCTTTAAGCACTTCAGCTGCTTGACCAGCTATGTGCATTACACCTAAAGAATGTTCAAACCTTGAATGTTGTGCACTTGGATAAACAAGATGTGCACCTGCAAGCTGTCTTATTCTGCGCAGTCTTTGAAAGACAGCTGTATCAATTACGTCGATCTCTGGTTCATAAATTCTGATAAAGTCATGAATAGGATCAACTATCTCAAGATATTTTTTTGTCATTTCTTTATTTGATATATCTTAGAACAACTTCCATTACATCTTTGTGAACTTGTGACTTGGTTTGTAACGCATTTACTATCTCCCATCCAAGCTCTTTGGCTAGGATTCGGTAAGTGCGAACTATTTTTTGTGCAAATTCTTTATCCTTCTCAAATTTATCCCGTTGAATTTTTTTACGATTAAAAGATTCTTTTGGTTCCACATCAAGGACTATCACAAGATCTTCTTTTGGAAGACTTGCATCAAGATTAGATAACCATTCTAATTCAAGTCCATTTGTAACACCATAAACTAAGTTTGATTGATAATATCTATTCATTATTAACACATAGTTTTTTGAAAGGGCGTCCTCTATCTCTTTTGATTTTTCCCATCTGTTTGCAGCAAGAAGACAATGAATTACTTGTGGTGGAAATTTTCTTTTTCCACTCAAATAGTGTTTGATTTCTTTTCCTATAGGAGTTGAGTAATCAGGAAAATTGAAAATTTTGCATTTTAGTTTTCTAGCCTTTAAGGCCTTAGCAAGAAGCTTTGATTGAGTACCTTTGCCTGCTTGGTCAAATCCTTCTAAAACTATTATCATCAAATTGTAATTAATTGAGTTCTAGATAAATTATGAATCTACAACGTTTATAACTAAAAAAACACTTTATTACATAAAGATGGGCCTAGTACACTACATGGCAAAAGAAGTTTTAAAAGAAATAGGTAATAGATCGCGAGAGTTTTACGAGTTTGTATTACCGCCTATAGATATAATGTTAGACAATGACAGCCTGATTGTCACAATTGATTTGCCAGGTTTTGATAAAAAAGATATCAAATTGAGAATAAATGGGAACATTCTTTCCGTAAATGCAAAAAGAGAGACAGATCATGATGGAACGATGATCTGGCATCAAAGACCGCATGAAATTGATAAGAAAATCAGACTTCCAATTGATGTCAAAGAAGGTGAAGAAGCTGTTAGTTCAGCTAAATATCTTCATGGTGTTCTTACATTAAAGATTCCTGTTAGTAATGGGAAAGACATAACAATAGAATAGCTAACGTTTTCTAAGAATCACAGATATCGCCATTATAATTACAGAACCTATCATACCAACTTGTCCTGCAAACTCATTTGTTGCATATAATACTGCAGAGCCAACAAACACTGCAGAAGAAATAATACTTCCTGAAAGTAAAATATTTCCAGAATATTTTGGTATCATGTTTTGAAAAGATCTGTTTTCATCAAGATATCGTTTGAGTTCTGGTGCTATAGATATTGTAGCGTCAATTGATTTTGCAAATCTGTTTATAGAATACTTTAGTTCTTCTACATATGCATCCTTGATAGATGTTCTTTTTCGAGAATGTTTCGTAGAATATTGATGAATCTGAATTTTACTTTATGAGTAAGATAAATTCCTTCGAGAATTGATGCCATTCTCATATAAAGTGCCAAGTGTTTTGGAAGCTTGAATGGAAATTTGCTCATTGTTTTGTTTGCCAGTTCCATTAGCGCTCTTATTTCCATGGTGTCTGGTTTTTTTCCATGCATTGCTTGAATTGACATTTCTATCCCTTTTTCTATTACCCCTGCATTAAAGCCAGGAACAAGCATACCAAGCTCATTCATTGCATTTACTGTTCTTGGAGGATCCTTTTCGACAAGTGAGAGATATAATCGAATTAGCCTTAATCGTGTCTCGTTGTCAAGCCTGCCTACCATACCAAAGTCATAGAGAATCAGGGAACCATCATTTGTTACAGATATGTTTCCGGGATGAGGATCTGCATGAAATATTTCGTGATGTAAAAGCATCGTGAAAAAGACTTTGTGAGCCTTGATTACAATCTGTTCTCTATCTATTCCAGCTTCATCTAAAGCTTGTACATTAGTTATTTTGATTCCTGGTATGTACTCCATTGTGAGTACATGTTCTGATGAATGATCATCCATCACGGAAGGAATTATTACCTTTGGATAATTACGCATATTTCTTTTGATTGCCTTCAGATTTTGTGATTCAATTCTATAATCCATTTCTTCGTGTATTGTTTCTATAAATTGCGATAACATTGCTTCTGCAGAATAACGCAAATTTGGATCTACAAATTTCATTGCAATGGGAAGAAACTTTTTGAGAATTTTGATGTCTTCTTCTACAATTTTGTCAATGTTTGGCCTTTGCACCTTGATAATGACGTCCTTTTCTTTTATTTTGGCAAGATACACTTGACCAAGTGATGCACCAGAAAGGACATTGATGTTAACATAATCAAAGTTTTGCTCAATTGGTCCAAGATCTTTTTCTATAATTGGTTTGACTTGCTCAAAGGGAGCAGCTGGTACATCATCTTGTAATTTTGCAAGTTCTTCCATGTATGGTTGTGGCAAGATGTCAGCCCTTGAAGAAAGCCATTGACCAAGTTTGATGTAAACTGGTCCAAGACTAACAAAAGCATTGAGAACTTTTTGTGCGTTCTTTTGATATCTTTCTGCTTTGATATTTTTTCCTTCTTTTTTTACCCATTCTCTTCTGTCTTTTCGAAGTGTTAGAATGAGTGGTAGCAGTTTGAGAAAAACCCTGATAGTCCTTGTTTTTGATATAGCAGATCTACTCCTAAAGATTTTTGATATTTTTTGTCAGAGAATATCCAACGTAGCCAAGTGCCATAGATGCTAGAAATCCTGTAATTAGAGAAAGATTTTTTGATTTTGGATCTTTTTGAATTTTATAAATTTGTGAAGCTATTTTTTTACCACCAATTACTGCAGTTGCAAGACCAATCAAAACTTCAGGAGCATCAAATATCAGATGACCCACGGGATCTTTTCTTGGATCAATCTTATCCATATGGATTAGATATTTATCGTCATACTCTCTGATGTGTAAGTTACCATATCGATATTGTTTATTTGCACCATTTTTTTGGCCCAATTTTGTTTCTTCAGCCTGTTCAAGCATAAAAGGTCTGATTTCTTTTGGGACCTCAATTTCATCCCAAGTCATAAACAAAAATCTCGTACACTAAATATAACTTTAGCTTGTTTGATTTAATGTCTTCTTATTTTTCTTTTTTATTCTAGTGTATGCAAATACTCCAATTCCGGCTAATACACCTAAAATTACGAATGGTGTAAACTCTGGTAAACTGCTTGTATTCTCTTTTGATAAATCTTTGTAGAAAATTGTTGTATCGTATGAGATTGTGTTTTCATTTCGTAAAGCGTCCTTGTATCGTACAGTTATATGTATGTCATGTTCGCCAGCTCTTGGTTCACCATCAAATTCAATTGGGATATTGAATGGTACAGGGGAATCGGGTTCTAGTTTATCGATATACTGAGTTGATTTCTTTATGTTAGAGTTACCAAGAGGTTCTAAGGTAACAAATGCAAACAGACCATCAACATTACCTTCGTTAAGAACTTCACCAATTACAGTTTGTTTTTTGGATAAAGTTATGACATCTACGTTATAGATTGATGCATCAATTAATCCATTAATGTAAAAGTCAATAGTTCTTGTAACTGATTTCTTATCACCTTGTGAATTAGAATATGTTATCTCTACTGGTACATGCAATGGATCATCTTTCAGATTTTCTGGCACATAAATATTAAATGAAAAACGCTTGTTTGATTTTGGTGCTATATTTCCAATGTCCCAGTTATTTTGATCAAATACAACATTTTCCACGTTGGTAATTGATTGTTGAGTTCCTGAAATACGGTCTTGAGTATTTTGCAAAACGATATCAACATTTGACAATGGTGCTGTACCTAAGTTAGAAATTTCTACAACGACAGCATTATTTTTTATGGAGGTTAATATCGGATCGACTGCTTTGATATTGAGAGTACTATCTCCAGTTAGATTGAAATCAAAATTAAAAAATGTATTTCTCTGTCCATGTTCCCGCAGTCTTGAATAATCTACTTTGATGGTCCCGTGATATTGACCAACATTTAGATTCTTATCCACATTAACAAAAAATGTAAGTGAGAACACATCACCCGCAAGGGAATTATCATCTTTATCTGCTACAATAAGGGTATCCTTGCCGTCAGATGGGCTAAATCCTATGGGTAATGATAATTGTCCTTTTATTCCAGTAATATCTTGGGTTCCTACATTTGCTATAACTACTGTGAGTGGCACATTCTGGTCTCCTGCCTCTACCTCCATTTTTTCTTCGAATGTACCAAAGTAAGCATCAAGAAACTTTATGTCACCAAATTGCCTTTCAAATGGAGAATCGGAATTAGTAAACTGTGCATGGGCATCTATAACAAAAAGTTGACTGATGAGAAATATTCCAAGTAACGCAAGTAATTTTGTCATGATGCTGCTACCTCCATTCCTTTTTGTTCTTCCCCCTCGAAAGCATGACCATCTTTTATGGTGATGACTCTATCTACATCACTAAATTGATGCTTGTCATGTGTAACTATAATGAATGTCTGTCCTAGCTTCTTCACAAGAGATTTCATGAGTTGTACAATTATTTCTGCAGTAACAGAATCCAAGTTACCTGTAGGCTCATCAGCTAAAACTATTGAAGGACTGTTAATGAGACCTCTTGCAATAGCTGCCCTCTGAGCTTGACCACCAGATATTTTGTTTGCCCGATTGTTCATTTGTTTTTCAAGACCTACTGTTCTTAACAATTTTTTTGCTTCATCAACAGCATTTTCATCAGTTCGCTGGATTTTTCTTGGAAGAATAACATTCTCTAACACTGTTAAATCAGATAGCAGATTTGCAGATTGGAAAACAAATCCTAGCTTGGAATTTCTAAAAGATGATATTTCATTATCGTTAAGAGTAGTTGTTTCTATTCCATCAAGAAAGATTTTGCCACTGGTTGGACGATCCAACAACCCGATCATATTCAATAATGTAGATTTTCCAGAACCAGAGCTACCTACAATAAGAAGTAGTTCTCCCCTTTTGACTGAAAATGATACGTCTTTTATGGCGTGAACCGCTGTTTCGCCTTCACCATATGTTTTGTTCAAGTTTCTAACTTCTAAAACAACATTAGACAGTTCTCATCGCCTCCACTGGTAAGAGTCTGGTTGCTCTGTATGCAGGATATATTGAAGCTATTATTGCCAGTCCAAAAGAGGTCAAAGCGGTTTGCCCTATTTTTTCCCAGTTGTACGTAACTTCCAAACCCAAGCTCCCCTGAAATTGCATTTTTGTCTCTTTTGCGTAGAAAGTATAAGCCAAACCAAGGCCGGTTCCTGCTGCCGCGCCTATTGCTCCTATTATCATTCCCTGAAATAAGAATAGAAGGAGAATGTCCTTTCTTTTTGCTCCTATTGCTCTCATGATTCCTATTTCTCTAGTTTTGTTTGATACAAGCATCATCTGAATTGTTACAATAGCAAATGCGGAAGACATCATTCCAAAGTATCCAATAAGATTTATCAAAGCAATACCTGACCTGAAACCGCTCAGTGTTGTTTCAGCAGATTCTTCTATGGTTTCAGCTTTGAAATCATCAGATGGAAACGATCTCAAAAAGAAATCTCTAATTTCTTCTGCTTTTGTGGGATCATTTAGCTTTACTAGAATTGCTCCAGTTTCATCAGTTCTGTCAAGTATACTACGTAGTGTATCAATATGAACAATAACACTACCATCTAGTCCTTGTCCACCTGCAGAAGAAGTTATTCCAGTTACAACAAAGCGTTTTAACTGATCTTCTCCATGTCTATCTACAAACTTTAGCTTTACATTATCACCAACTTCTACTCCACCAAGATCACGTGCAACCCTAGAACCCATCACTAAGGAATTTCTTGCAAATACATACTGACCGTCACCCACAGTGTTGTGAATAGTAGATGCTTGTGTATCTCTTAATGGATCAACACCTACCACTGGGATTCTGAATTCTTCAGTTCTTTTTCCTAATTTCGTAGCATTTATCGAAGCAGATGCATCCAATCTAGATGTTGCTGCAACAACATACGGATTTCTTTCAAACCAATTTATCAGTCCAATGTCAGATTTATCGATATAATCTTCTTCGTTAGTAACTAAAATATCTCCAAATCTGTAATCTTTCAAGTCACGTACGATTGCATCATAGAGTCCCTGGAAAATTACGAAGTTTACGTGTATAACAAGAATACCGATTGAAACTGCTAAAACTGCACCAATCAAGCTGCCTTTCTTATTGGTTAGCATTCGCTTTGCTAACTGGATCCTATAATCCATGATATCGTAATTTAAAATTAGTCTTATATTTAATGTATTTGAAGTATAATAGTAAGAAATACGACATTTTTATTAAGGAATAGTATCTTATTAATAAGAAATGAGGTCTGAGAGATAGAAATTGGACAAATTAGACATTCAGATTCTTACACACTTGCTGAATAATTGTAGAACACCTGACAGAAAAATTGGCAAAGAAATTGGGATTTCTGGTGGTGCGGTAAAGTCGAGAATTATGAAAATGATCAAGCAAAAAGCGATTGAAAAATTTGCGCTAAAGATAGAGCCGCCCATTCTTGGATATAATGTACTTTATTTTGTTGTCACTGGACAAGACTTGGATTATATCTTAAAACAAGTGAAGCTTCTGGGTGAACCTTTCTTTGTAGTTCCATGTGTTGGTGGCATAACAGTATGTAGTATAGTAGTAAAAGACGATCCAGAAAAGAAAATAGAACTGGCAAAAAATTTAATGAAGGATGTAAGAGTGCTTAATATTTTTGAAGCAGAAAATGCTGGAATTAAAACTGATTTAACAAAAACAGATCTTGAAATAATTGAAGTTCTTTTGAACGATCCTCGTGCAAAAATTGATCAAATTGCAAAATCAACAGGTTTATCAACAAAAACCATAACACGCTGTCTTGATAAATTAGAAAACAATGATGCTATTCAATTCACATTAGTTTATGATCCAAGAAAACTCACAAGTTACATTCCTTTTGCTATTCTTGTTTGGACAGAAAGAGATGTGAAGAAAATTCTTATGAAATTACAAGAAGAGTTTGGAGAATCATTTTTTCAAAAACCGTTTGTTGCCATGAACCAAATTGTTTTATTTTTCTATAGTGATGACATATTCGAACTTGATGAGATAACACAAAACATACGTAAGGTAAATGGTGTTGCCTCAGCTGACCTTTTCATACCAAAAAAAATTGCTTTTCCTGAACAATGGGTTAAAAATAGCATCAGATCAGCAAAAAAATCAAAAAGGCTTCATCTTGTCTATCAGTAATACATAACAAATTTTACACCCTTGTTATAGATGCCTAATGTGAAAAAGAAAAAGATCTATGAGGGTAAGGTTCTTTCCATGAGCCTTTACACCGTACCTTTTAGAAATAGAATACTAAAACGGGAAGTAATTGAACATAGAGGAGCATCAGCAATTTTGGCCATAGATAAAGGCAAAGTTATTCTTGTAAAACAACATAGATTTCCACATGGATTTGTACTTGAAATTCCTGCTGGAACGTTAGACAAGGGTGAAAATCCAAGAAAAGGTGCATTTAGAGAACTAACTGAGGAAACTGGGTATGAAGCAAAAAATATGACTCCTCTGATAAAGTATTACCCATCAATAGGATACAATACAGAGCTGATTCATTGTTTTGTTGCATCAGGGCTAAAAAAATCTGGCAAATTAAAACTAGATGAAGATGAAATATTATCTGTCATCAAAATTGATTTCAAAAAAGTAATGAGAATGATTTTGGCTGGTAAGATTACAGATTCAAAAACAATTTGTGCCGTTCTGACTTATGCATTAAAGAAAAAACTCTATTCTGTATAAACTGGTTTTACCAGATCTGCAATGTCTGCCCAGCAACGTGCTATTTTCTCAAATGTATGTGCCAGATTTAAAAGATCAATTGATGCTTGTTTTTTAGGCTCTAGTGAGGAACGAATATCGGAAATTTTTTTCTGATATGCTCTGTGAAGTTTTATGGCCTCAATAGCAAGCAATCTGTTGTTTTCTATGAATGCTTCAATTGATTTTTCATGTATTGTCTCAGTCTCTTTTGCAACATCAAAGATTTTTTTTATGTCTGATTTCATCAATGGTAGTTCTAATAAAGAATTTGCAAGCTCAACTATTGTATCTCCGCCAGCTTCAAGCAAGTTTGCTGCTATTCTATAATCTAAAATGTCAATGTTTTCAAGATTCAATGCATTAGCAAGTTTTTTGTCAACCATTGTACTTCGAATTAATCTAACAAGCAAAAAATACTGTCTGTCTATTTCATCATCTCGATTTGAAATTGTTTGTAATACTGTTTTATCATCTGATGTCAACGTGTTTAGTGTGTCACGAAACATTCCTAGTGCAATTGAACTCATGCGTTTTAGAATTTTTTGTGGGCTCAGTGTTGTTGCATCCAAAAGAAAATGTACATTAATATTTGAAGAATCTTCATCAACTATTTCCATACCAACTAGTCTTCGCATTGAAGCACGAATCTTTTCTCTATCTTCAATTGAGATCACAGATTTTCCTTTTATTTTTATTATGTCATAACCAAGAAGATATGCACCAGTTATGTCTGCAATAATATTTTCTTCTTTTGGAACCGGGTAAGAAATTACAACTTCTTTTGGTAATCTCTGATCTTTAGAAAGAGTAATGGAAAGACTAGTTGGTCCTGTTTCCAATTCAACTTCATCGCTTTTTTCAAGATTGTTTGCGTCAACCCATTCCTTTGGCAAGGAAACCAGTATACTGCTTCCTATCTTTTGCAGGCGTCGAACAAATTTAGTCAGTTTAAATCAATATAAATAATTTAATCGTTATTTTTATATTTTTCCACCAGTTTAAATCTGCCATGCAGGCAGCAGCCTTTTGTCCAGCGCACATAACAGGATTTTTTAAGGCTGAAATGGAGGAAAAAAGCCCTGAACTTCAAGGATCTTTAGGTGCAGGATTTTGTATCAAGGAAGGCGTAACTACCCAAATCAAGATAAGAAGTTCTGAAAAACCTGGATTCAATATCAGAGTAACAGGTTATCAAGCTGATAATACTCTAGTTTCTGAGTTTGTGATAAATGGATTTTTCAAGCTTGTTAAAGAAAATTTCTTTGTAGATGTGGAACATCATATTGCAATTCCAGTAGGCTATGGATTAGGATCAAGTGGTGCTGTTGCTCTAAGCCTTGCGCTTGCATTAAACAAAGCTATGAAAACAAATCTTAGCAGAACTCAGGTTGGACAAATAGCTCACAATGCTGAAATATACTGCAAGACTGGCCTTGGAACTGTACTTTCGTCATATTATGGAGGATTTGAAATTAGAACAAAACATGGTGCACCGGGTATTGGAAGTATTAAAAAAATTTACAATGATTCTTCTGTTATTGTAATTTGTTTTTCTCCAATTTCCACTAAAGATTTCATCAAAAATCAATTACCGCGAGTCAATGGTCTTGGTGGAAAAATGGTAAACAAGTTGTTAAGATCAAGAAATTATTTGGAATTCCTTGATATGTCATTAGAATTTGCAAAATATGTTGGAGTGATTACACCTAAAATGGATGCTGTAATAAATGACTTGCAAGATAATGGAATAAAATCTGGAGTTGCAATGTTTGGAGAAACCGTATTCACACTAGTTCCAAAATCAAAAGAAGAACAGGTAATGAAAATTTTGAAAAAACATGGAGGTGTTATTATAAAATCTGGCATTGATAAAAGTGGGGCAAGGGTTGCCTAGTGTTAATTCCAAAAAGTCATCCCAGGGCAAAGTCCCTGTACATTAGAGAAAAGCTTGTTAATGGTTACAAATCTGGTCTTGTAGTAGAGGAAGGCCTCTTGGCACATGGCAGAGGGGAGATGTTTGACTATCTAATAGGTGAAAAAACCTCAGAAAATGCCTTAAAGGCCATAAAAGCCGCAGCTTTAGCCTTGATTTTGGCAAAATCGCCTGTAATTTCAGTGAATGGTAATTTTGTTGCCTTATGTTCAAAAGAGATTGTACAGCTGGCAAAAATAATAAATGCAAAGATCGAAGTCAATCTCTTTTATGCAAGTGAAAAAAGAAAGAAAGTCATTGCTAAGGTTTTGAAAAAGAATGGCGCGAAAGAAATCTTGGGACTAGATCCAAAATCCTCAACAAAAATTCCAAAATTAGATAGTGCACGCAGGATAGTTGACAAAAATGGAATTTTCTCTGCTGATGTGGTTCTTGTACCACTTGAAGATGGAGATAGAACAATTGCACTAGAAAAATTTGGAAAAAAAATTATCACCTTTGATCTAAATCCACTTTCACGAACTGCGCAGACAGCTGACATTACAATTGTAGATAATGTTATTCGTGGAATGAAGCTTTTAGTTGAAACTTGTAAAAAATTAGCAAAGAAAAAAGATCTCAAAGACGATGGATTCAACAATAAGAAAAATCTTGCACAGGCAACACTTGTCATTAAAAAGAACCTTAGGAGAATGACTCATGCCTAAATCTGTCAGAGATATAACATCAAAGAAAAATTCAACAAAGATTTCTGTAATTACAGCATATGACTATACCACTGCTTTACTCTGTGATAAGACTGGAGTCGATATCCTGCTTGTGGGAGACAGCGGCGGAATGGTTATGCTAGGATATCAAAATACAATTCCAGTTACAATGGAACAGATGTGTTTTTTTACAGAAGCTGTTAGTAGAGGACGACAAAATGCAATGGTCGTAGCTGATTTACCATTCATGTCATATCAGGCAAGTAAATCTCAAGCAATAGAAAATTCTGGCAGACTCATAAAAGCAGGTGCGGATGCAGTCAAGCTAGAAGGTGGTCGTGAAGTAAGTGAGACAGTACGTGCCATTGTGGAAACAGGCATACCAGTCATGGGTCACATAGGATTACAGCCACAAACTACGGTATTACAGGAAGGTTACAAGGTACAAGCAAAGACAAAGGATACAGCGATAAGGCTAATCGAAGATGCAAAAGCACTGGAAGAAGCCGGAGCTTTTAGTATTGCATTAGAAATGGTCACACAAGAAGTTGCAAAGATAATTACTGATTCTATTAAAATTCCAACAATAGGAATTGGATCTGGTCCAGACTGTGATGGACAAGTGCTTGTATTTCATGACGTTGTTGGATTGTATGACAAGCTAAAACCAAAATTTGTCAAAAGATATCTTGAACTCTCTCAGGAAATTGTAAAAGCTGTAGAAACCTACAAAAATGACGTAACTTCAGGCAAATTTCCTGCTAAAGAACATTGTTTTTCTATGGACAAATCAGAGCTTGAAAGGTTGAAAAAGGAAATTGCGTAAACATCCTTCACTTGATATTGTCAGCTCTGATGGTACAGAGCTTGCTGGAAAAAAAATTATTCTCTGTATCAGTGGAAGTGTTGCTGCATACAAATCAATTGAGCTAGCTAGACTCTTTATGAGACATGGAGCTGATGTTACCTGTGTTGCAAGCAAAGCTGCAACAAGTCTTATCAAGCCAAGTTATTTTAAATGGGCAACAGGAAACGAAGTGATAACAAAGCTTACTGGCGATCTTGAGCACATCAAGGTTGCAGATTACAGGCAGTCCGATCTGATTGTTGTATATCCATGCACTGCAAACACGCTTGGTAAATTAGCAAATGGAATTGATGATACTCCAATTTCTACTGTTTTGAGTGTCGGATTTGGCTCAAAGATACCTATTGTGATTGCCTTGGCCATGCATGAGGCTATGTATGAGAATGCTGCCGTGAGAAAAAATATGGAGTTTCTTGAGGGAAAAATTAGGTTTATTGGACCAAACATGGTTGAGGGCAAGGCAAAGGCTTCAGAGCCTGAGGAGGTTCTTGATTTTGTTCTCAAAAAATTTAGCTCTTCTTCAAAATTACGTGGTAAAAAGGTGCTTATCACTGCAGGACCCACAATAGAGTACATCGATCCCGTACGGGTCATAACAAATCAGAGCACCGGCAAGACTGGAGTTTTGCTTGCTTCTGAGCTTGTTTCAGCTGGAGCCAAGGTTACTCTCATTTATGGTCTTGGAAGAGAATTGCCACCAAAAGGTGTCAAGCTAGTAAGAGTTGAAACAAGTAAAGAAATGTTTGATGCTGTAAAGAGAGAAATGAAACAAAAATTTGATATTGTGATTTTGGCTGCCGCTGTTTCTGATTATACTCCAGAAACACCATCTAAAACAAAGATCAAAAGCATCCATGATGAAATTGTACTCAGGTTAAAACGCGTTCCAAAGATTATAGATGAAATTAAAAAAATCCAAAAAGATACCTTTCTTGTCGGATTCAAAGCTGAAACTAACTTGACTAGAAAAAAATTGATTGATGGAGCTAGAAAAAAACTAAGGGAATCATGTGCTGATCTTATAATTGCAAACGATATTGGATCTAAAAAATATAAAAAAAATTCTGACTATAACAGTGTGATTATTGTAAGTTCAAAAAAAGTAATTCATTCTGGTTGGAAGTCAAAATTGAAAATAGCTAAATTAATTCTGAAAGAGATAGATTGATAAACATTTGCATAATTTAGAGTTGAAAGTTAGATTTTTGTTGCAGATATCATAGTAACAGGATTTCTTGCAAGCATCATTGTTCCAGTAGAGGTCTTTCTACTCTTTGAAACGGTTATTTGTGTAACATCGATTGATGAAAATTTCAGTTTTTCTATTGTTTCCAAAACTGTAACCAGTGTTTCAAGCAAGATTGTACCAATTACTATTCTGCCGCCTGACTTTAGTTTGCCTTCACATAGTTTGAGTATGTCTTTTGTGTCTCCACCAGTTCCCCCTATGAAAATTGTATCAGCAGTTGGTAATTCAGGAATTTTTTCTGTTGCATTACCCAAGATTACCATAATATTTGAAACTTGAAATTTTTCTATGTTTTTCTTGGTTAATTCAATGGCCTTTGGATCAAAATCAATTGAGAATACTTTACCAGATTGTTTTATTTGTAATGCAGCTTCAATAGATATGGAACCGCTTCCACAGCCAATATCATATACTATCTGACCTGGCAATAATCTCGCTTTGCTTATCTGTACAGCTCTAACTTCTTCTTTTGTTATAGGAACTTCTTCTATTCTCTCAAATAACTCATCTGGAATACCAGGTGTGCTGTGTTTCCACATCTAGCACAATAATATAATCTTGATATTTTAGTGCTACCTGACAGGAAGCCCTGTTACTGCCGGATGCATTAGAGTATTAACAAGAATCCAGACAAATATGAAGATGAAAAAGTAGCTTCCAATTCCTGTCGTGATTAGTTTTTTCTTATCTGATGCTGGGAGTGGAATTCGCATTACTTTTGCTATTCCATAAGACACTATAAACAGAATAATCATGATCCCAAATCCTACATATGGTCTAGAATTGGCATCAATAGGATTTCCTACAAGAGCGGAGATTATGCCTGCAAGTACACCAAGACCAATTCTCATCCAAAAGAGTGTACCTATAGGATTTTTTGTTATTCCTTCAGTTTGTGTTTCAATTGGTTCATTTGGAGGCAAGTCCTTTACATTAGAGTCTTCAGGAGTAGATTTTTTTTCTTGTTCTTTTTTCTTTGGATGTCTAGTCAATTAAATTTACAAAATGACTCATAGGAAACCATGCTTAAAATCTTTGGTTCGCTTCTTAATAGTAACAGTATAATTTTGGAGTGATAATGCGGTATCATGACACTTGCTGGTATAGAATTGCGCTTTCTGGTAAATGAGATCATTAGAAAAATTGATGGATATTATGTAAGTAACATTTATGGGATCAGTCGTAATAGTTTACTTTTCAAATTACATCATCCAGAAAAACCAGACATTTTACTCATGTTTTCTACATTTGGACTATGGATTACTACAATCAAGATAGATCAAATTGAAGAAAATAGATTGGTAAAGAGATTAAGAAATGATCTTCTCAGATCAAAAATTTCTTCAATAAAACAAATAGGTGCAGAAAGAATTGTTTATGTAACATTTACCACATTGGAACAAGAGTTTGTTCTTATTGGAGAATTTTTTGGCGATGGTAACATGATTTTATGCGATGAAAACATGAAGATACTTGCTCTTTTACATTCTATTGATGTAAGACATAGAAAATTAAATGTTGGATTAAACTATGAACCCCCTCCACAGAGTGGATTAGATATTTTTCAGGTTACGTTAAAAGATCTATTTGGAATATTATCTGTATCAACACCTGTAGTAAGATGGATAGGTAGAACGCTAGGCATTCCTGCAAAATATGCTGAAGAGATAGTTCTACTTGCAGAAATAGATCCATTAAAACCTGGAAATAGTCTTTCTGAAAAAGATGTAGAAAAAATTTTTACGATAACTAAAGATTTGGTAGAAAAAATCGTAAATGGAATACATGATCCAATATTAGTAAAGACTGAAAAAAGCATGGATGTATTCCCTGTAAAACTTGACCATATAAAAAATACAAATTATACTAAGATTGCAAGTTTTATGGAAGGGTTAGATTCACTTTTTACACAGAATCTTCTTGAACATGGCAAGTCATCACAAGCAAATACTGTCATGCAGAAAATTGAAGAGTTTGAACATAAATTAGAAGAACAAATCAGAGCAATATCAACAGTTAAAGAAAAAGCTTGTTCCATTTCAGCAGTAGCAAAATCATTATTGGATTTAGTCTCAAAAGGAGAAACTTCGTTAGAAAGCTTCATGGTTATAGATACACTTAGAAAGCAAAATGCGAGTTTTGTAAAAGAAAAAGGTATTTCATTTATAGATATCAACGGTGAAAAAATTCAGATAAATCCTGATTCTTCTCTGCAAGCCATTGCTTCAGTGTTATTTAATGAATCAAAAAAACAGATGAATGCAATCAAAGACATAGAATTGGTAAAAAAGAAAACTGAAAAAAGTCTGGAAGGTTTTAGAAAACAAGAAAACATTGCAAGAGATTCTGTCGTGTTTACAATACAGAAAAAAAGAGAATGGTATGAAAGATATAGATGGTTTTTTACTTCTGATGGTCTTTTAGCAATTGGTGGTCGTGATGCATCGTCTAATTCATCAGTTATTAGAAAACATCTTGAAAAAGACGATAAAGTGTTTCATGCAGAAATTTTTGGTTCTCCGTTTTTCCTCTTAAAAAAGAGTTTGGAGTCTAACGTGAATAGCATTTTAGAAACTGCACAAGCCACTGTTTGTTTTAGCAGAGCATGGAGGGAAGGCTTGTATGGTCTGAGTTCATACTGGGTAAATCCAGACCAGATAAAGACTGCAGCCCCAAGTGGTCAGTTTATTGCAAAAGGCTCTTTCATAGTAGAGAATCAGAGAAATTTTGTCAAAGTAACTAGTATGCGTTTGGCTATCGGTCTTTTAGAAAAAGATGATAGTTACTCTTTGATGTGTGGGCCTCCTGAACCTGTTAAAAAAAACTGTATCTATTATGTTATAATTGAACCGTCAGGTTTTGACATGGTAGAAATTGCCAAAAAGATCAAACTTGAATTTCTTAAGTTTAAAGAAAAAGAGAGCGTGATCAAGGCAATTAGTATGGATGATTTTACACGGGTAATACCTGCTGGCGATAGCCATATAGTAGAATCTGGTATCGGTCAGGCGTATAAATGAGCCAAAAAAAACCAATTTTTATAGTAGATGCTATGTTAGGCAATCTTGCCAAAAAACTTAGAGTTTTAGGATACGACTCGACGTATTTCTCGTCCATTGAAGATGAAAAACTTGTTACCATTGCAAAAAATGAAAAACGAATCATATTAACAAAAGATGAACATCTTTGTAAAACAGCACAAAATCAGAACATAACAGCTATACTCATAAGGGGAAATGATGAGCTTGAACAAATTACACAAATACATCAAAATATAAAGCTTGAAAAATTTGTTATCGATACAAACAATTCTAGATGTATTGTTTGTAATGGTAAATTACAGCCAATAGAAAAATATCGAGCTATAGGTAAGATTCCAGAAGGAATTCTAGAAAGAGAAGAAAAATTTTGGATGTGTGATGGGTGTAAAAAGATCTACTGGCAAGGAACTCATTTTGAAAAACTTCAAGAATTTGCTAATAAATTAAACAATAGATTACAATGAGTTTTTCAGATAAAGATGGAGAGATCTTAGTAAAGACAGCTAGATCCGTAGTGACAGAATATCTCAAGACAGGAAAAAGATTAGTATTATTGGAGGATTTCAAATCTAAATTTTCTTACAATTCGGGCGTCTTTGTCACTTTAAACAAAGCAGAAGATCTTAGAGGGTGTATTGGATTTCCAACACCAGAAAGGAAATTGTATCAGTCACTTGTAGATGCCGCAATTGCTTCTGCCACAGAAGATCCTCGTTTTCCTCCTGTAATATATGAAGAATTGTCAGATATTTCCTTTGAGATAACTGTACTAACTCCTCCTGAGGAGATTAGTGTAGAAAATACCTTGGAATATCCAACAAAAATAAGAGTAGGAAGGGATGGTTTGATTGTTAGATGGGAATTTGGTTCAGGTCTGCTTCTACCTCAAGTACCTGTAGAATATGACTGGAATGAGGAAGAATTTCTTAATCATACATGCGAAAAGGCAGGTGCTCCACAAGATTGTTGGAAAAGAAAGAGCACAAAAATTCTCAAGTTTGAGGGAATTGTTTTCAAGGAGACTAGTCCTAATGGGAAGGTAACACGGATTCAGTTATAGTATTTTACCATTCTCAGCATCAAGTAGAATTTTTTTTCCATCTATTAACGAATCATATTCTTCTTTTGTTGCCATAACAAGCGGGATATTTGCTAGTGCACAACCTGATGCAGTAGTAATATCAACTTTTGAGCATATCATCGCGCGTGGTGCACAGTTATTTGATTTCAGAGAGTAGATTGTATAGGCGCCAACACTACTGCCAACCCCAAATGGAAAGACAAGAATTTTGTCTGCAAGTGATTTGCCAAAAAGATCATGTTTTGTATCTCTTATTTTACCAGTTTTTTTGTCTACTGCACCAAGAAAATTGATTGGTTTTTTTGCTATCATGACTTGACCCTGAGCTTTTCCTTTTACAATTACTTTTAATGTCATTTTGTTTCCTCTTGTATAATTTGAGTAAGATTCTTAAGATTTACATCTACACCATTTGATGTTTTCAAATAATATGCTCCCTTAACACTATTTGTAATTACTCCATCCACATCTTTTTTGTCTATTAGTGGTGTAAGACAAATACAACAATCAGAAAGAAGTTCACCGCCTGCGCGTTCTATATTATTTGTGTATCCAAGATGTCGTGCCTGTTCCTGAACTGCTCTTGGACAAAAAATCATACATCTTTTCTTGAATGTTTTTCCTTTTAACATTCCAGAAAGATCTGATAGTTCGTCTAAACCAAGTTGTGGGCTGCCAAGAGTAATTATGTCACCAGAATCAGTAGTGTTTAGTTCATCATAGATTTTTTGTGCCTCCTCTTTGCCAAAATCCATTGTTTCTCCTTTGACATCACCCAGAGTAAACATTCCACATGTACCAGACGTACCCATTCCAGCACAAAGTGACTTGCAGCTACGTCTATCGAGTTCTTTTACACCAGAAATAGCAACAGAACATCCGGCAACTTTTCCTGCAAAATATCCAAGCATGCCATAGGTCAGCTCATCTTTTTGATCAGTTTTCATTCGTATTGTAAGATTTGGATTTCTTGAATCATCTTTTCTTAGGTCAGAAAAGGGACTTTTGCCAGTCAATGCACTTGCAAGTGCACTAAAAGCACCTTCCTTGTTTGTTTTGAGATTTGCCAATGAATTTGCATAAATTGCTGCATTACTTTCAGCAAAAGAAACATGTGTGCCCTTTTTTGGCAACTCAAAAATTTCATACGGAATACAAGAAAAAGATGGTATAGCGCCCATTTTTTCATATGAATTTTTTATACTATTTTGTTTTTTAATAAATTCTTCAGAGATATCATATTTTGAAACGGTGTCAGGATCAAATCCCATTGGATTAATTGTGGTCTTTACTTTGAATTTTGCATCTTTGCTAAGATTTGCAAGAAAGTCTTCTCCTGCGTCTCCAATTGTGTTATAGTTAACGCCAGAAAGATGTGCCCATTCAATTGGAAGTAGGTGATCTGCGTCTGTAGCTTCGCCTATTGCTACCAAAACACGGTACGCAAGTGCAAGTGTTTCTCCATGTTCACCTTTTAGAGATGCTTCTTCTTCTTTTGTTAATTCCAATAAGATATTCTAATTTGAGCGATATAAAATACTTGTATGGTCTTTATCCTTATAATACAAACAAATGCAATCAGAACATATGGAAAAAATTCTGCATGGAATGATAAAAACGATGAGCTCTGTCAAACCTCCCAGAATGACTGCACTTAGAGAGTTGCATGAGGCAGAGACTGGTGGCCCGCTTAGCATACTTATTGGAACTATACTTTCTGCAAGAACGAGAGATGAGAACACTTCAGCTGTTGTCAAAAAACTATTTTCAAAGTACAAGACTGCACGTTCACTTGCAAGAGCCAGAGTCTCCGATGTTGAGAAGATAATTAAATCTACAGGATTTTATCATGTAAAAGCAAGAAGGATAATTGAAGTTGCATCAATCATTGATTCGCAATATCATGGTAAAGTTCCGGATAATTTGGATGAATTACTGAAACTACCAGGTGTTGGCAGAAAAACAGCAAATTGTGTTTTGGTATATGCTTTTGAAAAACCAGCAATACCTGTAGATACACATGTACATAGGATTTCAAACAGACTAGGTATAGTAGAAACAAAGACACCTGAGGAAACTGAACTTGCACTTATGAAAAAGATCCCAAAAAGATACTGGCTTCAGATAAATGATACATTTGTAATGTATGGTCAAAACATCTGTAAGCCAATATCTCCTATGTGTAATGTTTGCCAGATAAAAAAAGAGTGTAAATACTACAAGACTAATTTCGCTTCTTAGTTTTTAGCAATATTACTATTATGATTCCAACACTCACAGCAAGAATGTATGGCAGATAAAATAGTGGATTAGATGCAGGGTTTCCAGAAACAATATTCAATATTAAATCTCCTGAATTAGTTGCAGGTGGATCCGTTGACGATTCCATCCCATATACAGAAAAATCCTTTATCTTATAGCTATCAAGACTCAAGTTAGAAACCACTATTCTTTTGCCATTATTTATTGTAAGACCAAGGTCATCCGCATATACAGCAACTATTTCGTCATCATGATTCCAACCATATTGTTTTTGATCATTAATAACAGCATATCCAACATCAGGGGTTTGTACGCCAACCCAGAATTTCATATCTGGTGGGCTACCCATTCCAATCTCAATAAATTTTGTTTTATCTTCACCATCATACAGTCGTATTACTACATTGCCTTGGGGATTTGCATATGCAATCTGGTTTTTAACATTAAGTTGCCAATTTGTTGTATGCATTCTTTCAAATGAACCACTATTTGCGTTACTGCTTATTACGTTAAATTTATCATAAGAGACATCAATTGCCTCTAGATGAACAGAAGGGTTTGATGTAGTCTGCCCATATACTGGAAGAATTGTGATTAAAAGTAAAAAAGATAAAACAATACTTTTCTGCACAAATTTGGCTGAAATTGGCTTTAATAAAAATCTAGTCAACAAATGGTTTGTTCCAATTCATTATAATTTTAGATACTTCTGGACGTATCATGTATTCAGATGGAGGTTGCCCTTCAAGTATCATAGTTCGTAATTTAGTACCACTTAGCTGTTCCTGAAATTCTGTTCCATGTGGACAATTCTTTTCACTTGCAAAAGAGAGACATTTTTTGCAATAAAAGAATGCCGGATAAAAAATAGGCTCTATCTCAAGATCGGGATAATCACTAAATATTTTCTGTGCTGCAAATGGATCATAGAAAGTTCCAACACCAGCATGATCACGACCTATTATTATGTGAGTACAACCAAAGTTTTTCCTCATTATTGCATGATGAATTGCTTCTTTTGGTCCAGCATATCTCATTTCCGTGTGAAGTGTTGCTAGAAAACATCTGTTTTCAGGATAATAATGTTTGATCAATGTTTCATATGAGCTTATTATAACCTCATCTGTGAAATCACCTGACTTTTTCTTTCCTATCAGCGGATTAACAAAAAGACCATCATGAGTATTAAGAGATGCTTTTTGAAGCATTTCATGTGCAACGTGTGGTACGTTTCTTGTTTGAAAGGCTACGATAGTCTTCCAGCCAGCTTTTTCAAAACTTGACCTTGTTTCTGTCGGAGTTTTTCGATATTTTCGTATAGGAATTTCTTTTGGTCTTTTTACATAATCGATTTTACCAGCCACAAGAACATCTTGCATTGACATGGTTTTTGCTACTCCTGGATGTTTTGGATCTGTTGTTCCATAGACACCTTTTGCAGTTACAGTTTTGTCAAAAGTATACACATCTTCTACATGTAAAATAGCAAAATCACTACCTTCCGGGTTTTTCAAGAGGACATCACAAGCATCTTTCATTTTTGTAGCAGTCTGCTTGTCAATATCTAACACTATTGGCATTGTCCACGGAAGATCGTTTGATAATCTGCCTTTGTTAACTACACTTTCAAAGTCTTCTTGTAGTAAGAATCCCTCAAGTGGACTAAAAATACCATCTGCTATGTTTTCTACATCGTTTGCAAGATCTGCATCAACTGAGACAGTAAACATTCCAGATGGATTTTTTGTTGTAAATCTGTTTACTAATTTGTTGCCGTGTGGAGCAGCAACACCTTTACTTTTTTCCAAAAGACTCACTTGTTACCGTGATCTGCGTGCAATCCACATTCTTTTTCTGGATCGGTTTCCCACCACCAACGGCCTGCCCTTAGGTCTTCACCTGATTTTATTGCACGAGTACAAGGTTCACACCCAATACTTGGATATCCTTTATCATGTAATTTGTTGTAAGGAATCTTGTTTGCTTTAATGTAATCCCATACTTGTTCCCATTTCCATTCAATTATTGGGTTTACTTTGATCATGTTGTTATGTTGATCATCCATCTCAATTCTTTTAGCATCTGACCTGTTTTGTGTTTGATCACTTCGTAATCCAGTTATCCATCCATCAAGAGTTGTAAGCATATTATTTAGTGGATGAACCTTTCGTATTCCACAACAGAGCTTTCTGTTACCAATACTTTGATAGAATAAGTTCATTCCATTAACTTTAACCATCTGTTCTACTTCATTTTGTTCTGGAAACATGACTTCTATGTTTGTGTTGTATTTGTTTCGTATTTCATCCATCACATCATATGTTTCCTGATTAAGCCTTCCCGTATCAAGCGTAAAGATTCTAGCTTTTGGATTTATCTTCATTAGCATATCAATGACTACAACGTCTTCTGCACCAAAACTTGATGCAAATGCAACCTTAGGATGAAGATTATCAAACGTCCATTTAAGAATTTCTTGTGGGGTTTTTAGCGTATTATTTAATTGATTAATTTGTTCAGCAGTAAATTTACCCATAAAAAACTGTGTCTAATATGGTCATATAATTATTGCTAGATTTGATAAGGCATCATCCTAGAGTTATAAATAACTTTGAATTAAGAATCAAAATGAACGAAAAAACAGTAGTTGTTGTTTTTCCTTCTTTATTTTCCCTCAATAAAATAGATTATCTAGTCTCAAGCATATCTGCAATACTTAAGACAAAAAAACTAAGTTTTAGTAAGATTCGTAAAAATGGTTCTGTGATAATAGTAGAAGTAGATGATCCCGTATTTGCCTCATCTGCAATAAATTCACTTTTTGGAATAGAAAAAATAGCTATTGCTAAAGAAATAGAAAATAAATTTAATGCCATAGTATCTGAAATAGCTACAGTTGGTGCCAATCTTCTTCTCAAAGAAGAAAGATTCTATGTTAGTGTTGATGGAATGGGAACAGAATACGTACCAAAGGATGTAGAACTTGCAGCTACATCGGCACTGATAGAAAAGACAGTTGATCTTCAAACAAAACCCGGTACAGAATTAAACCATGATAAAATCATTTACACATATCTTACAAAATCGCACGCGTATGTGTGTATTTTTATAGATAAAGGTGGAGGGGGCGTTCCATACAAATCACAAAACGAGAGAGTTCTTTGTTGCATATATGATGAGCTTTCAGCAATAGCATGTCTACAAATTCTCAAGATGGGTTTTGATGTAAAAATTCTAGTTTGCTATAGTAATGAATCTGAGCTTCTCAACATAGTAAAAATGTTAAATCAAATTCTGTCTAGATTTGTGCAAACCAAGATTGAATTACATTTTTGTAAACTTGATATGAAATCTTCCGGAAGATCAATTTTACTTAAAACTGCAATAATAACAAATATTCTTGTGTCTTTTGCAAAAAGAGTTAAAATTGACAGAATCTCACTTGCAATTTCACCGCTAATATTTCCTGCATGGTTTATAGAATACAATACAATACGTGTGTTTCAAAAGGATGTTATTCCTTGGTTTCCTCTTTCAGGTATAGATAATAGTATTTTTGATACAGCAAAAGAGATTGGTTTGGAAAAATACATATCTAAAATTGGAAATTTATGTAAGACAAAGTTCAAAAAAGACTTACCAAAAGATAAAGTTAGCAAAATTTCTCAAATCTCGCTTCGTAATATAAAGACAATAACTATCGAATTAGGCTCAAAGAACATACACACCATAATTGACTCGTTAAAATCCAATCATTGAGAATTTAAACAGGAAACAAGTTGATCTGAATCTATGATAAAGTTAGGGCAGTTTATCTATCCATGGGGAAATGGACATTATAGTAGGATGATGTCACTTGACAAAGTTCTACCGGATCATATTAGAGACGAGTTAGAAATTCATTATTCCAGTAAGGGAGAAGTGTATCAAAAATTATTACAAAAATTTCCACAAAAGAAACAACAGATCCATGAAATTTTGATGCCAACACCAATAGATGGCAAATGTGGGCCTAGCGTTACACTTTCTATGTTAAATTTTTTGTTACCAGTTTCTGGCAACCCACCACTTGTAATTCAAATTTCAGATTATCTAAAAAAGGAAGCAAAACTTTATAATTCACAAAAATTTGATTTTGTGATAAATGATGGGGACATGGGTTCAAATGTATTGGCTGAAAGGCGAGGCATTAATTCAGTTTTTGTAACAAATCAATTTAGACCAAAACTTTGGAGATCACATTTTTTCTTTTATCCATCCATGATATACATATCAAAGCAGATCGCTAAAGCCACAAAGATAGTTGTAGCTGATTCAGCTCCTCCAAACACCATATGTGAATATAATCTAAATTTCCCAGATGAGATAAAACGAAAGGTTGTCTATGCAGGTCATTTTTCAAATACTATAATAACAAATCGCAAACCAAAAACAGACTTAGAGAAATTAATTGAGAACATGAATTTTGGTTATTGGATGCAAACCGGTAATAAAGCCACCAAAGAATTTACTGGTGAGAAGTACGAAGAGGCTTTTCATTCAGAAGATATGCAGGATCAAAGACGAGTTGTTTCACATGCACAAAATGATCCTTCTCTAGATAAAGTGAAAGGAAAAGATGGAAAAACCTATTCTATTTCAGATGCACTTGAACACAATATAGATTGGATTCAGATCGACATAGGATTCTTATCAGAACAAGAAAAAGATACAGTTTTGAATTTATGTAAATATGCTGTGATAAATGGTTCCCATACTGCAATGGGAGAAATCATTGGAACTAAAGCAAAACCGATCATAGGAATTCCTGTTTATGATGAACATGCAAATCAGATAAGATGGGCAGAAGAGAGGAAATTAGGAATTCTTGCAAATAACACAAGACAGGTGATCCAAGCTGTTCGCAGCATACAAGACAATTATAACAAATATGAAGAACAACTTACAGAATTTGCTAGAAATTTTGATAGAAACGGGGCACAAAACACTGCACAAATAATTGCAGAGATGCTTGAGAGTTAGAAAGAATTATAATTTTTCTATACAAAGTACCAGATCTGGTACGCGGCATTTTCGATGGGCGAACTGACCGCAAGGGATGACGACATAGACCGCGTACCAGAATTGACCAAAAGCTTTTATGGATAATTTTGATGAGTGGCGTCATTGACTGATTGCCCCGAATGTGCTGCTAAGCAGATAGTTACCGAGATGAAATTTGATTTGAACACAAAACACTTTATTTGTAAAAAATGTGGTCTGTATGCAACACGGGAACAAATAAGCGATATCAGAGATAGATTAAATCGTCGTGAGAGAACGCGAGAGGACAAGCATGATGAGTATAGAGACTGGTGGCAATCAAGTAAGAAAGACAAACAAAGTTAATTATTGAGTGAAAGTAGATGGCAAAAGAACTTCCAAAATGGGCTCGAGATGAAATAAAAAATGCAAAGTTTGGAAAACCTGAATCACAGACAAGAACAGGTTACATTCTAGAGATATATGATAAAGACATGAAGATTGATGTTCAGTTGTATGAGGAAGTGGAGGATGGAAGACGCATTATAACGTTAGATTTACCAAAAAAAGTAAAACCAGCTGATTTGATGAAGGGCGTTGTGTATGAATTCACTTTTAATTCCTCAAAGGCACCTTTAAGTAAAAAACTTGTTGAGCTACTAAAAGAAGAAATGGAGATCGACATGGATGCCATATATCAGTTTGATCTAACTGATCTAGAATTGATGGATGTTGGCTCTGATGCAACAAGTTCTACAGAATCTGAAGAAGAATAAATCATAATTAATTAGAACAATTTTTCACTAGAAATTCATAATTTTTGTGAGTTCATTTGTTTCCTAAAAGCTGCTCCTAAGATTGGATTTATCAAATATGGGATTGTATGCTTTAACCATACAGCTCCTCTTACAAGTGGAGGTATGATTATCTCAAGTCGTGGTGAGGTTGATGCCTTTACTATCGCTTTTGCTACAGTTTTTGAACTAAGCGATGTTGGTGAATATTTTGGTATTGATTTGAAGGATGGGTGATCAAAAAAGTTAGTTCTAACCATTATAGGACTAACTACAGTAATGCCTACACCACTTCCTTTTAATTCGTGATATAGTCCTTCTGAGAATCCCAGCATAGCGAATTTTGACGCACAGTATGATGCAATACCTGGAAGACCAAAGCTTCCTGCGACAGAAGCTACGTTTACTATATGTCCAGCCTTTTGTTCTAACATTTTTGGTAGAAAAGTCTTGGTACAGTAAACCATTCCAAAGTAATTAGTTTCCATCTGGGATACTACTTCTTCTACTTTTAGTTCAAGTACAGAACCAAAAATTGCAAAACCTGCATTATTAACTAGAATATCGATTCTACCAAATTTATCTAGAACAGTTTTGCTCATCTGTTCTACTTCTTTCCATTTAGAAACATCACATTGACAGATTAGTATTTCAGAACCATATATCGCAAGTTTTTCTGCTGTAGACTCTAGATTTTCTTTTCTTCTTGCAACAAGCACAACAGAACTTTTTCGTTTAGCAAATTCTATAGCAGATGCTTCACCAATTCCACTAGATGCTCCCGTAATTACTACAACTTTATTACTAAAATCCACAGAGAAAAAGTAGATAATTGAAAATAAAGTGCTTTCTATGAAATTTCAGCTTTTTTTGTACGTGGATATACTATTTTCATTAAAAGTATCCAGCTTATAACAAGACTAACATGATACGTAGCAATTCTCCATGCTATAACAATATTCCATTGTATGCTATCTTTGGTTGGTTCGAAAGTTAGATTGCTTAAATTTCCAAGGTATGCCCATATACCAAATTCTGTGAGACCTGAACCGCCTATTGTTACAGGTATGTTTCCTAAGGCATTTGAGGCCATTGCTGCTAAAAGTGAATCAAAAAATTCTATGAAATAACCAGCCCCATTTGCAATTACCATAAATGAGATCCCATAGAACACCCAAGTGAACACAGAAAAGATCATGGATACTACAAATGCTTTTTTTGCTTGTTTATTATGCAAGCTTTGTCTGCTCATCTCACAAACCTCTCGCATCCATTGATTAGTTTTATCAATGTATTTTGATGCACGTTCCTTACCTGCTTTTTTTGCAATTTTTTCTGCCCAAGATGGAACTTGGAAAGTTTTCTTGTAAGATAGAAAAAACAGACTGGACCAAATTGTCGTAACTGGTAAACTTATTGCAATAATTGCGATTCCTATTGCATACGCACCATTAAAAAACGCAAAGGCGGCAGAAGTAAGAGCAAAAATTCCCGCTACTAGAACTTCAGTAACAATTTCCATTATTGTAACCCACGTTGCCTTACCTGTTGGAATTCCTTTCTTTTTTAACCACATTATTCTGACTAATTCACCGCCAACAAAAGATGGTGTGGTAGATGTAACAAATTCACTTCCAATTCTTACTGAAACTGTTTTCCATGGAACTTCAATGTGACCGAGGAATTTCTTTACTAGATAATTGAATTTTAGACCCTGCATTAGTAATTTGCCAACAATTGCCAGTGCAGCACTCATAAAAGGAATAAGACCCACTGCAAAAAGCTCTTCAAGTTTTATGTTAAAGGTAAATGCAATTAAAATAAATGGTACAATACTAACTGGAATTGCTAAAAGTTTCCAATTCATTGCCTGCTTTAATTATGGATGGAAATATAAGCTCAACATGAAATATAGTCAGCAAAATGAAAACCATTTTTATTGTAGGTACTGCAGGAGCTGGAAAATCATTACTTGCAGCCAACCTTTTTGATTATTATACGAAAAATGGTGCCTTTGTTGGAATGCTAAATTTAGATCCAGGAGTTGAAAATCTTCCATATGCATGTGATGTAGACGTTAGAGATCACGTAGATATTGTATCCATAATGAGACAATATGACTTGGGTCCAAATGGTGCCATAATAATGGCAACTGACCTTATTGCATCAAAGATAGATCAGATTCAACATGATGTTGATAATGTGAATCCAGATTATCTTATTGTTGATACTCCAGGCCAAATAGAGCTTTTTGCATATAGATCAAGCGGTCCATTTTTTGTGCAAAACTTTGTATCTGAACAAAAAGTTGCATTATTTCTGCATGATGGTGTATTAGTAACCACTCCAACTAATTTTGTTTCGATCGCACTCCTTGCTACATCAATAAAACTAAGACTCAATTTATCGCATATCAATGTCTTAACAAAAACTGATCTAATTGAAGATAAGATTAAGACCATATTGAAATGGTCAACTGATTTAAAAAGTCTTGAAGATGCAGTTGCAAAACAATCAGATGGTGAAAGTTATACGCTTGTAACTAATATTTTACGAAGTTTAAATATAGGTGGTTTTTCTCAAGGACTTATTCCAGTTTCCAATACAACTGGAGAAGGCATGGTAAACCTAGAGACAGCATTAAGCAGAATTCTTAATTTGGGAGAGGAGATAGAAGATTAATTGGTTTCTAGTATTGTTGTAAGAGCTCCATCTTCTACTGCAAATTTGGGTCCTGGTTTTGATGTCTTTGGTCTAGCCTTAGATGCGTTTTACGATGAAGTACATCTTAAGAAGAGTGATCATGGAATAAAAATTCAAAGTTCTGATACAATTCCTCTTGTACCTGAAAAAAATTCTGCTGGATTAGTAATAAAAGAAATGTCAAGAAAATTCAAAATAAAATCTGGTGTTGTTTTAAAAATCAAAAAAGGTGTACCAGCTGGATTTGGGATGGGAAGTAGTGCTGCTTCTGCAGCTGCAGCAGCTGTAGCATTTGATGCCTTGTTTGATCTTAATCTTGATTCAAATATACTTGTAGAATTTGCGGGAATGGGGGAAAAAGCTAGTGCAGGTTCTATTCATTACGACAATGTTGCGGCTTCCATACTTGGTGGTTTTGTAATTGTTAGAACAGACCCTCTTGATGTTATTAAAATAGAACCCCCAAAAGAACTTGTACTTTGTGTTGCAATTCCTAATCTTGATGTCCCAGTAAAAAAGACACAAGTGTCAAGAAATGTTTTGCCAAAACAAATTAAACTTTCAGATTCTGTTCGTAATCTATCTAATGCTGCCGCAATTGTTGCTGGATTTATGAAAAAGGATGTAGAGATGATTGGTACCTCCATAAAAGATATCATAATAGAACCTGCAAGGCAGCATCTTATTCCAGGATTTAATCAAGTAAAGAAAAATGCACTTCATGCAGGTGCTTTAGGAGTTACAATAAGTGGCGCAGGTCCATCTATTATTGCTTTTACCTCAAGCTCATCTAATTCTAAAAAGATCTGTAGTGCAATGGAAGAAGGATTCATGTCTGCAAAAGTAAAATGCAATACTGTTATTTGTAGACCAAGCAAGGGAGCGTATGTAGTATAGCTTATTTTTTTTCTACAAATGCTCGCATTCTTTCTTCTCTATCCTTGTTTGAAAAACATAAAGACCAAGAATAGATTTCTAGTTTTAAACCGGTATCAAGATTTGTATCAAGTCCTCGATTAACAAGCATTTTAGATTTACCAACAGCAAAACTACTATTTTTTGCTATATTTTTTGCATACATCTTAGATTCTGAAATTAGGCTTTCGATTGGAAATATCATATTTATTAATCCCATAGAAAGAGCTTCTTCAGATCCAATTTTACGTCCTGTAAAGATCAAGTCTTTTGCTCTGGCAGGACCTATAATTCGCAGAAGTCTTTGTGTGCCACCCCACCCTGGACATATTCCTATTGTAACTTCTGGTTGGCCAAGTTGTGCATTTGAGGAAGCGAATCTAATGTCACACGCAAGAGCAAGTTCGCATCCACCACCAAGTGCATATCCATTAATTGCTGCAATAACGGGTTTTTCAATATTCTCTATTTTGTTTAGTACTTCATGTCCTCTCAAAGCATATTTTTCTGCTTCGACCGATCCTATTTTACTCATGTATTCAATATCAGCCCCTGCGGAGAATGCCTTTTGACCTGCACCAGTAATTATGATCACTTTGGATGAATCTCTTTCAAGATTGTCAAGTACTGTAATAAATTCATCCATCACTGCAAGATTCATAGCATTAAGTTTGTCAGGCCTGTTAATTGTGATTAAGGCTATCTCCTCGTCTTTTTCTACTTGTAGATATTGTAATGACATTGAGAGAAACTCTAGATTCTAGAAATTAAACTTTAACCTCAAGATCTGTTGCAAACGAAACTGAGTTATATTACACATTTTACAAAGGAGCTGCTTGATAGATTTAGGTTTACTTTTTGCTGTTTTTGCAGCTGTAAATTGGGGAACCTTTTTTGTTCCGGTAAGAAAAGTCGGTATTAAAAACATTTGGCAGTTACAAGGTGCCACTTCAATTGGTGTACTTCTTTTTGCCATCCCTGTAGGATATTTTTGGGGTTTTGAAATTCAGTTGGGTGGACTTGTGTCAGGCATCATCTGGACAATAGCAAATTTACTTGCTCTTTATTCTGTGAGATTAATTGGTCTTGCAAGAACATCACCGCTTCTTGCTGGGTTTAGCATCATTTCATCATTTACATGGGGAATTACATTTTTTAACGAAACTTTTGATTCATTAATTCTTGCATTAGTAGCAATAGGATTGCTCTTAGTTGGATTGCCACTTGTAGTAAATGGAGAGAGAAATTCTTCCATTCAAAAAAAGGGATATTTTGTAGCTGTTGCGTCTGGCTTGATAGGTGGTTCTTACATTATTCCTATGCAAGCAACACAATCTCTTCAATCTGGGTTTTTTTCTTCAAGTCTTTCGATTTTTGTAATTGGTATACCTATGTTTTTACTTGCGAAACGATTTATTAAAAAAGAAACAATTGCAGGAATGGTTTCTGGAATTCTCTTTAATCTTGGTAGTTTATCAACATTAGTTGCAGTAAGCCTAATAGGCATAACTATAGCATTTCCAATTGCTCAGACTGCTACTCTTTTTGCTGTATCATGGGGAATGTTTTACTTTAAAGAGGTGGTTCAGAGACAAGGAATTGCGCGCGTCTCTGTGGGGGCTTTAGTAATATTATGCGGTGCCGTACTTCTTGCTATTGCTTGATCAAGCAATTTATTTGGCCTTAAAAGAAAACAACTGAATTGAAAAAAGCAGTATTAATTTTCAGTGGTGGTTTAGATTCTGTTTGTACCGCTATCTATCTACAATCAAAATACGAACTTTATGGAATTACTTTTTCATATGGTCAGAAAGCAAATCAGGAAATCATAATGGCAAAACGTTTTGCAAAAATTTTGAATTTAAGAGATCATAAAATTGTCAATATAGAATTTATGAAAGAACTTTATGCACGGACAAATGCCCTTACCAATTCAAAAATAGACATTCCAGAAAAATTTGATTATACTATAGTCGTACCTATACGAAATGCAGTGTTTCTTTCAATTGCCTCTGCATGGGCTTTTACAATAGGTGCTACACTGGTAGCTTATGGTGCACATAAAGGAGATAAACGATATCCAGATTGTAGACCAGATTTTTCCAAAAAGCTTGAGGAAGCTTTCAATTCTGGCGAAATGGATGGAATACGATTGGGTTTAAGAAAAAAGATTACCGTTTGGAGTCCTTATATATCTGGATTTTCAAAAAGTGATTTACTAAAAATTGGATACAAAAAACTAGGGAATAAGATCTTCAACACATGGAGTTGTTATTCAAACACAAAAATTCATTGTGGTAGATGTGAATCTTGTAACAATAGAAAGTCTGCTTTCTCTAAATCCAGAGTGAATGATAAAACTGTTTACAAGGATTAGATGTTTTTCAAAATTGGTTTTTTAAGGATAAAGGCTCGTATTAGTATGTAATAAACAAGGAATGCCCCACCAACTATTCCCCAGAATATCCAATTTGTCATTTGCTCGGTAAACCCTATTTGTGTAAAGTAATTAATAGAATTCATAGCAATTCCTACAGAAACTCCAACAACTATGAAGAATTCTATGGCATACCATAGGAATTTAGGAAATGATTCTTCTGGTACATGAACGTTGTTGTGTGTGCCCATATTTGTCGTGGTTTAGATGCTATTATTTAATTTTATCAAGGATTAGATTATTCTTGTTTCAGAACTGTTGTTGTGAATAAGTGCAAGTATATCTGTTCTCGCTTCCTTTTTTTCATAAATTCCTCTGTATGCAATTGAAGTTACCTTTGCATCATTTTTAACTCCACGCATTCTCATACAGAGATGTTCTCCCTCTGCTATTACGATTACTCCTTTAACTCCCTCAGAATATAGTTCATCAGCAATGTCTTTTGTAATTCTTTCTTGTATTTGCAGTCTTGTTGCATATTTTTCTACAAGTCGTACTAATTTTGAGATACCAAAAACTTTGCCATTTGGAGAGTATGCAATTGCAATTTTACCAAAGAATGGAAGCATGTGGTGCTCACACATAGAATAGAATTGTATGTCCTTTGCAATTACAATATCAGAATCTTCAGAAAACTTGATTGATAATTCAGATTCTGTATCATAACCTTTGAAGATCTCTTCATACATATCAGCAATCCTAGCTGGTGTATCAATAAGACCCTCTCTGTATGGATCTTCTCCTATTTCCGCAATCAACTCTCTTACAAGTCGTTTTACTCTTTCTTTGTCCATCATGGTGCACCTATGAATTTGTGAAGTTGTGGAACTATACGTACTTCGTTATAATAAGGATAAACAAGATCGTAGAAGTTGAAAAGCTGTTTCAAACTTGGTTCTGCAATACCATAGCTTGGCTGTATTATAAATCCTGCAATTTGTGATTCCGAAATAGTATCAAAGACCTTCTCAATTAGTTTTTTGAATGGCTCAAGCTCAGTTTTTGAACTTATAACAACTTTGATGTAAGTGGTTTTATTGGAATTTATGGCATGATTTAGACATTGTATTTCATTTTCTAAAAGCTTAGAATAATGTTTAAGATCTACAAACTCTGAATCTGGTGTCTTGAATTCAATCTTAATGTAATCGAAATATGGAAGTACTTCTGCAAACTTTTGTGAATCATAACAAGAGGATTCAATGTAGGTTGGAATATTTTTTGTTTTGACAAATTTAGCCATTTCCGATACTGCTTTTGATTGTACGAGTGGATCTCCTCCTGTAAAATTCACTTTGTATGTATTTTTTTCTAGGTTTTTTTCTATGAGTTTACAAGCCTCTTCAAGAGTGTATTCATTTCCAGAATCCATTGGAAGGGAGTCTTTTGTATCACAATAGAAACATTTGAAAGGACAGCCTGCTAGTCTTACAAAAAGCGTCTTTGTTCCATACAATATTCCTTCTCCTTCTACCGAAGTGAATATTTCAAACAGTCTTACATTCAAGTAAACAATCTCTAGTTTTTCAATATTTATTCAATTGGATCGTCTAAAAATTACTACCAAAATGATTTATTCGTATGATATAGATAGAGATTTAGTGAAAACTGTTCCTTTTTTGGGCTTGTTCTCACTAAAACCCTAATTTCCACTATGATCTGATGAAAAGATCATATAGACACAAGTATTGCTAATGATATTCAATATTTAATTTCAATTGGAATGATAAAGATCTAATTAAGTCATAATTTCTTCTGTTTTTTTAGCAAAAAGTCCAGCAATAAATATCACGACGCCAAGAATTCCAATAAGACTTCCAACAAATTCTATTGTTTCTTTGATATCGATTTGTGTGGGGGCAAGCAAAACTGCAAGTATTGCGCCTACTACAATCATCGGTACTCCTATACCAACAGAGATTTGTTTGGAGGCCATGTGAAGTGTAGCCTCGAAAAACGTATATGAAGTTTATGTAAGTTTTTGTTAGACTTCAAATAATTTTTGGTAAAATTTAGACGTGTTAAGATGATTCTGTTAAGATACTAGTTTTTGTACCATATGTATAATTTTATCAATTTCGTTTAATGTATTCATAGCCTTTTCTGGAGATGCATCAAGCTGAAGTTTAGCGTTTTCAAGAAGTGAAAATGCACGTGTAATCCACTTGGTAGCAACCTCATTTTCAGTTGCAATTTCAGAGAGATTATTTAGTTGTTCCTCTAAGGTTTGAATTTTTGCTTTTATTCTTTCTACTTTGGAATCAGCATTGCTTGTAGCCTTACTTGTACTGTCCGTTGACCTTATAGAATTTGATGCATCGTTTGTAGCCGCAGTTTGTACTTTTATACTGTTAAGAATTTCTTTTATTGAATTTATTTTTTGTAATATGCCTTTCAGATTGCCATCTAAAACAAGCTGTTTTAACTCCACAATCATATCATTTGCGGTTTTTATCTTGATTCTAGAATCATCATCTTGTGAGTTTTTATTCAAATTGTCAAGTTTGGATTCAAACTGTGTGATAATAGCATTTATTCTGTTAACTGTTGACGCGTCAAGTTTTCCCTTGGCTCTATCGGAAGTTCTTTGTTTTGCTACTTCAGAAATTGAATTATATGCATCAAGTATAAACTGTTTTGCTACTCCAAGTGTTTTATTCACTACATCCATGTTTCCTGCATCTAGATTTTGCTTTGCAATTTGTATTAGGTTATCAAATTCTGTAAAATCAATTTCTATGTTGTTCTTAGTTGCAACTGCTTTGAGTCTGTTTGCATCGTTTTCTATTCTGACAATCATAGTTCTTAATCTAGATGTATCAGTTGGAGGCAATGGTTCTACAACAATTGGTATCTTGTCACTTGCATCCTTAAACAATTTCATTGCAGAAAGAAAATGTTGTTTTGATGCAGTAATATCTCCATCCAATACCGATTTTGCAAGTGCGTCTGTCTCTGCAGAGCCTTGTTCATAGAGTTTACTAATTTCATTAGGTACTGTTTCAAGTTGTGATAATCTGATCTTTATGTTATCTCTTGCCTGGTTTGCTATTCTAAGTAGTGAATCAAGTTGTACATCAGCATAAGCCTGCATTGGAATAGCGAGTATCATACTTCCAACTAATGCAAATAGAACAAATGCTAATGGTTTCATTCCTGATTTTCCTCCATTGTTTTTCGTAATTTTATAAGGTTTTGTTGATCCATTTTTTCTATTTCAACAATTCCTTCTCTTTCAAGACGTTTTACTGCACGCCATGTAGTAGTACGTGGAAGAAGAAACTTTTTTCGTAAATCACTTTCATAGACTTGGCCCCCATTTTCAGAGATGTATGTTACTATGTCCTTGTCTTCTTGGCGTAATTCAGGTTTAAGTCTAAATATTGTTTCTTTATCGGGAGTTGTATTTTTTTCATTCTTTGGTAAGAGTTCAACAGTCTTCTTAATTGCAGATTTTGCTCTTTTAATTAAAAGTGAAATTGTTATTATTGCTCCTGCTACTGTACCAACCGTAGCTGCAGTTGTTACAATAGTGCCGCCTATAGAAGTTAGAGGATTATTATCTAATTTTGTCCCAGGATTTGAAAGGGCCGTTTGTTGTTCTTGAATAGCGGTATTCTTTGCTTCATTAGCTAATATCTCTGCACTTGAGAATTTACTCTCATTAAACGCAGAAATTGCTTCTCCAAGTTTTGCAGAAGCTAATGGTGTTTTAATTTCTTCTCCATTAATTTTATCAATTAAATCTCGTGCTTTTTCTATGGCAAGAGTTGCAGTCTGAGTTGTCCCTAGAACACCAAATACATAATTAATTTCAGCACTTCCACTTGGAAGTGAGAGTAAAGATTGTTCGTCTACAACTTGCATATTAAGTGGAAATGCATTCATACCTACAATTACAGTATTCTTTGGTAAGAGTATGGAATAGTCAGATGGTGAATCAACAGAAAATGACCAGATCTTACCATTTTTTGTAACTAGATCAGCTGTGTCATAATCGATTTTGACTTGAGAAGCGCCTAATGTTTCAATTGTTACATTGTTTCCATCAATTTGACTGGAAAGTAAGAGATCATTTTCGTCCTGCGCTACAAGGTTATCAATGTTGGTTCCAAAAAGTTTCATTGTAAAATCAGGTTGTAGAGGATCAATTTCAGTCTCGTAAAAGATGTGTGTAGTACCATCCGTATAAATCGTAAAATCTAGAACCTTGGATACCCCAAAGGTATGTTGTGGTAGTAATGCTAAGGTCACCAGAACAAAGCATATTGCTATAATTGGCGCTTTTACCATTATTGTCAGGATATTGGTAATCCTTACAAAAAGTATTCCTTCCTGTCTTGCATACTCTGGTTCGGCTAACTTGACAATTTGTTCCATTTTTTAATACCTTAGGTTCATTGTCTGGACGAGGATCTGGAATTTTTGAAATTCTTGGAAGAATTTGATACCCTTCTCGGTTATCACAAAGAGGCGGTTTCTATTATCCTTCATTGAATCCACCAAACCTGCATCTATTAGCTTTTGGCATTTATCAAGTACTGCATAGTGCGACAGGTTTGCCCTTCTAGATATGGCAGACACAATTACTCCTTGTGTACCACCGTCCATGGTAACACCCAAAATATCAGCAATTATGCCCATTTCTGATCTGTATTGTTGTTTTGACATGCCATCTTATGGGATGGATGTATTATGAGGGACGCCTTGAAACATCATAGCGGAACGCCTAGCGGAACGGTTGTTTCAGTGTATGAAATGGGTAAAAATCTGCAAATTACGTAGCGGGGGAAGAAAAATTTGGCATATAAATTTGTGTTCAAATATGAATAAAGTAGTCCAAAATGTTAGATTTTACGATTCAGATGTGCCTAACTGTTTTTTAAAAAAGACGGAGGCCTACAATTGACCTCCTATTACGGAATTAAAACCCGACGTGCCAAACGACTCCGACTTTTGTTGGGTAGCCAGCCCACCTGCAAAAAGATTATCGAAGTTAATGAGATGTTGGATCGTCTAGATTAAACAAAAGCATGTATGATTAGTGTACTAACATAAGCTACTGCAGCACTGGCAGGTATAGTTATAATCCAAGCCCAGACGATTCTTCTCCCAATTCCCCATCTTACCGCAGATATGCGTTTAACCGCTCCTGCCCCCATAATTGCTCCAGATATAGCATGTGTAGTACTAGCTGGAATACCAAGCCATGCAAGTGTTGCAAGAATTGACGCTCCCCCTGTTTCTGCTGCAAAGCCTTGATATGGTTTTAGTTGGGTTATTTTCACTGCCATTGTTTTCACAATTCGCCAACCACCAAGAAATGTGCCAAGGCTAATTGCCAATGCAGCCATTATAATAACATAGTATGGAACTTCAAAACTTGTAATAATTCCTTCAGTTAGTAAAATAAGTGCAATGATTCCCATAGTCTTTTGACCATCGTTTGCTCCATGAGTTAATGAGAAATATGTTGAGGAAATGAGTTGTAGTTTGCCAAAGACGGAGTTTACCTTGGCAGGTCTTTTTTTGGCAAAAATTGTAATAAGTAAAGTTGCTAGCAAAAATGCCGTAACTAGACCTACTACTGGCGATACGATTATTCCAACAACAACTTTTTCTAGACCCCCCAAAATTACTGCGTGTAAACCTGCTCCTGCTATCCCAGCACCCAAAACTCCTCCTACCAAAGCATGACTACTTGATGAGGGCAAACCCAAAAGCCATGTGATTAGATCCCAGACAATTGCACCAACTAATGCACCAATAATAATTGGCATTGTTACGAAATCTGGATTGATTAAACCCTTTCCTATTGTAGTAGCGACAGCAACTCCAAAAATAAAAGGTCCTGCAAAGTTTGCAATAGCAGCAAGAGTAACTGCTTGGAGAGGTCTTAAGACCCTAGTACCTACTACGGTTGCAATAGAATTTGCTGCATCATGAAATCCATTTACAAAGTCAAAAAATAACGCTACCAGAATTGCTCCAATTGCAAGTTCATACATGGTAAAAGACCTAAGTGTATTTTAGAACAATGTCTTCGATAGAGTCTGCAACATCTTGGCATCTATCAGATGTAGTTTCTAATGCGTCGTAGATCTCTTTCATTTTGATTATTGCAATTACATCTTTTGTATCAAATAATTCACCTACTGCTTTACGATGAATTTCATCAACTCTATGCTCTGAATCATTGATTTTTCTACAATGATCAATTATCGATTTGTCTGCTTTTACATTGTTTAATCTAGTAATCATAAAATTAATTTCGTTTGTTGCTATTGTAAGTTCCTTAGCCATTTCAAGCATGTAAGGAGGGGATGTTGTTATTCTAAAGTTGATAATTCTACCAGATATTCCTTCTATGTAGTCTATTATATCATCTGTCTTAGATGCAATCCTGGAGATGTCTTCTCTATCTAATGGCGTGATGAAAGTTTTGTTCAACTCTTCAAAAACAGAATGTGTTAGTTGGTCTGCTTCTCTTTCTAATTTTCTGATCTTTGCGTGATTTTCTTCTAATTTGCTAAAGTTTGCGAATAGATCTGCAAGTAGATTTGCCACTTCTTCTGCCTTACAAGCAAGTTCATTTAAAATTCCAAGAATTTCTTTTTCATTAGACTTTAACCATGACATCCACTGAGGCATGATTTGTGTCAAATTTACATAGTTAAATCTCTGTTCTATATACGACATGAGAACTATATAGTTAAATTAAAAAGCAGACAAATCGTCTGGCAATTGAAAAAACAGAACAAAGATAGAATATGACGTTGATCTTGTAATGATCTATGTCTGCTCTAACTAGAAGTCAGAAGACAGTAGTTGTTGGTTCATTTCTAGGATGGTCACTTGATGGATATGATATTGTGCTGATGCTTCTTGTAATACCTTCTGTAAGTCAGCTTTTTTTCCCGTCAGCAGATCCGATTTTCAGTTTACTTGCAACTTTTGCAAGCTATACGGCCACATTGATTATGAGACCACTTGGAGCTGCAATTTTTGGAATTTATGGGGATAAGTTTGGAAGAAAAAAATCTATGATAATTACAATTTTGGGATTTTCGATTGTGACTTTTGTTACAGGACTTTTACCAACATATGCTATGGTTGGTGTTTTTGCTCCTGCTCTTTTGATATTAATAAGAATGATTCAGGGAATTTTTGCAGGTGGAGAATGGGGTAGTGGTGCAGTCATAACAATGGAAAGTGTGCCAAAACAAAAACGCGGTCTTTTGTCTGGATTTTTACAGAGTGGGTTTTCTTTTGGCTTTCTTTTGGCTTCTATTGCGTTCGAAATAATTACAATTGGTTTTCCAGGTGAAACATTTTCTGAGTGGGGGTGGAGAGTGCTTTTCTTTACAGGTATTATTCCTGGTTTCATAGCTCTTTTTGTCAGATTTAGAATGGATGAATCGGTTCTTTGGTTAGAAAAACAACAAAAACAAAGACTAGAAAAAACACCGCTAAGGAAAATTGTTTTTGGTAAAGAACATAGAAGAGCTTTCTTTCTATGCGTATTTGTAATGACTGGACTTGTCTACATGTATCATGGTTCGGTAGGATTTCTACCCACTCTTTTACAACAATTTGGCCATATAGATAGAACACATGTAGCTCCGATAATGATTTTTGCAACTATTTCTTCTTGGCTTGGAATGATCTTAACAGGATGGTTAAGCCAAAAAATAGGACGAAAAAAATCCATGATCTTTTTTGCCATTGGTTCAATCATATTAGTAATTCCAATAGCTTATGGAATCCTCGGAGAAAATCTAATTTCTACCATTATGTTTGTAGTGATATACGCCTTTGTAGTTTCTACAGCATCTGGACCTGTGCCTGCATTTTTTTCTGAGCGGTTTCCAACTGAGGTTAGAAATAGCGCAGCTGGATTTGCGTATAATGGGGGGTTAATAATAGGTTCATGGTCTCCTTTGATCGCAGTAAGTTTGATCTCTTTGGTTCAAAAAGAGTTTATTCCAGTAGCATTAGGCATGAATATAATTATTGGTGCAGTAATTTTGCTTATAGGTACTCTTCTTAATCCAGAAACAAAAGATCGCGATCTTTCATAGAACTTTCACATTAAAAAAAGGTATATTTATCGAATCTAATTGGCATCTCATATCTTGAAAAATAAAAATCATACAATGAATTTAATTCCAATCGTAGAGGATATTTTATCAATAGATTCTGGAATGAGGTTTGCTGCAATTATAGATCTGAAAGGAAATATTTCAGAGGCAATAATGAAAGAGGGTAAGACGTCATTGAAATCTCAAAAGGAAGAAGAACATTTTTGCAAACAAGTCGCATTAGGAAGGAAGATGCGAAATGAGTTTGATAAAAGCTTAGGAAGAGTAGATTATGTTCATATTGAACGTGAAAAGGTAACACAGATTGTTGTGTATCCTAAACGAAAAACAGTTTATGTTACAATGGAACCAAGTATGGATACGAAAAGAAAGTTGGAAATTGTGAAACTCATTAAGGAAAAAACTGCACAGTTATAAAATTAAGAAAAAGTAAGGGAAAAATTAGTTTCACAATTTCCAACTTTCTTTTCGTATCCATACTTGGTT
>Ga0334722_10000855_pt1 | contig 41877 bp, 57 predicted proteins | sample C3_bottom_MG_FD_207210 | JGI IMG/M metagenome (GOLD analysis project Ga0334722, IMG submission 207210) | Sediment microbial communities from Yellowstone Lake, YNP, Wyoming, USA - C3_bottom | ecosystem: Environmental > Aquatic > Freshwater > Lake > Sediment | place: USA: Wyoming | collected...
CTGTTTCCCTGCCTTCCGTTGGGGGCCCGGGAGACTCCTCGGGCGACCTTGGGTCTACAATTGCTGCTGCTATGTCCGTCGCTGGTCCCTCTAGAGCCCCGGGAGGATAAAACCCGCCAACTTCCTCGCCCTCCTCTTCGTTTACCGGAAGCAGGTCCGCGGCAGTGGAAGCTACGGTAGAAGCTGCGGCAGCGGAAGCCGTGGTCTCATTCTCCACTTGGCGGGCCGGATTTGATTCCTCGATCGGCTGAGCCAGGGTCCAGTCCCCGGCGTAGGTGATGAGCAAAAGGCTGATGTCCCGCCCTGGCTCCGCGGAAGCCAGAGCGCCTTCGTCACCATCCCCAGCTGACATCCCCTTGGGCTCAAAAAGGCCTTTTCGCGGCCAGCCCCGAAAATAGGCCGAAATCTTAGTGGCGATGAACTCCCGTGCCACCGCTTTCCACCATCCTCCCGCCTCCCCGCCAGTTCGTCTTAAAAAAGGAGGTGACGTAACAGGGTGACGGTCTATAGTAATATATGCGCTGGTGAATAGTGGTGTTACAAAGCTGGGAAATCCCCAGTCTGGCTCCTCCGCTCCTTCAGGCTCGCTTAACTGAGCAGCAGATCGGCGAATTGCTCCGCCAGCAAACCCTCGCTTGCTGCCACCCCGGAGCAGTTTTTGCAGCATTCCGGTCCCACTGCTCACGGGTCAATGGTGAGGTCGACCACCACCTCCAGGGGGACCGGATTGGGATTGCCGTCATCCACCACATCCACGTAAATGACCTTTTTCACCACGTTTTTTACCCCGGGTCCACTGACGGCGGTGACCACGGACAGGACGGTACTGTCCACCCGGATCTTCACCTTTTCGGTGACTATCCCCGGCCCAAAAACGTCAACGACTACATCGATATCCACCGTGGGGCTGATGGCCGTCACCAGGATCTTCAACACGACTTTTTGCCGCAAGGTCCCCGCGCTGGGGTTAAGCTCAGGAATGACGAACTCGACCTGGACATCCACCTGTACGAAATCCCCCGGTTTGAGACCAGGAAAGGCCAGAGAGCGACTAAAAGGAATATCCTCCTCCACCAGACGGACAATGTTGTCGGGGCCGACCAGATAGATCTGTTTATGCAGGACGCCAGTGACGATTATTACGTCCGGTAAGACTTGATAGGTCACGTCCACCAGTTCGGTCCCAATGCTTTTAATTTTGATTGCCTGGACCGGGATGGACTTCTCTAAAAGGATCTGTTCGCTTATCTCCTGGGCCCCGCCCACCCGGATCCGTTCCTTGATGATGCAGGGAAAAACGTTGGTCACCTCGACCAGGATTTGCTCGCTGGCCTGCCCGACGACGGCTTCCAGGATCAACGGACCGCCCGCAGCGGTAGAAGCCGCCGGCGTAGTGACGCTGGCTTCCAGCAGGAGAACGATCTTTTTCTTGAGGACGGCCCTGGCTGGATCAAGGTGATAGACCACAAACTCTACCGTCGCCTTGGTAGTAACGCTCATCCCGGGTGTCGTCCCCGGGATATAGAGGAGGTGGCGAAAAGGGACATCTTCTTGCTGCAGGCGCACGATGTTATCACTACCGACATAGAAGATCTGCAAGTGCAATGTCCCCTGCACCACGACGCTGTCGGTTCCGGCCGTTCCCGTCACTTCGGTGACGGAAGCCTGGATCTCTTTTACTTTGATGATCTGGCAACTGGGTGGGATGATCTGCTTGGTCCCCACCTGGAGGAGAGACGGATGCGTTGTTGATCCGGTCCCCACCCTTCCCCGCGCTCCAGGCGGGCCCGCCCTGCTCTCTTTGCTCATTGTCGGTGCCTCCCGCTCCGGCTCGTTATTTCATCACATCATATGCGGCGGGCGGAGGCGGGGCCACCAAGGAGGAACGGCTGGCGAGCTGAAGCTGAACCGGGATGCGGTCGGCGCGGGCGAACGCGGCCAGCTGGCACCAGCGGAGGCCACCTTTACCAGAAGCCACCGCTTTCCAAGGCGGGGTCGACTGTCATTCAGGTTGCAGGTAAACATCGAGGGAGGTGCAGGATGTCTTGGCAGCTTTGCACCAGGTAGTTTGCCGCCACGCCACCCATCGCCGAACTCTTTGCAACTGGTCTTTCGTTGTGATACTCTTGGATTGGAAAAAGCAGTGTCAAAACTGCGGGGCAAGGAGAGGTGGACGATGGCAAACGGGGTTGATGACCGGAAAACGCATCAACAACAGAGTAAGGTCCTGCACACCACCCTGGGACCAATCCTGGTGGAGGGTCCCGTCCCGGCCCAAACGCTGGCCGCCTGGACTTTGGACGAAGGTCTGCGCCTTTTTCGTCCGGCCTGGCGCCAGAAAGAAGCCCTGGTCTCCATCGCCTCAATGCCCGAAGGGCGGGTCATTGTGGCCCGGCAGGACGATCTGGTTTTGGGCTACGTGACCTTCCATCCCCCGGATAAGTTCGAACGCTGGGGGCGCGAGGAAATCCCCGGCCTACTGGAGCTGGGGGCCATCGAGGTCACCCCCAAGGCAAGGAAGACCGGGGTGGGCACGACTTTGATCGAGGTCGCCCTGACCAATCCCGAGATGGAAAATTACATTGTCATCGCCACCGAATACTGGTGGCACTGGGATCTGGAGGGAACCGGCCTGACCGTGTGGCAATACCGTCAGATGCTGGAAAAGGGACTGGCCCCTTTCGGAATCTTCCCCATGGCCACCGATGAGCCGGAAATCTGCTCGCATCCAGCCAATGTCCTCATGGTTCGCCGCGGAAAACGGGTGAATCCAGAAACGTGGAGCCGCTTTGAGAAACTCCTTTTTGAGGATAAGGAAGATGAGAATAAATGAAGAAGGGAGCCACCCGACTCCCCCCTTCCGCTAGCTGGTCGTCCTTTTAAATCCTCAGATGGACGGATAGCGACTCTCCACCTGCGAAACCTGTTGGGGGCTGGCCGACTGCACGGGATACCAACCCTGCCGGTTCATGATGTCGAAGAGCTTTTCCGCCGCATCGATCTCATCCCGGTGGATGGCCATGAAGGTCCGCCGGAGTGAAGAAGATGCCGACTCGTTGGCCGAGATGTTGTATTTCATCGTTAGATACTTATGGGTATCCAGACTGTCGCCGACCATGGTCTTGTCGCTCAACTGGCTCGGATTAGTGATGGGCCGCATGGGACTACCTCCTTTATCAGTCTACTGTCGTCTTTGTCCGCCCGTTTCGCTGCGGAACTGACCCGCGCCGCCGGTATACTGTGGAGTAGCGTAAGCCGCCTGCCCACCGTATTGCGTCCCACCATATTGCGTCCCGCCATATTGCGTAGCACCGCCGTATTGCGGGGCGCCGATGTTGGCCGCGGGCGAATAGAATTGCCCGGCCCCGTACTGAGCCCCCACCCAGGGCTGGGACTGTGCCGACATCTCCATCTCCCGGACCAACATGTCATAATGCCGGAGATGGATGCTCTGAATGTCCTGAAAGGCCCGTCTGATTTCTGGGCTGTTGGCCTGCGCAGCATAAAAGCCCAGCTTCTCAATCACCACCGACTCCGCCGCCAGGCAATCCGACAGTTCCAGAACCTCCCGTTGCGTCAATGCTTGAACCATCCCGTCACCTCCTCAGATTTTTGCAACCATCCCTTATTATTCCTGGGAAGCAAAACCGGGATGCGCGGGAAGTGCTGGAGCTTTTTCCGTTATTTGTCCGGGACGATCAAGCTCTCCAGATCGCGCGGGTAATAGGTGATGAGCTCGATCCCGGTTGAGGTCACTAAGATGGTATCGGAGTGGCGAAACCCGCCCAGGCCGGGGACGTACAGCCCGGGCTCCACGCTAAAAACCATCCCCGGCTCGATGACCGTCTCATCCCCCTGGTCAAAAAAGGGCGCCTCGTGCCCCAAGAGCCCCAAGGCATGTCCGGTATGGTGCCGCCAGTATTCCATCAGGCCTTCCTCCTCATAATAGCGCAGCACCTCCCGGTCCACTTCACTGCATTTGCGCCCGGGCTTGATGGCGGCAAAGGCCACTTCCTGCGCCCCCATCATCTTCTCAAAAAACCACCGCTGTTTTGGCGTCGGTTCTCCTACGAACATCGTCCTTTCCAGTTCGCTGCCGTAGCCTCCCACCCGGGCTCCCGCTCCAGTGACCAGGACGTCGCCCGGCTTCAGGCGGGCGTTGGTAGTCACGGCATGAGGTAAAGCCGAGTTGGGACCAATCTGGCCGCGAAACCCAGCGCTGGCTCCGACGCCCCCAAAGGCCACCGGCCGGTAATTCTTCCCCAGGGTCCGCATCATGATCAGGGTGGCTTCCATTGAAGCCCGGGGCGAGATCTCCAGCTCGGTAAGTCCGGCCCGGGCATATTCTTGTAAAAGGGTATGGGCCAGGTTCCCCCAACGCGCACTCTCCCGGATCAAGGCCACTTCTTCCGCCGCTTTAATCATCCGCAATTTTTCGACCAAACCCCGGAGTACCGTCACCTCAGTGGCCGGCAGAAGCTGGCTCAAGCGCGGCCCCCGGTAACCCATGGGCGAGGCGTACCCATCGGCGTCAACGCCCAAAGGGCCACGGCTCAGTCCTAACTCCTCCAGGAGGTCTTTTAAATACTCCAGAGGATGCCTGGTCGTAGGGTATTCGGGATAAGAACGCACCCGGTCGACCCGGGCTCCCTCCTGGGCGTGTTCCTCTTCCAAACGAGGTACAAAGAGGATGGCCTGATCGGTCGCAGTTAGAACGAGAGCAGCTGGCCGCTCGGTGGGAATAAAGGCAAACCTGGTCAGATAAAAGATATCGGTGGCCGAAAAAATGATATAGGCCTTTACGCCTCTTTCGTTTAATTCCTTGAGCAGCGCCGTACGGCGTCGCTTTAGTTCTTCATCGCTGATCTCCAGCAACATGTCGCCAACCACCTTTCTTTTTCAGCTTGAAGGATCTCTCCGCCCAGCCGGTGGCCGTCCGTGTAGCTCGTCATCACCCCACCAGTCTCCTCCTGGTGCCAAAAACTGGATCCGCAAGCCCCAACCTTCATAAACTCCCAGAGAACGCCAAAACTGCTCGGCGGTGAAGGGCACTTCGTCGATGATCACCACCAGACCTTCCTCCGGGTTCCACTGAATGCGCCCCTCCACCGTTTCCTCCATGACCCAGGTGTCTGTTTCCGGAACGTAAACGATTTGCCGCATACCACCACCCCCGCAAAGGTATTATCCCAAAGCTTCCTTAATAGTATTGTTGGGGGAGGGTGAAAAATGAACGACGAACTTCTGGATCAAATCATGGCCCAAGAAACAGCGCTCCTGGAACTTTATCGCCAGCTGGCGGAAAGCGCTCCGGGGGAAGCCCACCAAAAGCTGGCCCGGGAATTGTTCCAGCAAAGGGGGTTTCACCTGAAGACCCTGGCCTTCCTCAAAGGGAAACTGCCCCGCGAGTTTTTATGCCTGGGCACCATCATCGATAACCAGGTCAACCTGCGGCGTTTTCCCAAAGGGAGCTCCGACCTCTTGCGGCAACTGGAACGGGGCACCACCGTCATCATCATCGGCTATGAGGGTAACTGGGGACAGGTCCAACTGCTCGACGGTACCGTGGGCTACGTCTTTAAAGCCTATCTAAAGTGCGGCCGCGGGGACTGATTTGGTTGCCAGCTACAGGGCCGGAACCCGGTGGGATGCCCTCCAGTCACGCCCCACGGCCGCTATTCCGGGTGTTTCAGCTTGACGAGGAGTCTCGCCGCCGCGCACCCGCGTTGGCGGTGGGATTTTAGTCAACGAAAGATCGCAAGCCTGCAAACCCAGCAAATCCAAGATTTCTAAGCAGCGGATATCCCGTTTGCTAACGACTTGCTAACCGGACCGCCCACGGCCCAAAATCCGCTGGATGGCCCGAACCGCTTCCTGCTGGCTGTCGGGCAATACGTGGCTGTAGGTATCCAGGGTTATGCTTACTTTCGAGTGGCCCAGCCTTTCCGCTACGATTTTTGGGTGTACTCCCTGTCTCAGCAGGAAAGTCGCATGGGTGTGTCGAAGATCATGGAATCGGATCGGTGGAACGCCGCTCTTTCGTTGTACTTCCTTGAAGGCTTCCTCGACCGTGCCCTCCGCAAGGGGTGTTCCCTTCTTTGCGCTAAAAACATAATCATCATCGCTTAACCAGACCAAACCGTTCGCCATGCGCTCTTCCAGTTGCCGCTTCCGGTGCAGGCGGATGACCGCTATTGTTTCGGGGTCAATAGGGATTTTCCGCCTGCTGCCCGCTGTTTTAGGCGTAGTCGGTTCGCCGCCCGGGCCAATGATTTGAGAGATGGCGATAATACCGGCTTCGAGGTCTATGTCCTTCCACCGCAGGCCCCGAAGTTCGCCAAGCCTCATGCCGGTGGCCAGGGCAAGATAAAAGAGGGCGTACCAGCGGTGCCCCTTTGTGGCGGCCAGAAACTTGGCCGCCTCTTCTTCTGTCCACACCCTTACGGCGCGTTTTTCTTCTTTCGGGCGGACCGTCCCGGATACCGGGTTTTTGGCGATTAGCCCCCATTTCACGGCTCGGTTGAATGCCGAATTTAGCACGTGCCAGGCTGCGTTCTTGGAAGAGTTCTTCCAGTGTTGCGGTAAATTGGCTATGGCCTTTTGGACCTGTAATGAAGTAAGCTTGCTTAGAGGAACATCCCCCAGAAGTCTGATCCATTCCCTGGTGAGATAGTACCTCGTTTGCCAGGTGCTCTCTTTTACCGTTCCCTTAATTGACTCCAGCCACTGTTCCAAGTATTGGCCCACCTTCATCTTTGCCGGTGCCTGGGCGGCCAACCCGGACTCCACCTGAGTGATCAGTTCGGCCAGTACCCGTTCGGCTTCCTTTTTGGGTCCTTTCACGGTGACCCATTTTTGCCGCCGCCTTCCCGTCTCCGGATCCCTGGGCAGCTCGACCACCACCGTCCAGGATCCTTCACTTCTCTTCCTGATATGTCCCCGCATTTATCGAAACACCTCCTTTGGCCGGGCGGGGACGGGGAATTATTTCTTCCCCGTCCCCTGGTTTTCCTGCTCCTTGAAGCCGGCCTTGGCAAGTTCCAATATGACGTCTCTGGGAATTCGCAAAAAGCGCCTGAACCGCCTGGCCGGTATGATCCCCAGGCGAACATATTCGTAGGCGGTGCTGCGCTTGAGGCGCAGGATCTTGGCTGCTTCTTCGACGGTCAAGAACAAAGGCAATTCCTCCATACTTCTACCTCCCTAAAAAGTTTTGTTCGGCGCGTAATCTTGTCGCATAAGGGGCCTTATGGCGTGAGTTTTACCCGGCCCGCAACTTGAAAGCCTTGATCTTTCGCCTACAGGCCTGTGGTTAATGCCCAAAAAACTCGGCGCATAATGTTTTTTACGATAAAAAGAGGCGGCTCCGAACCGCCTCAGTTTGAAGTGGGGTTATATCGACCCCAAAAGGGGGAAACTGGAAACCCGGAGGCCTAGAGCGGCGCGGGTTTCCGGTTTCGGAATTGTAGCCTTTCGAGGGGGGTCTGTAGGGTAAGACCTCCTGCTAACATACATACCCAGCAGCGCCTGTAGAAGGCCCGCCAGAGCCAAGTCAAATTCTAGCTCCTAAGACACCCGGAAATCGAATGGCCCCAGCAGCCGCTCCAACAAGAGCATGGCCCGACGACGCGGTAAAGCCCTACCCGTTTCCCAATCGGCCAAAGTTACGCGATGAACGCCCAGCATGGCGGCCAGCCGGTCTTGGGAAAGTCCTTTTTTCTGACGGGCCAGCCGTATTTTTTCACCCAGGCTCTCCCCGGTCGGACAGCCCGCAGGCGTAACCCGAGGACGGCCCGCCCTCTTTACACTGTCTGGATCTTTACTGGTTTGGGTAGACCCTACGGCTTGGGACGGCGTGGTCTTCTCTTCAAAAAGCTCGACCGCAAAAAATGAGCACAACCCGGCGTAGGCAGGGTCAACCAGTGCATAATTTGGCCCTTCCGGGAAAGGGTACAGGCAGACCAGTCCAGCTTGGGGCGGGTCAAAGACGCGGGCGGCGCTGGCCGACCATTTGCATTCGTGACAACTGCTTTTACTCATCCGATACCACTCCTTTCGACGGGTTATATCCACCCCAAAAGGGAGAAACTGGAAACCCGGAGGCCTAGAGCGGCGCGGGTTTCCGGTTTCGGAATTGTAGCCTTTTGAGGGGGGTCTGTAGGGTAAGACCTTCAAAAAAGAAAGGTCCCTTGTAGGGCTTTTTACGGCCCGATTTGCAAGGGACCTAATACGCGCTCTAAAACACCCTCTACGGGCGTCGCCTGATTGTCAGGGAGAGCTTGATGGGGCAAGAGGCTGCCGCGTAAAGCGTTGCAGATACTTAACCGCCTGCTCCGCCATATTTACGTTGGCTCCGGCAGGCCACTCGTACCCGACGGCTTCCTTCCCCGACCCGCCGGCATCTACCCTCCACCGTCGGCCGCCGTCTTGGCCGAATGTCTGTTTAACGGCCGTCCCGCCAAGCGAAACGGTGATGGTGACGGCGGCCCTGTCATGGGAAAAGGCTTCTCGAATGGCCTCCACGGCCCTTTCTCTGGTCTGGGCGTTGGCTTTGAGCGGGGTCGCCCAATCCCAGTAAAAGGCCCTCGCGCGGTCCCGGCCGCGGTCGGACCACTTAACCAACACGTGGTACCGCAACGTAACTCACCTCCCGGAGAAAAATAAAAAGGGCTTGCCCGTTAAGCCCTTCTGCTCTTTCCGTTATTCAGTTGATCTAGGGCCTACGGCCTGACGCTCAAAAGAACCGGGACCACCCAAACGGCCCGTCCATTCACGGTCAGCTGCGCCGTCGTCTTCACTACAGTTCCGTCCTTCCACTTGGCCTCAACGGGGATGTTCCAGGTCCCTTCGGGTACGTCAACCAGGTAGGACCCGGCCCATTCGGTGGCGGACTTCTGGGTCAAGACCGGCGGCACCACGAACTCGGCACCGAACTGGTTGGTATCGATATATACCGCCTCGGGGTGGAATTTCACGTATTCCAGACCCGGCGAAGCGATTGCCTTGGCCGTTATGGTCTCGCCCACCTTAACCTGGGCCTGCGTCCCGTTCGGCTCGAACCAAGCGGTGATGGTGTGGGCCGGCTGCTTGTTCACCGGTCCCGCGTCGCTCATGAGCCTGCTGTCCGCCAGAGACTTGTTGGAGCCCAGGCTGTAGAACATTTCCCGCGTGCTGGCGCTGCTGGTCGTCTTCCACCAGCCGGGATTGGGGAAACGGTATCCGCCTAAAGCCACCCTTTCGCTGTATCCGGACGGCCAGGTATAAACGGCGTACCGCGTGACCGTTTGGTACACCGGCACCCGGTAATAAGTGGTGTCGGTGAATATCCGCCAGATTTCCCACTGGTCCAGCTTCCAGGTGAGCTCCTTCCAGTATTTGATCACCTGGGTGTAGCTGTAGCTGGTGTCGCTCCAGTTCTTCATCTCGGTCCAGGGGGCCGTAGTCTCCTTGAAGTAGCTGGTCTTGAAGTTCCGGTTTTCGTCCCGGTAGGTCGTCTCAAAACCGACCTTCTCCGGAGGTCCGTCCCAGTCTGCAATGACAGAGTCGTAAACGACATTCGACGGCGGTATTGCCTCCACCACCGCGTCCGTCAGCCTGGTCGAAGAGACCAGGTCGCTTGAACTCCGGGGTACCCTGGTCACATAGGGCGTGGACACCACGGAATAGTAGGTCGGCCCCACGACGCTGCGGCTGGTAAGATAGGTGTCGCTGACTGCCCCGTTGCTCCAGATGGTCCGGTCGTAGACGACGTAATTGGTGACCGTCGTATAGGAGTACTTGGTGTACTTGGTCGTTTGGTAGACGTCGGTCCAGGACTCATAGCGGTAGGTGTTCCTGGTCCAGGCGTACTCGGTGATCTTGTTTTTGCCGGCATACGACACTCCGACCACCTGCCTGGGGGTGTCGTAGCTCTGGTAGCTGCTGGTATAGCCTTCCCGCCAGCTGGTGCTTTCGGTCCAGGAGGCCACCACCTCGGAGGAAGTGTAGCTCCCGGTATTGACCGTCACCTGGGTGTGGGTGCTGGTGAGGACGGGCTGCGTTACCGTCTGCCTGGGGGCCAGGTCGTAGTCATAGCCGCCGTAGCTGTTGGCAGTGCCCGCGTTCCCAACCGAGCTGGTGTTGGCGTAGTTGTACTCCGGAGGCTCATACCAGCCGCTGGAGGAGTTGCTGGAGTTTGCGCTAGAGTATCCGCTACCATAGGAAGCGGGGTCATTGTAATACCCACCGGAATCGTAGTAGTCGTCGTACCAAGCCAACACGGGTCCGGCGGCCAAAACGACGATGAGCAGGGCCGCCAGCACAAGCAAAACCTTTTTCGCCATTTAGATCCCTCCTTGAAAAGTTTGTCTACGAAGATAATAAAAAAGAACCGCCGCGATTTCCTTAATATACTCTGGCAGTTCTTCCAATAAAAAGAAGCCCCGCCTCAAGAGCGCGGGGATTATCGGGAACTCAGGCGCCTGGCATACAGCGGTTTTTGGTTGGCGATTCGCCAACCCTTGCCCTCCCTAATCAGTTCGTATTCTTGTACGCCTATCACTTTAGTCAGGGGCTGTTTCTTTGCAAGGTCTTGCGCCCACTGGACCGCCGTAGTCCGGATCACCACCTTTTCAGGAGTATCGAGCATCCTCTCCGCCTTCCAGCTTACAATGATATACCGGAGCCCCATATCGGCCCAGTGTTCTTCGAACTTCTTTCTGTTCTCAACAGTCCTATCCCTGTACTCTTTCGTAAAGGCGTCGGCGGATCGCACAACATGGCCGTTGACAAACTGGTACTCACTCCACTTGACCACTTCCTCCGGCGTCATGTTGTCTAGGTCGCTCCGCCAGTAAATGGGGTCCAACCAAGTCAGGTTCGGCGGGACCAGCTCCCAGCGCGGCCCGTGGTTGGCCAGGTAGTAGCCGCCGAACATGCCTCCCAGGATCAGCAGGATGATAAAAAGGTTTGTCAGCCGGTTGATCATTGGTCTGTCACCTCCTTCTTGTACTCCTCAATCATTTTCTCTAAGGCCTCGACAACCTTCCGCTGTTCGTCGGCATTCAGAGATCTATATGCTTCATTCAAGAGAAGGCAGGCCTCAAGTGAAAGCTTTCGGGGGGATTCTTTGGGGCCTTGCAAGAGGAAATCTATATCACCCCCATACACCTCACTAAGTTTTGCCAACATGTCAACAGTGGGCAAAGATCTATCCCTTTCCCACTCGGTGATATTTTCGGCGGGGATACCAGAGTATCTTGCGGCTTCCTTGATACTCCAACCCCGCTTCTGCCGTAGATACCGTAGTCGCAACCCCATTGTATTTAAAGTCATCTTCAACTCTCCTTTCCCCACGGTTGTTTTTTCAGTGGCACTTCCCGCGCCCCGTTGGTGCCGGAGTTCCAAACGTACACAAAAGCCTCGATCTGTCTGCCGTCGTCGGTCTTCACGGTGGCCAACTCCCGCCGGTAAAGGCCCACATCGACGCCTTCCAGCCGGTCCAGCCGGGTCAGGAGTTCCGGCGAAACCTCATAGACTTCGCCGAGCACCTTCCGGCCCGGTTTCGGCACGATCCCCGGGTACCAGGGAGTAACCTGGTAGAGGGCGTAGTCCTCAAGGGCGGCGGGAACCGGGCCTCTTCCTTCCCCGGCCTGCAATATATGGTGGTTGGATCCTCCCTGTAAAAGCGTCCCATAGACAAAGATGTTTACAGCCATTTGGTCCCCAGCCCCCTGTTGTTCTCTATATCAAATTGACTCGACAGTATTCAACAATTTCTTTTGCGTAGTTCAAAGCCTTTTCCGCCAATGGTCTGCTTGGCATGCCTTCTGGGGCGGCACCCGGGGGAGCTACCGGATACCTGGTTGGTATATAGAACTGGTTTAATGTACGTGCCTGAGGCAAGAACTGCTCAAAGCCCTCTATAAGGTTTTTGCAAAGCTTGAGCAACTCAACAAGGTCATGTATCCGTGGAGGGTTAACCCTGTTATTCTCTAGGAAGCCCTTTAACCCCTTTTCCGCCGCCTGATGCGAAAAATAGCAAACGTTGTTATACTTTCCCTCCCTCATCATTATCTCAGCCGAGTCCAGGTCATCCAAAGCAAACTCCAGCCATCTATTGAGCGGCATCATAGATCACCCTCCCTCTTTTTAGGACCTCTTCCCGGAAAAACAAATTGTCTTTCATCCGCTCTTCTTCCTCGGGAGTGTAAACCAGAATGTCGGCCGCAACGTTCGGCTGAGCTATTTGAACAACCTCTTCCAGGCGTTCGTAAAACGGCTTGTCAGTTTCTTTAATGACCACCAGATCTACATCGCTCCACTCGTCAACGATGCCGTTGGCCACAGAGCCGAAAACAATTATCCGGAGCGGGTTATATTCCCGAATAATGGATTCAACCATCCGGTTGAGTTCGTGAGTAAGCTCCGCCAGTCTACTCCTTTCACCTTTCACGCTCATACCTCCTCCCTCTCGAATACAGCCGCCCGCCGACTGGAAGGCTCAGGAATCTTTCTACCGGCCTCAAAAGCGGTGATCACCCAGGCTCTTTTTGCATCTGTAATATTTTTGACGGCGTCCTCTATACTTTCCCCGTCCGACACGCATCCGGGCAAGTCCGGGATTGTGGCCAGCCACCCTCCCCCCTCTTCTTCTTCTAGGCGGCGGATTAGTATTTCGTAATTCAGCTTCAGGTAATAATCAAGATCCTTCTTCATCAGCCATTTCCCCCAAGACATAGACAGCTTTTACCGGTCTGTTCTCCGCGATCGTAATGATTTCAGGAAGCCTGTGGTGACGATAGGTATAATGGCTTGAACCGCTGCCCGGCTGCCCCCGCTGAAAGCCGTAAAAACGGAGGACCTTGTCGATTTCTTCCCAGTCTACATTTTTGGGATTATTTTTGACCGCTTCGATAAGTTTTTCGATCTTGCCACCGCCGCTTCCCGGAAGCTTTCAAGGCCTTCGACGATCACCTCCGCGCCGATGTCCGCGGCGACCTGCAGCACAGCCCGGGCCAGGACGTTACTACGCCGGAACCGGAAGAGGGCGTGGTCCACCTTCAGATAACGCGGCCCCAGCTCCGAGACGGCTAAAAGCCGGGAATGGCCCCGGCCGATGTCGTCGACGGCGATCCCCGCCCCCAGCTCCCGCCACGCTCCGGCGGCCGACCGGAAGGCGTCCAAATCCTTCAGGGGCGCCTGCTCGGTGAGCTCGACGACCAGCCTCCCCCTAAGGAGGGCCATCGTCACCATCCCTCCTTCTCAATCCAGCGTCATATCCATCCAGAAGCCCACCGACCCGCGTTCTTCTAAAGCCTTGAGCATCTTCTGCCGCCTGCGCAGGCTGCGCTGCATGATTGTTAACGCCTGTTTCGCCCGCTTAGGATCGGCGTAATCGGCCGGATCCCAGGCCGCAATTTTGGCCTGCCAGGCCTCGATTTCGCGGATCAGTTTAGCGCGGCGATGATCAAGCAATCCCATGCCCAAGTAGCCCCCTATGTTTTCTGCGCCGGCATCCATTCCGGCGCGGCCTCCCTTTCACGGCCTCCGCAGGCATTCGTCATGATTGTCGACGTTTCTCAACACCTTCACGTCTCCGGCCAGCTGGAAGGTCATCCGGTATTTGAGATCAACCCGGGCCTCGTAAATATCCGGCGTGCCCTGGACAAGCTTGCACTGTAAAGAGGGGTGCCCCATATCGCGGTCAAGGAGTTCCAACGCCCGCAGCACTTTCTTTTGGATCTGCTTGTCCAGGGAGCGAAAGGCCCGTTCAAACCGCCGCGTCAATATGATGGGCATCAGCCTTCAACTCCGTCGTCGGCATCGGGAGAGGTTAAGGCCCGCGCCGCTTCTTCAGCGTTTTTGAAATACCTCAACCGGCCGGCCTTGATGTCCTCTTCCGCCTCTTTTTCCCCGGCCTGCCATCTTTCGCTCCAAAAATAGGCCTGACTTTTGTCAATGACCAGCTTCGGTTTTATCAACAAAACGCCGTCTTGTACCTCGAGGCTCACCACATCCCCTTCTTTGAGCCCAAGCTGTTTTCGAACGTTGGCGGGCAGGGTAATCTGCCCGTTGGCGCGGACGGTCAGGAGAATCATTCGACCACCTTCTTCTCAAATTCTAAAATTAGCATATTCCATAAATGTCATTTTGTCAAGGGATCTCGGCCTTCCCCAGTAAAACCCCTGCCCGAACCGGACGCCCAAGAGCCTGGCCGCCGCCACTTCCCGGAAGCTTTCGAGTCCTTCGACGATCACCGCCGCGCCGATGTCCGCGGCGACCTGCAGCACGGCCCGGACCAGGACGTCCCGCTGCCGGGACCGGAAGAGGGCGCGGTCCACCTTCAGGTAACGCGGCCCCAGCTCCGAGACGGCCAAAAGCCGGGAATGGCCCCGGCCGATGTCGTCGACGGCGATCTCCGCCCCCAGCTCCCGCCACGCCCCGGCGGCCTGCCGGAAGGCCTCCAAATCCTCCAGGGGCGCCTGCTCGGTGAGCTCGACAACCAGCCTTCCCGCAAGGCCGGCAAAGATATCTCTGAACCTTTCCGGCACGACGAAAGAGGCCGGCGTCAGGTTGAAAAAGAGCTTCTGCCCCCTCCAGCGGCGGGCCTCCAGGGCGGCGCGCCAAGCCAGGGCGGCCTCCACCTCCAAAAGGCATCCCTGGGCCTCCGCTTCGGCCAGGTAGGCCGCCGGATCCCCGCCGGGCGGGCGCAACAAGGCCTCATAACCAAGATGTATCTCGCTTGTCAGGTCCACCACCGGCTGAAAGACGGTCGCGGTCTTTTCCGGGGCCGGGGTCAAAAGGGCCATCCCGAACACCTCCTTTAGTGCCTTGCCGCCGGGGAGGGCGGTCCCGTTTGGGTGAGGCGGGCCTTTCCGGCCAGGACCCTGGCCACGTAGTCCACCGTCTCCGGGAAGGGCGGGACCCCTTGGTGCTCTTCCACCGCACCGGGGCCGGCGTTGTAGGCCGCCAGGGCCAGCTCCAGGACCGAAAACTTCTGCCCCCAGGGGGTCTTTTGCCATTCCCGGGCCTTCTTGAGCATCAGGGCCAGGTATTTTGCCCCCGTTCGGACGTTGGTCTCCGGGTCGAAGGGGTCCTCGCCCGGGGCGAACTTGTCCGGCATCACCTGCATCAGGCCGAGGGCCCCCGCCGGGGAGACCGCCGCCGGGTTGCCCCCCGACTCGGCGGCCATGACGGCGGCTAAGAGCGCTTCGTCGCCGCCCACCAGCGGGGCGTATTTTTTGATGAGGTCCCAGTAGGGCCGGATCCCGTCCAGCGCCTGGGCCAGATCTACCGTCCCCGCGGTCCCCTGGGTGCGGACGGCTACCGCTGCCACCAAGGCCTGGGCGCCGGCCGCCTGGAGCATTAGCAAAAGCAGCAACTGGAACCCCGCCATGGCCGCCAGGAATATCTTCACCCAAAGCGGCCAAATGATCCGCCGTCGAACTGCCGCAAAAAGCAACCTCCCTCCTCCTTCCCTACGGTGTATAAGGGTTGGACCCCACCAGCATGTCCACGGTGCCGTAGGCGCGGGTCTCGCTGAAACCGACTATAAGGTCCACCGGGAAGGTGATCCTCCCGTAGACGCTGGGCCGGTCGACCACAACGCCGTTGGGGGCCGCGGCCCCCTTTTGGTTGTAGACGACAAACCGGTTCAGGACGACGGGGGCCGGGTAGGTCTTGTTGGTTGGACTGGGGTAAAAGACCACCGTCCCGTCGGCCTGGGCCGCATATCCGCCCATGTCCGCCGCGCTCAAAAAAGACTGGATGAAGGCCTCTTTGGCCCTGGTTTCATCGATGGCCGGGTAGCCGTGGGCCGCGCCGGCTGTGGCGGTCTGCTGGGCCGCATCCCGCAGCGCCGACTCCAGGGCGTAGAGGGCCTTGGTCTGGACGATGGTGGACTTGGCGTAGTCCCCCACCAGCCCCAAAAAGAGGGCCAGGATGGGGATGAAGACCAAAAAGACGATGTAAAGGGTGGCCCCTTTTTCGTCCCGAAGGCTTTCGCGGATTCTAAAGAGCAGCCGCATCATCGCCGAACACCTCCTTTAAGGCGGGGGCAGGTTCTGGGTCACCGCCGAAGAACCGGCCTGCAGCGTCAGCGGCGGCAGGGCCACCCCCAGGAAATTCGGCTGATAGACGTAGGTCAGCCGCAGGTAGACCACCGCGCCGTAGCTCTGGGGGGTGGTGGTGGCCTCCACCCCCACGGCGGCCGGGTCGATCCCGTGGGTCTGCAGCACGGAGGACACCTTCTGATCGGCCACGGCGTCGTAATACCCGGCCACCTGCATCCTTTGGATCCCCGCCCGCTGGGCCTGGACCAGGGTGAACCAGTCCACCATGCCCCGGCCGTAAACGAAGGCTCCCGAGAGCATGACCACCAGCACCGGGAGCCCGAGTAAAAGCCCAATGTAATAACTTCCCCTCTGGTCGTAAATAAGCCGCACCTCTCATCCCTCCAGGTCGAGGGCGAAGACCTTTTTGGCGTAGGCCGCTATCTGCCGGACGGCGTCTTCGACCTTGCTCTTGACGGATTCCCAGAAGCCGCCGGAGGCAGAGGCGTCCGTTTCCACCCGCCCTTCCTTCCGGTTTGCCCCCTGCTTTTGGGGCGGCCTGACCAGGCCCTTCCCCTGCAAAGGGGTTACGTCCTTCTGCGTCACCAAGACCTTTTCCCTGTCGGCGGCCTTGATGGTGACGTTCCCCAGGCCCGGGATGGACAGGCCCGGCACCGGCGGGTTGAAGGCGGCCTGGGCGCCGACCTGGATGGTCGCCCCGGGCGGCTGGGCGGCCGCCGGCCCGTTTAAGGTCACTCCATTGGGCGAAAGCCCGGTCCCGGAAAGACCGGCCTGAACCGCCGCGCCGGCCCCCGGCGAAAGGTACCCGGCGGCCGCCGCCGCCTGGGTCGCGGCGTGGGTGGCCTTAAGCAGGTCGGACTGCTGCTTGCCCAACGCCGCCAGATTGATCACGGCCGAGACCCCGATCAAAAGGATGGGCATCACCACCAGGGTCTCGATGGGGGCGAAGCCCTTTTTGTTCCTAAAAACGTCAATAGCCTTTTGAAACAACCGCAACACCCTCAACACCTCCTCAATTACCCGTCAGGGGCAGCATCTTGGTGGCCAAGCTGTAGGTAAACGGGATCACAAATAGCAGGAGCACCGCCACCAAAGTCAAGGCCGGCGGGAAGCTCATCAAAACCGGCAGCATCTTGGTCCGGGCGGTCTCGGTGTGCTTTTTGATGGCCCGGATGGAGGCGGCCTGGGCCTCGAAGACCGCCAGGAGCTCCCCGCGCTCGTCGGCCTGGATGAGGGCGGCGATGAAGCGCCTCACCTCCGGCAGGCCCGTCCTCTCCCCGAACCGGGCCAGGGCCGCCCGGAAGTCGGCCTGCTCCCCCAGGACGTTCAGTCGGTCCAGCTCTTCGCGGAGGGGGCCGCCGAACCTCGGGGTAACGGCCTTCACCGCCTCCCGGATGCTGGCCGGCCCGGCCCCGAGGTAGATGGCCAAAAGGTCGATGAAGACCGGGAAGTCGGCCAAGATGGCATCCTGCCGTCGCTTGTACCAATACCCCGCCGCCCGCTGCGGCCCGAAGAAGGCCAGGGCAAAGACTAAAAGTCCGGGCGCCGCCAGGCCCACCCGGGAGAGCCCCAGAGCCAGAGCCGCCGCCCCTGCGGCCGCCGTCAGGTGGAGGACGGCAAAGACGTTCGGATCGACCCCTAACGCCTCCAGCGCCCCCAGGACCGGCCCGTAGAGGCGGAGCATGAAACCGGCCCTTTTTTCCGCCCAGGCCGGGGGGCGCAGGAAAAGGGCCGGGAGTTTGCGCCTGGCCCGCTCCTCCTCCTTTTTCAGCCCGGCCAGTCCGGCCCGGTAAAGGAGGCTCTTAAAAAGCCAAAACACCGATGCGGCGAAAACCAAAAACCAAAAGACGTCCGTCATAAAATCCCCCCTTGCGGTTCCCCCGGGAAGGCGGGGGCAAAAGCCCCCGCCTAGAGGTTGGACAGCTGCGAAATGATCTTCTGAAACCCGGCCAAAAGCGCGTTGGCCAGATTCTGCATGGGCGAGATGACCACCAGGACCACGATGACGATGGCGATCATCATCTCCAAAAGCTCGGACCCCCGCTGGTCCCTTTGCAGTTCTCCCAGGAGCCTCATCAGCGTCACCATCCATTCCACCCCCTACTTCACCAGGGTGGAGAGCTGGTTGATGATCTTCGTGAAACCCTGGGTCAAAGTGCTGCCGAGATTCTGCATCGGTAGGATGGCAATGAGGACGATCACCACGATCCCGACCATGATCTCCAGCAGCTCGGCCCCTTTCTCGTTGCCCAGCACCCGCCGGGCCTCATTCAAAAGCAGGGTCAACATTACCGAACACCTCCTTGGGTTTTGGGTTAGAGATGGTTAGAGTGCGTCGCGCAATGTCGTGAAGTACCGCAGGATCAACAGCTGTGCCGTTATCGTCGCCGCCATGAAGACCACCCCGAACTGCCCTATGCCGGTCTCCGTGAGCGATTCCGAGAGGACCGGCATTAAGCGGCGGATGAGTGTGTAAAGCACCGGCAGGGCAGCCAGCATGATCAGGTTCAGCGTCGTCCCGCCGGCCGTCTCCGCCTTCCGCTCCGCCCGGGCCGCCTTCCTGGCACCGACGTCGGCCGCCAGCCCGGAGACCACCTTTGCCAGATCACCCCCTCTCATTTCCGAAAGCTCGACGGCCGCCGCCAGGTAGAAGAGGTCCCGGTTGCCCCGCCGCCAGGCCGCCTCGGCCAGGCTCTTCCCCACGGGCGTCCCCGCCGCGTAACGGGCCAGGACCCAGCCGAGGTCGCTTTTTAGAGGCTCTTCCGCCTCCCAGGCCGCCGCCGTCAGGGCCTGGGGGACGGCGTTTTTCAGGCGGAAGAGGTTGGCCAGGTTTTCAATCAGGGATTCCACCGCCAGGGCGTACTTCTGGCGGGCCTTGGCCGTCTTTCCCTCCAGCCAGAGGTCGGGTACGATGTAGCCGGCGGGGGCCAAAAAGAGCGCCGCCCAAAAGTTCCCCGTCCAGAGGTATCCGCCCCAGAAAAAGAGCGCCACCCCGGCCCCGGCCAGGGCCAGGAACCGGGCCGCACCCCAGCCGGTCAGGCCCGACCGGTAGCCCCGGAGCTCCAGGCCGGCCCAGAGGCGCTGCCAGAAAGATCCGCGCTCCAAATTCCTGGCCGCTTCAATCCGGGCCTCGGCGTTGTCAACCCTCGGGACTTTGCCCCGCCTTACCGGCCCGGCAAAGGCCGCTATCCCGCCCGCGGGGGCCAGGAGGGTATAGCTTCCTAAAAACACTCCCGCCGCGAAAAGCGTCAGCCAGACCAGGCTCATTTCTTCTTCACCGCCTTCTTCGCCGGACGTTTGGCCGGGCGCTCTGCTTTAGGGTTGATTTTCGCGTCCCGCCCTCCGTCCGGAGTCCCCTTGACCGCCGTCTGACCGCTTTCGATACCGTTGACATTTGCTTCCTTCCTTCCCTCCAAGTTTAGAACAGGCGGCGGGGTCTTTTCTACGCTATTTTCTTCCAGTTTTCCGCCGGCCCTTGGGCTCCAAGCGTTCCGGGCGATCATCTTCTGCCGGGACTCGGACAACGGGTTGACCGGTTTAAATTCCCCGTCCTCATAGACGAAGAGGTCCCGGAACACCTCCCCCTGGCCCCGGTCGGGGAAGACCTCCACCACTTCCGTCACCCGCCGGGAACCGTCGGGGAAACGGCGGAGGTAGACGATGAGATCCACGGCCTCCCGCACCTGGGAGAGGATGGCCTCCCAGGGCACCCCGGGGGCGCCCTGGCGGACCATCTCGGCCAGGCGCAAAAGGGTCCCCCATTTCGGGTCGCGGGTGTGGACGGTGGAGGCCCCGGCGTGGCCGGAGAGCATGGCCTGAACCATCACCGCCGCTTCGCCGCCCCGGACCTCGCCCACCACGATCCGGTCGGGGCGCAGCCGCAGGGAGTGCTTGAGGAGGTCGCGGAGGGTCACCCCTTTTTCGTCTTCGTCGTGGGCCGTAGCCTCCAGGTAAACCGTGTCCTGGTGGCGCTCCTTCAGATGGAGCTCGTGGTTGTCCTCGATGACCACCACCCGTTCCCATTCCGGCATATACTCCGTCATTACGGCGTCGAGCAAAGTGGACTTGCCGGTCCCGGTGGCCCCGGCCACCAGGATGTTGAGCCTTCCTTCGACCGCCCGGCGGAAGAATTCGGCCATCTCCGGACTGAAGGCGCCCCACTCGATGAGTTCTTTAACCGACCTCGACTCGGCCAAGAACCTCCGGATGGAGATGTAGGGGCCTTCGACGGCCGCCGGGGCGATGGCGATGGCCACGCGGGACCCGTCCCGGAGGCGGGCGTCCTGGAGCGGCACCTCCTGGTTCAGCTGCCGGTTCACCCGGTCGGCCAGCCTTTTGGCCAACCCGAGCACTTCCTCCCTGGTAAGGGAGATCCCGGTCGGCACCAGCCGCCCGCGCTTTTCCACCCGCACCGGGTCGGTGCCGTTCACGATGATCTCGGTTAGCTCCGGATCGGAGAGCAAAGGTTCCAGTTTCCCGATCCCCACCGACTTGGCGACGACCTTTTCCTTCAAAGCCTGGCGCACCATCCCCTGGAGCGGCGGGTCCAGGGAGTCCACGATCTTGCCGACGGCGTGGATGAAGGCCTCGGTCACCTTGGGGTCAAAGAGGCTTTTTTGGTAGAGGTCGCCGTAGTCTTTGGCCAGGACGTCCTCCACCCGCCTGATCAGGCCCTCCCAGTCCGGCTCTCCGGCGGGGACGGAGCCGGGCCGCGGGCTTCCCTCGGCCGGCCCGGGCACCGGGACGGCGGCTTTGGCCGCCTCCCGTTCGGCGATCTTCTCCCAGATGTCGACCTTGTAGCTCATCCCCAACACCTCCCTAGCGGCGGGCAAAAAGGGCCCTCAGCCAGCCGAAGGCCCGCTTTTCTTTCGGCTCTTCCACGACGACTTCCTCTCCCAAGACCGCCCGGGCCAGGGTGTGCCAGGGGCCGTTCTTCTGGGTCAGGGCCACCGGCCGCCCCTCCTCCGTCGCCCGGATGTAGGCGGCCCGGTCTTCCGGCACCAGGGCCGAAGCCCGGATCCCGAGGTAGTCTTCGATGGCCGGCCGGGAATCCCCAAGCTTCGGGTTGTACCGGTTGATGACCAGCCTGATCTTGTCCTTGGTCACCCCCAGGCGCTGGGCAATCTCCAAAAAGCCCCGCGTCTGGACCAGGGTCTGCCGGTCCTGGTCGGCCACCAGGACCACGGTGTTGGCCTGGGTCATGGCCACGTAGGTGGAGAGGTCGTCGATGGCCTGGCTGGTGTCCACCACCACGATGCTGTACTCCCTGCGGGCCTGCTCCAGCACCTTCACGAAAAAGCTTTCGTCGGGCAAAAAATGGTGTCTGCCGTCCACCCCGGGGCCGATCAAGAGGTCAACGTTGTGCTTTTGGATGGCGTACTTGGCCAAGGGTCCCGGCGCCGGGTCGTTGTGGATGCCCAAAAGCCCGAGGTCCGGGTTCAAGATCTCTTCCATGGTCGCCCCCAGCTGAATACCCAATGTGGGCGTCGACAGGTTCAGGTCCAACGCCGCCACCCTGTTTTTGTACTTAAGCCCAAAGACCGCCGCCAGATTGGCGCTGGTGGTGGTCTTGCCGATGCCGCCCTTAAAACCGATTACCGCAATGAGGGTAGAAGGCCGGTATTCCGGCACCACCACTTTTTCCGGCACTTTCACGATCCTTTCTCCTCCTCCCCCGGCCCCGTAGGGGACCAGCGACCGCAGGGCCGCCACGTCGTCCCAGGTGGCCGGTTTTTTCACCGCCCGCAAAACGTCCTCCGCCGTGATGACGCCCCCCAGCCCGCAGGAGATGACGTCGTAGACCCCGTGGGCCAGGGCCAGGTCCAAAAGGGCCTGGCCCTCCCGGTCCCGTTCCCCGGCGATGAGGATGATCCTGGTCCCCGGCGCCTTGGTCCTCAGCTCCGGGATCAGGGCCTCCAGGCCCCCGACGCCGCCCTGTGGGCCGCGCCGGGCCAGGATCACCAGCCCCGCCCCCGTCTTTTGGACCAAAGCCAGGATTTCCCTGGGGGTGTCGGCGGAGCCGGCGACTTCATAGCCGGTCAGGTTGGCCCGGAGCCATTCCTCCGCGCCGGGGTTGCCCACCCCCAGGACCACTTTGTTGTTTGGTTTTTCCTGCCCGCCGTCCGGCTTGCCCCATAGGATGCTCATCCCGTATCACCTCCGCACCAAAACCAGGTGGATCTTCTGGGCGCCGGCGACGGCCACGGCCTCCTGCTCCGTGACCTCCAGGGCCACCATGCCGACGGTCAAAGTCCCGCCGGCGGGGTTTAAGATGCCGCTCAGCCCGGCCGTATTCCCGGCGCCCCCGGCCACGGTCTGGGCCACGGTCGTGACTATGTCCCGGCCGTCCTGGGACTTGACCGCCACCACCCTGGCCCGCACGGCCAGGACCGCCGGAGCGCCCCCTTGGCTTGAAGCGCCGAGGACGTTCACCAGGTCGCCCGGCCGTACCAGGGACGTGGACGAAGCGGCGTCCACCGCCGCCCCCACGATGACCTTACCCTCCGCCGGGGCCAGGGCGTTTTCGGTCAAAAGCTCCTTGGTCAGAAGTTCACCCGGGTAAAGGTCCCGCGCCGCCTGCTTCCCCAGGGCCTGGTCGATACTTCCGACCAGGTTCGGGACGGCGGCGTTTTTCGCCACCTCCACCACCCGCAGGTCGGCGGCCTGGAGGGCCTGGTAGACCGGCACCGGCCTTGCCACCTGGACTACCTTCACCAGTTCCGGCCCCTGGGCCAGGGACGCCGCCCGCGCCAAAAGGACTCCGCTTGACACCACTGATAAAACCACGGACAACGCGATTGCCTGCCACTTCTTCAACCTCATCCTCTAATCCCTCCTTGCAATAAGCCTTCTCGCCCTTTCCCAACCCCGGGCCAGCCTGGCCCGCAGGGTGTTCTCCCGCCAGGTCCAGGCCCGCCCCTGGGCCGCGGCCAGCCGCCCGGCCCGCCGCACTTCCTCCAGCCGCCGCAGGACACCGGTATTGCCGTCGCCGCCTGCAGTTCTCTCTAGGACTTCCCGCAGCCGGTCCTCTTCCAGGTGCCCGAGGACTTTCGCCGCCCGGTCCAAGGTAATCCCTTCTTTTTGGGCGTACTGTTGGACGGCCTCGCCGAACCGGGCGATTTGCTCCTCCGAGAAGGGCGAAAGCCCCTCGGCCCGGCGGGCTTCCACCTCCCGTAAAAAGTCCGACTTGGCGGCCCCGCCGCGGGCCGCTTCCTCCGCCGCCGCCAGGCGTAAATTCAACGCTTCCGTGGCGTAGTGGCGGAGCTTTTGGGCCTCCGTCGCCGGCCGCCCGGTGACCTGCCCCCGCAGGACCTGGACGCCGGCGGCGGCCCAGCCCCCGGCGGTCCGGATCTTGGCCACCCCTCCCTGCTTGAGTTCGGCCTGGACCGCCCGCTGCGAACCCTTTACCGCCTCCTGCCGCACTTGGCTCGGGGACTCCACCCTGACCGCTTGGAGCGCCCGCTCGGTCAAAGGTTTCCGGGCCAGGAGGGCGGCGGCGAAAAGCCCGCCGGTCAAGGCCAGCTGCAGGGCAAAGTGGACCTCCAGGCCCAAAAGGACGTCGGCCAAAAGGAGGACCAGCCCGAGGTAAAGCCCGTAGACCACCTTCTGGGCCAGGGCCCCCAGGCCGACCGTCAGCCACTTCCGCAACACCCCAAAACCGTACTCAGGGACCAGGGCCAGCAAAAAGACCGCCGGCGACACCACCACCGCGCCCAAAAGCACCACCTGGGCCAGGGCCATGCTCAGGCCCACGGTCCCCAAAAAGACCGCCGCCGCCGCGGCCGGCACCAAGGCCGCCAGGGCGATGAGGAGCTTCCGCGTCGTCCCGCCCGGACCGGCCGTCTCCGGGGTGTCGGGGTGGTCGCCGTGGTCCAAGCCCGGGTCGGCCAGGACGTCTGCGGCGTCCCGCCGCTGCTCCGACCCCGCCGGAAGGCCCAAAAGTAGTTGGGTCCAGTCCGCCCCCGGCGGAACTTCAAGCTTTTTCTTGGCCAGGGCCGCCGCCTCGGCCGCCGTCACCGCCGCCGGCCGTCCCCCGGAGCAGGGGGAAGTGTTCCGGCCGAACTCCCCCGTCGACCAGGGCACCAGGACCAAGACCTCCCAGATCCGGTCCGCGGCGGCCAGGGCCGCCGCGTCGGCCGTCGGAAGGCCGGCGTAGTCCTGCCCGCAGGCGGCCCGGTTTTTCGGGGCCGTCACCGCCCCGACGGCCGCCTGGGCCAAGGCGTCGGCGGCCCGGCCGGCCCCGGCGACCACCTCTTCCAGGTGGCCGAAGTACCAGTACCCGAAGCCGAAGACCAGCACGGCCACCAAAAGGCCAGAGATCAGGGCGGTGACTCGAAACTTGACCAGGGCCTGGTAGGCGGCCCAGGCTCCGACCAGAAGGAGCATAAAGGGCAGAAAGGGGCGGGAAAGCCCCTCTTTGACGTCGGCCACCGCCCCGGCCAAAGCCCCCAGGGCCTTGGCCAGGATGTCGCTGTGAAAGCCGAACTGGATGAAAAAGATCCCCGCCCGGACCAGCCAGGCGTCAAGCAAGAAAAGCTGGCCGGCCAGCCCGTTTACGACCTCCGGGGCGATGGAATTGACCCGGGGCGGGATCCCCCACTCCACCACCCGGTAGCTTAAGTCCCACTGGTACCTGTCCGGCGGGTAGCGGGCGTAACCGGGTGACACCGCCGTCTGGATCCCCATCTCCTTCTCCGACGGGAAAAGCCCCTCCGGCGCGGCCCAGGCCGGGTTTGCCAAAAGCAGCGCCAAGACCAGGATGAGAACGGCTGAGACCAGTCTTCGCTCCATATCCATCACCTCCGCGGGGTGGTGTCGAAGGCCTCTAAAAGCTCAACGGGCGTCGGCTCCACCTGGAGCAGGCCGACCCGCCCCTCGATGTCCTTGAAAAAGCACCGGCCGGAAGAAAAGCTCCGGAACTGCTCGGCCAGGGCCTGGTCGTCGGGGTCTAAGCCCAGCATCGCCGCCGCGTCGCGGATCTCCCGGGCATCTTCCAGCCGGAAGGCCATGACCAGGCCCAGGTTGTTCCGGATCTCCTCGGCGGCGATGTCGCCGGGGTTTTGGGTGACCACCAGCGGAACGATGTTGAAACTCCGCCCCATCCGGATGATCTCCTCCAGGAGCCGCCGTCCCTCTCCGCCGGAGAGAAGAGCCCAGGCCTCATCCAGGGCCATGATCTTGAGCCGCCCCCGCGGGCTCTTCAGGAGGGTTTCCCGGGCAAAGGCCGCCACAAGATAAAAGACCGAAAGAGCCAGGCGTTCGTTTTCGGTGACGGCGCCTTCTTCCAGGGACTTTTTCTTGGGCAAAGGCAGCCCGGAGAGGTCGAAGACCACCATCCGCGCCTCCTTCAGGTCTTGCCCGCCGCCGAAGATGAGCCTCCCGAAAGGGGACTTCCGGTAGGCCCCCAAAAGCTGGGCGCACCGCCCGGCCTCGCGGGCCTGGTCCGGGTCGGCGCCGGACCGTGAAATGTCGGCCAATATTCCTTCCACCAGGCCCAAGTCGGGAGCCTCATGGAGGAAGGCTCGCTCCAAAGCTTCATAGACGGCCAGCTTCCGGGCCTCGTCCCGCCGGGTCTCAAGGAGCATCCCCAAGAAGTCCTGGGCGACGGCCCTGTCCCGGTCCGGGTCCGGCGAGACGGCCAGAGGGTTGAAACCGAACCCGCCGGCCGCCAGCCGGACGACCCGCACCGCCTCCCCAAGGCCAGGAAGCTGGCCAAAGACGTGATCCTCCCCCTTGGGGTCGATGTCTAAGACGGCGGCCCCCGACAGGAGGGCCGTGTAGAGGATGTACTTTTTGGCCATGGATTTGCCGCCCCCCAGGGTCCCCAGGATCCCCACCGCGCCGGAGCGTTTTTTCTCCTGCATGGGACGGCCGGGGTTGTAAAGCACCGGACGGCCCTGGGGAGTGGTACCGAGAAAGAACCCGGCCGGGTCCCCGAGGTCCCCCGTCCCGTGGGGCAGGGCCGCGGCCAAAAACCAGGGATCCATGGGGATCATCCAGGTCTTGATCCCCTCCGACGCCGGGAAGGCGTCTAAGAAAAGCCGCAGGGCGTCTCCCGGCGGTCTGACGGCCCTAAACTGCCGGGAGTTGTAGAGGTTGGCCGCCTGGGCCGCCCGGAGTTCGGCCTCCTCCAAAGTCGCCCCGGCCACCCAAAAGACGGTGGAAGCCCAAAGGAGGGGCATACCCTGAGCGAGTTTGTCCTGCAGCACCCGCGCCCCTTCGGAGCTCCGGGCCAGCTGCGCCGGCGGCTCATCGCCCCCCTCCAGGTACTCCCGTTCCTGGTCCCGGAGCTCCTTCCTTTTGCCGTAGAGCCTCCTGGCCGCCGAATGCGGCGGCTCCACCTCAAAGTGGACGGAGACGTCCACCGGAAAGCCGAAGTCGTCCAGCCAAAAGAGGTACTCCATCCCCGGCGCCTCGATTTCTTCCGGCACGTCGGCCAGAACCAAACCGGCCTGGTGGCCCGTTTTTGCCCCCGGCCGCCCGTGGTGGACCCGCAGGCCGGTCAGGCCCTCCTCCAGCCAAACCCCGTCGGCCAGGGCCAGCACCGCACTCACACGCGGCCGCAGCCTTACCCGGCTCCCCCGCGCCACCACCACCCCGGAAGGAGGTGTTAAGGGGCCCTCCGGCTCCCCCAGAGCCCGGAAAAAGGGCCGCCTGATGAGCCAGGTGATCTCTTCCGGCAGCGCCCGCACCCCGGCCAGGGCCTCCTGGACCAGGACGCTGGTGCGGTTTTCCGCCGGGACCGCCGCCTCCAGCACTTCCGCCGGTATCTCTTCGCCCAGGAAGGCCTCCTCAACCCCCCCGACGGCCCGGCGCAGGACCTCCAGCCATCCCGCCGGCTCCGTCCCGGCCGCCTTTGACTTCGGGAGCTCCAGGACCAAGTAGAGCTCCCTTCGCCAGGGGCGGTCGCGCTGGAACCCGGCCTTGACCGCCTCCAGGTAGCGCAAAAACTGCTCCGGGAAAGGGTCTTCGGCCTGGAGCCGGCGCAGCGCCCGGGTGTACTCTTCCGCCGAGACTTCCCGGGTGACGCTCAAAAGCTGCCCCCGCCCCTGGAAGGCGTAGAAGAAGTCGGCCAGCTTCCGGATGACCGAGAGTTTTCTCGGCTCCGACAGGTGGGCGTACGAGAAGGCCGGCACCCGGTAGACGCCCCAGGCCCGGCCTTTACGGTCGAAAAGGATGTTTTGCTCCCAGTAAACAACAGGGAAATTTACCCTCAAAGTCAATTCACCCTCCCCGCAAAAGCCGCGCCGTCGGCGTCCCCGTCCCCAAGCTCGTCGTAGGACTCCAGGATGACGTACTTGATGGAATGCTTGGGGACCAAAAGCTTCCCTTTTTCGGCCTCAACCAGGAGATGGTATTGGCTCACCTCAAGAAGCCTCACGTCCATGGTTTCGCCGTCCAAAAGCCGGATGGTGAAATACTTCCTGGCGTAGGCTTCTTTCTCAAGGGCCTCAATGTTGGCCTGTTTGCCTTGCTTCGCCCGAGGCGCCTGCATCTTCATCATCTTCCCTCACCCCCAAATGACGGGATTTTCTATCTCGGAAATATCGCCGGTTTTGCCGGCGATCTTGCCGACCCCGCCCTGAAAAAGGATCCTGACGGGTCCGCCGGTGCTGAAGCGGACCGAACGGCCTAGGGTAACGGCCCCGGCTTCGTTTAATAAGCCCTTCGCGCCCCGCCGGGCCGGGCCGACCAAGACCGCCCCCGGGCCGGTCCCCCGGATCAAAACCGCCGCCCTGGGGACCTCCAAGACCCGCAGCACCTCAAAGGATCCTTCCGCCGGCAGAACCGCCCGGAACCCGTCCTCCAGCTTCTCCAGGAAACGGTGGCGGAGCCGCCAAAAGACCTTCGCCGGCCTTTCGTCGGGCGGCCGGAAGGCCTCCCACCGGCGGTAAAAATGGGGCCGCAGGTACCAGCCCGCCAGCCCCAAAAGATACCCCGGCACCCCCTTCCCGGCCGGGTCGAGTTTGGTGCTCAGGTGGGCCAAAACGGCCGGGAATACCGCCAAGGCCACCGGCTCAGCCACCGGCAAAAGCCGAAGCGGCGGGAAAATCCGGTACAGGGCCGCCAGGACGATCAGGTATACCGCCCAGAGCACCACGGCGTCCACGCTTACCGGGAAGGGCAGGTTGAAGTCTCCCAGGCGGTAGATGACGTGGTTGATACGAAAGAGCGCCTTATAACTTAAAAAAACCGGCCTTTCCGCGCCTCCGCTCATGCCTTCACCGCCTTAGAGGCCCAAGATATGGGCAATAAATTCGCCGGCGTGCACCAAGACCTGCGGGTTGTAGATGACCATGAGCACGACGCTGGCCACGATCAAGAAGGTGATCAGCCGCGTGTACTCATGGCGCAAGATGAACCACACCGAGGTGAACATCACAAAAAGCAGGGCCAGGTTTTTGATCTGGCCGGTGAGCCAGTTGAAGATGTTGGTCAAAGGGTCAGACATTTTTACCCTCCTCCTTTCGGGATTGCCCCTTTAAAGACACACTTCCGTCCGCTCCATGACCCAGTCCAAAATCGCCTTGGCGGTCGAAAGCAGCGCCTGCGCCACAACCGACATGCCTTTCAGCAACACCAAACACAGCCTCTTACCCAACCGTTCCGCCTCCTTTCACGGTAACACCGAATCGACGTAGAACTTCCCCGCTTGGCTGATCACAAAAACGGTAAACTGCTCATCAAACCTGGCCCCATTCCAGGATACGGCCGCGACAACCTCAACCGCGTAGCGCCCTCCTTTTTCGCCCAGGCGGTAGGCCCGCAAGTCCCTGAGCCCTTCAAACCTCGCCGGACCGCCCATCGGAACAAGCCTTGCCCCGTCGGCCGCGTAATTGGCCAGTTCGCTCTTGTCCCTGCCCTCCAGGTAGGCCCGAAAGAAACCCTCCAGCATCGGTTTCAGCCCCGGCAGATCCCCCGCAGAAGGCCCCCAGAAGATTCTTCCGTCGCCGCCGGAAACAAAAGGTTTAAGACTGGGGAGGGCATAAACAAAAAGGCGGGAGTTCTTTTCCCCTACCGGGACGGCCAGAACCACCCGCCGCCCGCCCGAGAGCGTAACCAGGATGTCGGCCAGATAAAAGCCCGGCCTGATGCGTTTTATCTCCCAAACCCTGGCTTCAACTACATTTTGCTTTTGGCCGGCTGGAATTTCCACCCTAAAACCGCCCTGGTTCCTCAAACCGGCGGCCAGGAACGGCTCCAGCCTAGCCTCCCTGAAATCGGCGGGTTCGGACCCGTCCCAGGTCAGGTACTCCCGGGCAAAGGCCTCGGCAAAGGCCCCAACCGCCGTCTCGGATACCCCTGAAACCGCAGGCCGGGCGCTTTTGAGACGCCCGGCGAATACGCTAACGGAACCCAAAAAGGAGACGACCAGCATCCCCCAAAGCAATGCCTTGACAACGGTCCTCAAGCCAACACCTCCTTCAGCGTCAGGACTTCGTGCCAAGCAAAGAATAAGTGCCGCCGCCCCGCCCCGTCGACGTAGGTCTTGCCCAGGCCGAGCCGCCGCGCCCAACGGAGGACCGTGTAACGGTGCACCCGCAATTTCCGCGCCACGTCCGACACGGTGAACTGGCCGCCGACCAATGCGGCGCGGGCAGAAGCCAAAGCGGTATTGTAGGCCGACCCCCTCGTCCACCCCCTCATCCGGCCTTCCCGCAAGGCCATGGAGCTGTGCACAAACAACAGCCGGCCGGGATAGCCCTCCAGCCGCCCCGGCACCGGTTGGCCCAGGTACGGATCCCGCGCGGCGATCCGGGCCAGCATCTCATCGGCCCAGGCGTCGGCCAACTCTTCCACCCACCAGCGATAACCGCATTCGGAGCGGTATCTGGCGGCATCTGCAGGGTCGCGGCCATCCAGCAAAGCCACGACATGCCCCAGCTCATGCAGGTAGGTGGTTAAGAAGTGCAGCCAAACCGCCGTCGCCGCAACGTCCAAGCTCCACCTCATCGCAGTGTCCGCAAAAATCGCATGAGAATACATCTCCATGACGATTTCCCCTTTTCTGGGGTCATCGCCCATCACTCGGGCCAACGCCCCTCTGGTATAGGCGGGCCGCCGCGCCAGGGCCACCACCCGCAGCCGGTCCGCTATTTCGACCGGAGTCACCTGATAAGCCAACTCCGGCAGGCCGGAGGGTAAAAGTTTCGCATTATACCATTCCACCCTTTTTCTTCCTCCTCTCCCGTCTCCCGATTACGTCCTCTTCCCCGAACTCAAAGGTCGGCCCGGCGATCCGGGGAAGGTCGTAGAACGACCACAAACCTTCCCGTCCGGGAATCAGCCAGATCTTCCCGAAGGCGTCGGCTTCCGCTTCGCCCAAGGTCGTCACGGCAAAGCTGGGGACGGCTTTCAGGCCCGGTTGCTCCAGCAAGCGCTCAAGCAGCGCCGCCAGCCTCCTTTTCCTGACCTTGCCTAGGGTGACGCAAAGAACGTTTGCTTCCCGGGGCCGGTCGAAGAACTGCGGCACCGCCTTCGTGTACCGCCAGAACTTGTCCTCAATTCGCGACATACTCTCCGTCCCGGTGTCGAATTCGACGTGGAAGAGCACCGGCCCGGCCCCGGTGAGGTAAACCCCCCGGGCGTCGGCCCGCAGGATGCCGACCCTCCTGCCGTCTTTTTCCATCGAGTACCGGTCGAACGTCTCCCTGGTGCCCAGCCACTCCACCAGCCCTTCCGGCGGCTTGGAGTGTCTGATCAAAGAGACCATGAACTGGTTGGTTCCCAGGGTGTGTCTCACCTGCCGGTTGGGGGTGGCCCAGATCTTCGGGTCGAAGTATTCAACCTCTCCCAGCAGGTTGGCGGCCAGTTCGGCTCCGTTGCGGGTCGGCGTGTAGGCCACCCTGGTGTCGCCGATCACCAGCTTCAGGGCCTGCCCTTCCCGTGCCAGCCGGGACAGAATCCGCGAAGCATCATGGTAGTCGATGTTGAGGAGGACGGCCAGCTGGGCCGGACTCAACATGACGTACCGGTAGAGAAGGATCAGGGTCTCCTGAGCCTGGGTATAAGCTGGGTTCAAGTTCATACGCCTGTCACCTCGAAAAGGAACCCGTTGGTTTCAAAAGCGGTAGATCTATTTAGTCTGGTTTTTTTATGACGGGAATGCGGTAATTGTCGCCGGATAAAACGCACGGGGTCTTATGGCGATTCACGTTGAAATGCTTTTATGGATCGGATTTGGTCTGGATTTGGAATTGATTTGGAAATTCAGTACCCCGCCAGCCTCTTGCCGGCGGCAACGTCCTGATAAAGCTCCGAAAACAAGGCCTCAATGGCCCTATCGACGTCCCTGACTGGCCTTCCGTCCCTTTGGTCGGACAGGTAAAGGATTTCCGCCGCCCGGCTTGGATCGGAACGCGGCGGGATCGGGCTCTCCATGCTGAAGATCATGTCGCGCCCCTGGAACCGGGTCTTGACGGCGGCGTGGAGCAGGGGCAGGTTGGCCAGATCTAGGGCCGTAAAGGGCGCCATATCCCTGGCCAACACAGTGGCGTTTTCGAGGGACACCGGCAAAACCACCTTGGTCCCGATATTGCCGAGGATCCCCTCCAACACCGCCTTGGGAATCCGCTCTAGATACTGAGTCGCCAGCACCAGGCCCAGGCCGAACTTGCGGTCCTCTGAAAGGATGTCGGCCATGGCCGGCGTAGCATAAACATGAATCTCATCGGCCAGAAGACAATGCGGCCGCCTCTGCTCCCTGGGCGTCCCTTCGCGGGCCAGGGCCGAGAAGTGGTAACGGTTGATGAGGGCCGCGCCCATCAGGGGCTTCACGTCTTCGCCGGCCCCCGCCAGGTCGATGATGAGGATATGGCCCTCGTTCATGATCTTGAGGGGGTCGATGGTGCTCTTGCCCTGCCCCACCACCCGGCGGACCCTTGGATAGGCCGCAAAGGCCCCGATCTTGTTCAAGATGGGTCCTAATACGTCCAAAGCCTTCGGCCCGCCCTGGAACTGGTTGGCCCAAAATTCCCTCAACACCGGGTCCCTCACGGAGCCCACAATCCTTTCTCGAAACTCGTCGTTGCCGAAAAGGGGCAGGACGGAAAGGACCGTCTGCCCCGGTACTTTGGCCAGAGTAAGAAGCGCGTTCTTCAGGTAATGCTCCATCCGCGGGCCGGTTCCCCCTGGGAACAGGTCGCGGAGCATCTGCACGAAGGCTCCTATCGCCTCTTCCTTCAGGGACTCAAGGGGGGCGTCCAGGAGGTTGAAACCCCTAGGCCAGTCCGTCTCCCGAAAGTGGAGGACGTGCACGCGGTCCTCAATCTTGGGCGGGACCCTCGACAAGACGTCCTGGACGGCGTCGCCGTGGGGATCCAGGAAGGTGAAGCCCGGGGCGCGCTCCGGGTCCTCCTCCAGGTTCCGCATCAGCGAGATCATCCAGTTGGTCAGGGTCACCGTCTTGCCGGCGCCCGTCTTCCCCACAATGAAGACATGGTACAGGAGCTCTTGTACCGGCAAGTAGATCCCTTTGCCCTTATAAGCGGGGGAATCAACCACCCCGATCTGTACCCGCATGTTCACTCCCCCAAACCAAAAGATCAATCTCCGGCGGCTTCTGCCGCGACACCGCCTTGGCCAGGACCTCCCACGCCGCCGAGCGACCGTCCGGGATATGCACCAGCCCGGCCAGTTCCGAGGACGAAAGGACAAATCCCTCCCCTGGTAAAAACACTCCCGACCGGATCCTCTGGCCGATCATTTTGGCCATCCCCGGCAACCCCCGGGACCCCCTGGGCCGCAGGGCGTTGAGATAGGTCATCCTCTCAAACCCGGCCAGGGCCGAATAAACCCTGGCCCAGCCCGCCCCTGGATGGTCGGCCCGGGCAAAAAGCCTGACCGCCACCCGGAAGGCCTTCTCCGGCGGGGAGCATTTTTTCTGGACGGCCAGGACCTCCTGCTTCTCGGCGCCGCTCAGGTTGGCCCCCGCACGGCCCTTCTTCACCCCCAACAGCGTGTTTTTCACCTCGACCAGGCTGACTTCTTCCGGTTCCCCCCGCAGCAGGCGTTTTATATACCTCACCCCCGGCGCATAGAGCCTCCGCCGCTCCGGAACCGGTTCAAAGAGAACGTCCAGGACCGAGACCTCGTTTTCGTAGGTGTTGCCCGCGCCGAGGCCCAAAATTACGCCGTCCAGGGGGTCGGGATCGGCAGGCTCAAAGCTTTTCAGCGGCAGCACCCAGCGCCCCCCGCGTTCAAGGAGGCCCAGTTCCACGGCCTCCCCGCCGTCCAGGGGCAGCCCGGCCACCGGCGAACCTTCCGCCGGGACCAGCTCCGCCGCCCGGTAGGAGGCCCGGCAGGCGTCGCCGAACATCTTGCCCAAGCCTTTGGGGACGCCGAAGTAGAGCCGGGCCGGCCGGTTCTGCCCCTCCGCCACGACCAAAAAGCGGAAATACGGCTGCCCCCAAAGGCCGGCCGGACCGGTCTTCAACGCCCTGGCCAGGCTCCGCAAAAAGGTTTTGGCCCCCTCCCCGGACAAAACAAAGTCCGTGTTGGGGTAGACCTGGAAGTAAACCATTTCTCCGGCCCGCTTCTTACCGGTCCAGTAGGACCAGACCCATCCAAGGACCGTACCGGCGGCCACGCCCGCCCCGAACCCGAGCATAAAGCGCATCAGCCGCCGCAGGTCCACGGTAGGCAGGTGGAGGGCCGGGAGCCCGGGCAGGGCCAGAGGAGGCCTAAACCCGGGGATCAGGACCGGCAGCAGCCACAATAGCCAAAGCCCAACCAGGAACAACGCGACAATTGTTTCAACAACCCGCCGCATCAAGAACCTCCTTTCCCGCCGAAACCTAGAATGTCGTCAACGCTTTCAAAAAGCACATCCTCCAGACCCCTGTCGGCCGGCTTCTGGGGAGGCCTGTTGGAGGCCTCCATAGAACCAAGCCTTTCCAGGATCAGATCCAGCTTTTGGTTGATGTCCTTGCCCTGCCGGAAATAGTACGAAACGGCGGTCCTGATCCACTCTGAGCGCTTCCCGGAGGGCAAAGAATCCAGGAATTCGGCCAAGGCCTTGTCGTCTGTTTTAAAACTGTAGGACCTACTGAACGTTTTCAAAATACTTCACCCCGCCAAGGGGCGGCCCTGCCGGGAAAGGCAGGGCCGCGGCAATTACCGGTCGCGGAAACGCCGCCATATGCCGATCACAACCGCCGCCACAATGAAGCCGACGGCCAACCGCACCGCCAGTTCTTCCACATCGATCACCGCCTTTCCAGCATTTCGGCGACCCGCAAAAAGCCTACAGCGTTGGCAAACTGGGCCTCCGGGACCAGGGCCTGAGCCGGATGGAGGTCCTTGAGATGATCCTTCAATTCCTCCGCCCCGCCCCCGGCGAGATAAACCTGGGCCAGGTAATTGGCCTTCGGCCCCCAGGCGAGGGTCACCCGGTCTTTGACGGCCCGGGCCACCTCACGCCTGGCCTCCTCGGCCATGGCCGCCACGTCGTACATTTCCCCGCCGTACCAGATGGCCCCGGACCTGATGGCGCTCTCTACTTCGGCCGGGTCAAGCTCGGCTTTCGTGACGGCCGCCAGGTTCACCTGCACCGCCCGGTGGACGTCCGAAACCCCCGCCTCAATGGTCCCCGACAGGTCTTCCCGTACCCGCAATCTTTCCTGTACCTCAAAAACGATGAAGTCGGTGGTTTTGTAACCGATGTCGATTAGGGCCACCATGGCCCCCTTTTTCGGCCCGGCCTGCCCGTTTAAAAGGGCGGCATAGACCGCCCCCGCCGCCTGGGGGAAGACGGTCACCCGGTCAAACTTGACCCGGCGGGACTGCCCCTTGCGTGGGCCGGACAGAAACTGGACTTCGGCGCTCATTCCCTCGAGAATTTCTTTGAAGCGTTCCTTCTGTCCGGCATAATACCGCAGGGGCAAACCCGTCACCAGGTGAACCGGTCCCAGCTTGGCATCGGCCAACAGCGCCGACGCCGTGGCCAGAAGCACCTTGGTGTTGGGGTGGGCCGCCTTATCTTGTTCGAAGGCCCGGCTGGCGTCCCTGCTTTCCCGCCGGGCCAGGTCGCCGACGAAATACTCCCGCCCGTCGATCATGACGTCAAGATCATCCACTGCGCCTTCCTGGGCGGGGCCAAAGACGCCCCCCAGATACCGGGGGCGTCCGCTGCCCACCAGGGAAGGGAAGAGAACTCTTTTACCGGTCTCGCTTACGGCCTTGGTGTACCCGTAACCAAGGTCGACTCCCAACTTGAACATAGCGCAGACCCCCTTTCAACCACTTCAAACGCCTTCAAAAACTGCCCCCACCGCGAAAAACGCGGCCCCGGAAGAAACCTGTTGTAAACCTGGTCCTTGATAATCACCGGTACCCCCAAACCCCCGATGGCGGCTATTTCGCCCGGAGCGTCTTCCACCATGACCGCAGCATCCATCTCCTTCAGCACCCGCGGCTTATCTCCGGTAAGGATCACCCGTCCCGCGGGGAAGCCGTGGACTTCCAGCCAGAGTTCCGTGGCCCCGAGGGCGTGCCTCGGCCTGGCCGAAATGTACGCTATCTCATGGCCCCGGGCGGCCAGCTCCTGCAGGGCCTCCGCCGCGAAACTGTAAGGTTGCACCCGGGCGAAAATCTCGGCGTTCTCAAGGAAAAACCGCTCTTCTTCCGCGCGCGTCCGGAAAAGGTTGTACCCTGCGACCGTTTTCCACCCCAGACGCTTCAGGATCTCCGGCAGGGTGGCGGCGATGGTGTTGTCGATATCCACCCCTATGATCACTTTGATCACTTCCTCCGGTCAAAAGTTTATCCCCCAAAGCTTCCCGCCCAAAATGATCACGACCCCCGCCAGGAAGGGCCGCAGTACCCATTCTTCTTCAACCGACCTGGTTGGGAACACCAGCGGCCAGGGCAGCGGAAGCCGGACCCAGAGGGGGAACGGCCAAAAGAGCATCGCCCCTTCCGGGTTCAAAAGGTCCAAAGCCAGGTGGCTGAGATAGCCGCCAACCAAGCTGAAAATTAAAAAGCCCGACAGGCCCAGGAACCGGTGGGCCAGGAGGACCACGGCCAAGGCGGCCAACAGGCTGTGGGCCGCCCGGCGGTGTCCGCCCAAAAGATAAGGCACCACGGGCACCCGCCGCCCGATGTAACTCGAGGGATGGTCTATATCCGGCAAAAGCGCCCCCAGGACGGCCGTCCCCAGGGCCTGCACGGCCGCCTGTTCCGGAAGGTGGCCGGCGCGGATCAGGACCTCGGCTGTAAGCAGGCCCGCCAGGGCGTGGGTGGTATTGGTCATGTTCCCCCGCCCCCCGTCCCGGCCAACTCCCGGTATTGGACGCCGAGTTTCTTGGCCCAGCGGCGGGCGGATTTTTCGGCGCCTTCGCGGCCGAGGGGGCCGCGCGAAAGCCTCTCGCCGCCCAGAAGGCCCGGCCCGCGCAGGACCGACATCCAGAACCCCCAGCCTTTCTCCAGGGTCACGTAGTATTCACTCTCTTGCCCGGCAATTTCCCGGCGCAGTCTTTCGGCCCGCCGGTCGGTCCGGTTTGTCCGCTGCCGCGGCGGGGACTTCAAGACCCCGCCGCAGTAGGGACACCGGAGGTCGGCCAGCTTCGTCCCGCGCCGCGCGCTCCAGTAAACCGTTTCCCCGCACTTTTGGCATACCGCCTTCATTCTCATGCCCCCTTTCAGAAAGGCACGTCCTCCGTCTCCGCCGCCGTCCGCGCTCCCTGGCCCTGCCCGTTCTTGGGGCGATCCAAGAACTGCACCTGCTGGGCCACCACGACCATCTTTTTCCGCTGCTCTCCGTTGACCTCATACCGGTTGACGGAGATGCGGCCCAAGACCGCGATTAGACGGCCCTTACCGAGATAGCGCTCCATGTTTTCGGCCGTGACGCCCCAGGCTTCGCAGGGGATAAAATCGGCGCTCCGGTTTCCTTCGTTGTCCGCCGGCCGGTCAACGGCCAGGGTGAACTCGGTCACGCTTTTGCCGCTGGGAGTCTTCTTTAGCGACGGGTCCGCCACCAGCCGTCCGATCAACCAAACTTCATTGACCATAGAGCCCTCCTCCTTTCGGTACTCAAAAACAAAACCCCAACCCTTTGGGTTGAGGTTCCTTAGAACTATGCAGATCTAAACCGCTCAGTCTGCCGTCTCTACGCTTTTAAGAAACCGGACGTAGTCTTCACTCAAAAGATCGGCCCCGCCCAAAAGATAATCCAGGTACCACTTCGGCGGCTTTAATCCGTCTCTCACCTTGTCCGGCTGGGCGATATAGGTGACGGCGGGGACCACCTTCCCCCGCGACAAAACCAGCACCCTCTCGCGCCGGTAGTGGACCGGGCAGCCCTCGTAGTGGTCAAGAACGTCCAGTTCGCGCCCGTTAAGTGCGTAAAGAACTCCCTCCACCCGTTCGCCCGGGGCCGGGACGATGTTGGCGTAACCCCAGTCCGGATGATCCCGGCCCGCCTTGTTGAAGACAAGCCGGTACCCCTCCAGCACCGCCGCCCGGCGCCCCCGAAAAAGCACCCCCCTTTCCCGCATCCTCTTTGCCGACATGTTGGAGCCGTAGGCAAAATAGAACATCACACCGTCCCGCCCCTTCAATTTGCTTTGGAGCCTTCAGCCTTTGCCCGCTCGTAGGTCTCCCGCGTAATCCAGCCCTGTTCAAGCTTTTCTTCTAAGGTAAGCGTCGTCCATGGAGGAAGCCACGGCGTCTGATCTCCATCCGGTCCGTCGATGGCCAGGTAATCATCCCCTTTGGCCTCTTTATCGAACCAGCCCTTAAAGCCTTCCACCCGCGGCACGAAGCATTGGCTTTTATACCCCTTCTCTTCCTGGGTCGGCATCCGCCAATGGTGGCAGAACCCGCCCCGCTCCTCCCGGTCAAAGTACACGCAATTCTTGCAGCGGTAGCCGGCCAGGTTGTCCTTTAAAGCTTCTTCCTGGGCCGGGTGGGGCAGGAAGATATGCGAGTCTTTCCGTTCGTACAGCCTTATCACCCCGATTTTGTGAAGCGAGTAAAGAAATGCCCTCTCATACTGGGTATAGAGGACGTAAGGGTCGTCGTAATTCCTCCAGACGATGTTCTCAAGCTCTTCTTTTTCGCCGGGCTCAAGGCGGGGCGGGTTGGCGTTGTCGTAGATGACCTTGGTCGTCCCCCGCACCAAGACCCTGATCCCATAAAAGCCCGCCAGGGCTGCCGCCAGATCTTCGGCGTAGGACATTCTCAGCAGGATCTTGGTAACCTCATCCACCGTATCAAAATACTCATTGCCGATGAGCGCCGCGCAAAGGGCCGTGGGGCTGTCCGCCTCCACGAATTCACCCTCCTCCACCATGTGCATTAAAAGGGGCATCGTCGCTTTATCCGCAGGGTCGTTGGGGTCAATGAAACGGTATTTTTCGGTCCAATGCAGCGGTTTCATTCTGTCTCACCCTCCGTTTCTTCGATCTTCACCAGTCCCAGATAGATTTCGCTTGCAGTGAATGTTTCGACATAACCGGGGCCTTTGCCTTTCTCAGGATCAAATTTCACTCCCACCATAAACCTGTTCACATACACCACGCGGCCGGTCCTTTCAGCGGCGGGGCCCTTCGCTTTCCGGGGCGCCGTCACCTTGACCCGCCGGCCGACCTTTTCCGACCACGGCTCCGCAAGCACCGCAATATCGGCGGCGGTCTTTTCCGCCATCGCGATCCCCCCTTTGTTTTTAACTAACCCCTGGGCTGCCAGCGGCTGGTTTTATAGAGGGCCAGGAGTGCCCTTTTGTCTTTGGACCTGGTAAAGAGCAGGTCCGCCATTCTGCGGACGGCCGAATGGTCTTCTCCGCTTGTCCAAAACGACGCCCCCAGGGGCATCGCCTCTGTTGGAACAAAACGCCCGCGCGGTGAGCTTTCTGTAGCCCGCGCCGCCGCCAAAACGGTGGCTGTCGCGATCTTGACGTTGGTTTGGATCTGTTTCGGGTCCAGGGTGCCGTTGAAGACCCGAAACTCTATCGTCGGCGGGGCCTTGGGGTATCTGGCTTGGTTACAGACGTTCAGCGACGAATAATGGTCGCCGAACCTAGCCCGCACCGTTTGGGGCCGCCAGACTTCCCGCGGCATCCCAACCCAATAGCGCCTTGCGGGCTGGGCATAATGATAAGCGTCATCCTGCCCGCGATGCCGGCCGCCGCTTTCACCGCCGGCCGCTATTCGGTAATAGACGTCCTCAAAGCCGATATAGGTTTTGAGAAGCCTCGTGTATTTAGTGCCGCGCTCGTCCAAAATCGCGCGGCCCACGTGGACATGGCCTCCGGTCTTCTGGGTGATCTGCCCCCCGTGTCTTTTGACGATCTCGGTGATCTGCTGAATTTGCCGCCAGGTCTCCGGGGTGTCCCGGAACACCGGCGAGACTATTTCGCCCCCATAACGCCGGTCGCTGCTTGTGACCGACCCGTCCCGCTCAAAGGCCCAGTACCCGGGGACGCGGCCCTGGTGATACCCCTGTATTTCGCGGTAGGGGATCAGCCCGGCCTCGTACAATTCGCGGGCGATGTCGGCGTTAATACCGTGTTGAAATTCGATTTCCAGCCCGAAAGTAATGTCCGGACTGTCAAGGACGTGTTCGTATTCGTACGGAATACTGTCCCAGACAGCGGCATCCCACAAGCTCCGTAAGGCCGCGTCGTCTTCGCTGATGAAAATGTTGTCGCCGTACCGTTGTTCAAACTCTTCGGCGCGGCGCAAGGCCTGAAAGACTTCTTCGCTGCGGCGCTCCCTCGCCTCAGCCCTCAAGATTTCGGTACCGCCGCCCTCGTGCGGGTCGCGCGGATTTTCGGGAGAAACGGGGCCGGCGCTTAAGGACAGCCCCTGAACGCGCCTCAACGCATCCATGTGGCTGCAAACCGGATTCCTGCGAATCTGGAAATCCGGACAGGTGCAGCTGTCCGCCGTTGTGACGTATAACGATCCGGGATCCGTCATGACATAGGCCCTGTTGGAATCACGGCCGGAAAACATGATCCGGACCGGCCCGGTGTCGGTTTCCACCGTATAGGGGCCGGACGTATCCAGCACCGGCCCTCCCCCGGCCCCTCCGGCTCCCCCGCCCCCTGAGCCCGGACGCCTCCTGGGCCTGATGGCATCCTCAAGGCTCCTTCGTTTGGGCATTTCCCCTCATCCCCTTTCTGGTATACAAGAGATTCAAGGACTTCACGTTCTCTAAGAAGAGATCGTCAAAATTGGCGTCAGTCGTCGGCCTCCCCCAAGCGTCCCGGCCCTTACGGGCGTTGACGAAGGCCCGGGAGTTCATAAAGACAAACTCCCGGTCGGGAATATAATCAAAAAGGGCCTGGATTCGCTCCGGGCCTCCTAGACCTACAACGACCACCCGTACTTCTTCGGGAGTCCGGCTGAGAAGATATTTCAAACCCGCCAGGTATCCCCGCCAAGCATTGGTAGCCCGTTTGCCGAAACCTACCACCTGGGTTGAGAAGGCGACAATTGGGATCTTGTTCTCAGCAATCCAAGCCGCCCAGCGGTCCAGGTCCTCCCGGCCGTACCAGCCGACATCGGGGACAACCCGAATGCCTTCCTCAAGCATTTCCCGGTACATCACCGTGGACCGCTTCATGTTGAGGAGGTGTTCGGTCCGCGGGCTGTCTTCATAAATGCTGAAATTGGGGCCGAACACAAGATCAAAGCCCGATAAAAAGGGATAGAGCCGCGACCGGTTCCGCCATAACCCTTCAAGGGTCCGGTCGGGCGTATAAAAGTGGATCCCCAGTTTCGTCCGGGGATCCAAATTGTAAATCCGACGGGGGCCAGCGTTCACCACGCTCGGCCTGACTACGCTCCCGTCGGCCAGGAGCACCCTCCCGCCGTGCAGGACCGCCCAGGGCAGATCGGCCGCAGCGGGCGGGCCTGTTTCAAGCGGTGAAGTTACTGCCGGCAGATATGCAGGGAGCTCTCCGATCCGCCGGCCTTTCGGGGGACTGGGAAACTCCGGCCCGCCCAAAGCGCTGACCAAGTAGGCTTTCACCCCTGGACGGCCCGGACAAAGATACCCGCATTTTTCGCAGTCGCAGCCCCGGTTCTCCCGGACCAACGGCCGCCCGCAGCCCGGACAACCCGAGCAAAACCTTGCAAAAAACGGGCAGCGCCCGCAGTCTTCACCGCAGGCACTGCCCAAGGAGAGGAGGCCAAGATTAGATCCTCTGAATAACATGCTTTATTCACCCTTGCCATCGGGGGTTACCCTCCTGAATTTCTTGTAAGAAATCGGACCACGGCCTCCAACGTGACAACCGCCTTCCGTAAATGATAAGCCAGGTAGCCTTTCTCGCTCTCATCCGTTACAAGCCCGGCCACCAGCGGGGCGCCCCTGGCCAAAACCTTCGCCGCCTCCACCAGGTCTAAAACACCTAAATCGTCGCGTTTCGGGGCTTCATCTTCGTCAAATAGACTCAGCTGTCCCATGGGCCTTCACCACCCGTCGAAATAGCCGCGTTCCAGTAAGATCTTCTTCAAGGCTTTGATCTCCTTATCCACCCTGCCCAGCTCCTGCTCCAGTTCTTTTTTCTCGCCTTCGCGCCGGAGCAGTTCCTCCAGTACCTGGGGATACGGGAGGTCGCACTCTTTTTCCTTGACCTCTTCCAGCTTTCCCCGGCCCGGGGGCTCCTTGGCGGTACACAAAAGCTCAACTCCGCCGCCGGCAAACTCGTAAGTTAACGCCAAAGGACACTCTCCGCATTTCAAGGCCGTCACCCCTTTATAAAAACGGTTCCTCGCTATTCTGGGTGGGCAAACTAATGTTCTAGTCTGGCACCCTTAAAGGCTGTCCCCATTCACCAGCCTCCGGCGGCGGCCGTGTCAGCCCCCCCCCACCC
>Ga0334722_10000856_pt1 | contig 41794 bp, 23 predicted proteins | sample C3_bottom_MG_FD_207210 | JGI IMG/M metagenome (GOLD analysis project Ga0334722, IMG submission 207210) | Sediment microbial communities from Yellowstone Lake, YNP, Wyoming, USA - C3_bottom | ecosystem: Environmental > Aquatic > Freshwater > Lake > Sediment | place: USA: Wyoming | collected...
AACTGGCGGAAGGGCTACAACACCGTCAGACCGCACAGCTCGCTATGCTATAAGCCGCCAGCGCCAGAGACAATAGAGCCGTTGACTCTAACTCTTGAACTGGTATAATAAACGGGGTCTGGTCACCATCAGAAACTCGCAAGGGAAACGTTTGTCTCCGGGGCCTCGGACCAGTCTCACCCCGCGGGCAAGGGCGTTAAGTTCGGGACGGCTATTTCCGGATCCTACAATTCGTACATCAAGAGCGGGGACCTTTCCGGGAGCCAGGCACAGGCGTACCTCTCCCTCGTCCCGTACGAGACGGGCGACGGGTACGACAACGCATCGAGGTCTGCTCTCGCCGCCCAGGCCAGGTCGGACGACTCGATGCTCGACGGGCCGTCCGCCAACTGCAACGTGAACTGCGTAACCTGTCACAGGGCACATGCAGGCGGCTGGGAAAGCGGGCTTAGGTGGAACGGGGAGTCGGAGTACATGGTCTACAAGGGACAGTACCCCGGCGTCGACAACGGTGCGCCGCAGGATATCGCCCAGGGCCGTACCGAGTCCGAGACCACGCAGGCATACTACAGACAGGCCAGGTCGAAGTTTGCCTATGACCAGCGTTCCCTGTGCAACAAGTGTCATTTGCGGGATTAGGCGTGTCTGTGATGCGCGGCATGGACTTCACGGAGCGCTATCCAGCAACCCTCCGAAATATGCGCGGTAGTGAGCATCCCGGCCGGAATGGCTGCTCGATAACACTTACTGTTAAGTATATAATTGCCTGATTTTACGAGCATCCAAAATTCATTATAACCATTATTAGGTAAAGGCATGTATGGCTGATTGGTTTCCATAGGCATAATGGCCTACTTGGAGCAGAGGGACAATGTGTATTTTTTGCACAGGCTATCAGAAATACCGGCCCGGTGGCGATATGGGAACGCATATTGCACTAATTGTTATGTAAGACGCGTTTACTATGTTGGTACACCGGTTCTTATTCACAATTATGAAGCGAATACTCGGAACCGCCATTCTCGGTTTGCTCATCTGCTCGGGCGCGGCATACGCCGTAACGACGCCCAGCCCCCCGCATACCAACTACAGGCCAGGCTATATAACAGGCTGCAGCAGCAACGGGACCGCATGCCATCAGCTGAGCAAAGGGTTATTTCTTCCCGAGACGCTCGACATAACCAACCCTCCCAACGAGAGGGACTACACCAACTTCTGCCTTGCCTGCCACAACGCCGCAGGCGAGGCCCACAACAAGTCCGTAGGCACACCTTCCACAAACGCGTACAATAACCTCACCGCGTTCAGGTTCTACAGCAGCTACCGGGGCGACTCGCACAGCTGGAACGGGCGGAACAATGGGGCCGGGACGCGCACCCCGACGCTGGACGGCTTCAAGAAGACCTCAGGCGGCACCGGCGCGGACTACATGCCGGGCGGCAAGGTCACCTGCCAGGTCTGCCACGAAGGCATGGGCAAGAGGCAGGGCGTCGAGAACATCGACTGGGCCCCCGCAACCGACCAGGGCGACCACCTGCATTTCACGTTCGGGAACTTAAGCACCAGGCAGTACCTCGGGCAGTATATAAAGGTATACAGGGACAGCAATCCCATCGCCAAGCCCGGCAACAGCCGGACGAGAGGCAATTACCTGGTCAGCCCCTCAGAATACAGCTACGACTACAGCGCCGCCACGGTCAAATTCAAGGCCGCGCAGCCCAGCCCGACTTACATTTATGTGGATATCCCCCAGCCGTACTTCCGCGAGGACAACACCGGCAACCGGGTATGCCTCGACTGCCACAACGACAGGCAAAACGCGTCCGTCAACCACCCCGGCTCCGCGCTCCGGCCAAAGGACAACCACCCGGCCGTGGTGAATTACGGCTACGGATTCGGGTCGCATACGACCCTCAGGAATGCAACTACCGTCAGGCTCTATATCGAGGGGGGCCGGGTGCTCTGCACCACCTGCCACGACCCGCACAACGCCCAGGGGAAAAACGGGTCGCTGCTGAGGGAGGCGGACCCGTCCACGCTCTGTCTGGACTGCCACGACCAGTCGAAGGTGGCGCTCCACAAGGGCGGGAAGCACCCGAAGTATACGAACACGAGCTCGATACCGACGGGCTGCACGGAATGCCATTCCCCGCACAACACCGGGAACGTGTACCTGGTAAGGGACAGGGTAAAAACTCCGGGCGGGGCGGTGAGGGCCGCGAGCTTCAAGAGGTATACCGGAGCGTCGAGCTTCGGTGAGGACACCGGCGGCTCGATATGCGAGGTATGCCACACGAACACCAAGTACCACAAGTCGGACGGCACTGGCACCGGCCACAACACGCGCAAGAACTGCCTTTCCTGCCACAAGCATTCGACCGGTTTCAGCCCGGCGGGCGGCAGCTCCCCATGCTACGACTGCCACGACGGCTCGGGCGGCCCGGACATAAAGTCCCTGATGGGCATGGGTACGGGCGGCGCGGGGAACGGCAAGGCGTCCAGGCATACTATTGTATTCGACAACAAGACCGGCAGCTCTTGCCTGATGATGTGCCACACCAACCTGCACAACAGCGGGTCGCCTAACCTGAAGACGACGCCCGAAGGCGACCTCTGCAACAACGCGACCTGCCATAACGGCGGCGCGGAACTTACCAGCCAGGGCAAAAGCATAAACGTCGGCGGCAGGTTCGGCTCTTCGCTCCACAATTACACAGCCACGGTACAGGACGAGTTCGGGCTATTCAGGTACGGGGCCAACTGCACCAAGTGCCACGTCCCGCACGGCTCGGACAACTACCCCAACATGGCGGGCTCCATAAACGGACGGGCGACCGGCGGTAACACCTCCGAGCTCTGCTTCGGCTGCCACGACAGCGGCCGGTCGAGGGGCGCGGCCGACATCGAGACGCTCTGGAAGGCGAACCCGTCCAACCACGGGCATTACGACTACAACGCCTCTAAGCAGATGGAGTGCGTCACATGCCACGGGCCGCACGGGACGGGCAACGACAAGATGATAAAGGACAGCCTCGGCGGGCCGGGCCTGACAAGGGACGCAATATGCCGCTCATGCCATAGCGGCAACGGCGGGAGCGTCTACAACGTCATGGGGAGTGAGCCAGGCTCTTACGGCCCCAACTTCAACGCCGCGTCCGTCCACGACTTCGGGCTGAACGTCGCCATAGGCGGCCGCACGGTCGACCTGACGTGCTCTGGATGCCACGACCCGCATAACACCCGGAACGCGAGGCTCCTCCAGGACAAGGTAGTCTTTTCGGGGTTCAGTTCCGTGCCCGTGCAGACGGTCAGCGCGGTGGTGCAGGCGAGGGGGTCGGTGGAATCGTACACTTCCGGCTGGACGGGCTACTGCGAGATATGCCACACCTCGATGAAGGACACCGGCGGCCAGTCTCCATACAGGCGGCACCCGGTAGGGATAGACCCCGGCCCGTTCTATGGCCTGAGCACGGCGCACGGGATGAAGCAGGCACCGCTCGAGTCGGGGAGCGTCGCATGCGTGACGTGCCACTACACGCACGGCTCGCCGAAGCACTCCCTGCTGAAGTTCCAGAACGCGACCACGCCGGAGAACCGGCTATGCCTGCAGTGCCACGAGAAGGGCAAGTTCCTGCAGGGCGGCGCGGGCTCGCACGGCGGCTTCATGCAGAACAAGGGCCGCTGCGCCGACTGCCACAACATGCACACGAAGGCGAACAAGAAGCTCCTGCAGGAGTCCACCGAGAGCGTGCTCTGCTTCAACTGCCACGGCGGGAGCGGCATCTCCAAATACAACGTATGGAAGGACCTTACTTCGCTCGACCCGTCCGCGCTACAGGGGACCGGCGGCACGTTCGGCCGGTACTCCGAGCTTCGCGGGGGCACGTCGCACAGCATGCACGACATAAACGAAGAGGCCGTGTCCGCGCCCGGCGGCGTCACGACCCAGCACCGCTGCGGCACCTGCCACAACCCGCACGGGAGCCCGAACTACAGGATACTGAGGACGGAGCTGAACAACGTGACCGGCGTCGCGGTCTATGTGAAGACGGACGGAAACGGCGCATTCACAGGCTACTCGAGCGGGTTCGTGAAGTTCTGCACCGCGTGCCACACGGCCTACAAGACGACGGACGACGGGAACGGCAACTGGATAAGGCACCCTGTCGGGGTCTCTATCGACAACTACTCGACGGAGAGGTACTTCTACGCCAACAACACGACGTACAAGCCCAAGGTGGAGCTCGAGTCGGGCGACAAGGTCGTCTGCGTATCGTGCCACTTCGCGCACGGCTCCCCGACCGACGCGAACCTCAAGATACCAAACGGCAGGTGGGTCAACCTCTGCAAGACCTGCCACAACAGGGACACGTTCAGCGCGGGCACGCCGGGTTCGCATGCGGGCTTCACCGGCAACGACGGGACGTGCTCCGACTGTCACAGCATGCACAAGGACGGCAACGCGAAGCTACTTAAGGATTCCGCCGAGACCGCTATATGCGTCAACTGCCACGACAACCCGGGCACGAGCACGAGCCCCAACGCAAGCCAGCTCGACGTCTGGAAGGGCAACGTGTCCGACGTGCCTTCATCGTGGCTTGGGACGGCCGGCTCGTTCGGGACGTACGACCCGGTCAACGGCGGCAACGCCACCTCGATGCACCCGATAAACTCGGACGCGCGCGTCGCGCCGGGCGGCTCCGCCACGGTGATGCACTGCGGCACCTGCCACGACACGCACGGGAGCCCGAACTACCGCCTGCTGAAGACCACGCTGAACGGGAAGGCGGGTATAACCGTGACGGCGACTGTGGACGCGTCCGGCCATACCGTGTCGCACGGAAGCGGGATGTCCGGCTTCTGCACAGCCTGCCACAAGTCTTATATCAACTACGGGACGGCCGCGGGCTATACCAGGCACCCGGTGGACGTGGCCCTTTCCGCGCAGGAGCTGGCCAACTACAACCATGCCGAGGGCTACAAGTATCTGCCGCTCGAGGCCGGGAACAAGGTGACCTGCATAACCTGCCACTTCGCGCACGGCTCGCCAAACGACAACATGAAGCGGCTCCCGGGCAACCAGATGTGCCAGGCCTGCCACGCGAAGTCGCTCGACACGGCGAACAACTACCAGCAGGTGAAGTACACGCACGGCGGGTTCAACGGCAACAACGGCGACTGCAGCGTCTGCCACAGCATGCATACCAAGAACAACAGGAAGCTGCTCGTCGAGTCCGACGAGTCAGCGCTCTGCTACGGCTGCCACGCGGCGGACGGGTCGAGGAGGTCGAGCTTCCAGCAGGCCCAGCTTGTGTGGAAGGGCGACGCGCCTTCATACCCGACCCAGTGGGACGGGACCGGCGGCTCGTTCGGCGCGTTCTACAACCAGACCACGGGCGGGAGCATAATGAGCCACCACGCGATAAACAAGACCGACTCGCCGGCTCCTGGCGGGACGACGACCGAGCACAGGTGCGGCACGTGCCACAACCCGCACGGCAACAACAACTACCGTCTGCTGAGGGACGACGTGAACGGCGCAAGCGGGATTTCGGTCAAGGTGGACGTGATGGGCAACTACTCGTCCGGGATAAGCTCGTTCTGCGGCGCGTGCCACACGATGTATGCCGACACCGGCTCGGGCGTCGAGGGGTACCGCCGCCACCCGGTCAACGTGAAGCTGACCGCCGCCGAGTATGGGAACCTGACCGGCTCGCACACGGAGCCCAAGGCCCAGACAGAGAGCCGCGGGGCGATGTGCCTGTCGTGCCACTTCGCGCACGGCTCGCCAAGCTACTCTATGCTGAGGATGCAGTCCTACACGTCGAGCGAGGGCGAGCTCTGCCAGCAGTGCCACATGAAGGGATACAACTCGCAGGGCCAGCAAGTGAAGAACACGCACGGCGGGTTCAGCGGCAACGGCGCGAACTGCCGCATCTGCCACAGCGTGCACGCGAAGAACAACAAGAAGCTGCTGATGGAGGCGAAGGAGTCCCAGCTCTGCGAGGACTGCCACTCAGGCATCAACAAGTTCACCGCCTTCAAGGCGGCCGACCCGGACGTCAAGATTACCAGGCCGAGCCGGTTCAACGTCTTCTCGAGCGTCGGCAACTCCTTCGGCAACTACTCGGTCGGCGGAGGCGGCGTGTTATCGTGGCACGAGGTGGACGGTACGCATACCGCGCCGGGCGGCAAGACGGTCGAGCTCCGCTGCGGCAAGTGCCACAACCCGCACGGCGGGGACAACTTCGTGATGCTCCGCGACTCGGTCGAGGGCGTGAACAACATAAAGGTGTTCGGGCACGTAAGCTCCACCGGTCCGTTCAACACGTATTCGTCCGGGTTCGCAACGTTCTGCTCGGCATGCCACACGAGGCTGACCTCCTGCGGGACGGGCAACCCGTGGACGCGGCACCCGGTGGACTTCAGGCTGAAGGACAAGCAGCTTCACAACTGGTCCACGACCGACATCACTCCGAGGGTGCCGCTCGAGTCCGGCAGCCAGGTGACTTGCATCACATGCCACAACAGCCACGGCTCGAGGAACTACAAGCTCATGCGCGAGGGCGGCAACGACATGTGCCAGCAGTGCCATAAGAGATAAGGAAGACAGACGCAGTGGGGGCGACGTAGACACGCCAGCGTAAGCTTAAGCCTTTGATTAGAGGAAAAATGTCCAGCAAACCGAGATACATACTCATAGCCCTGTCGGCCCTGGCCCTGTGGTTTATGGCCGGCGCGCCGCTTAACGCGGACGTGACCGGCAGGCCGCATGACCTGACCCGGAGCAACCCGAAGGGACACTGCCTCAACTGCCACGACCTGCACCAGACCGGCCTCGGCCAGGGTTACGCGCACAACCTGAAACGCGCGAACGAGATGGCGGTCTGCTACCAGTGCCATGCAGGTGCGCTCAACGACTACTCAAGCATCGACCCGAGCTACAAGAACATTACCGGCCTCTACAGCCACTACGACATACGCTCGGAGTTCAGCCAGCAGCACATACACTTCCCGCGCTACGGCATGGACGGCGAGCACAACAAGTGCTCGTACTGCCACAACCCGCACGGCGTGTTCAACCACGCATCCACCACGAGGAAGCCGAAGCTCCTGTCCGCCGGCCCCGACGTCGTGACGGACACCGACGAGTTCTGCTTTGTCTGCCACAACTCCGACCCGAACCCGCCGCATACCCGGTACTCGAACATATCCGTGGGCGGCCAGTACCAGTTCTCGCGGACGAACTACAAGCAGATGACCCACTCGACGTTCTACCGCGCGACCACTGTGACCGAGCCTGTCCCGGACACGGCCCGCACATACGACGATAACCCCTACGGCAAGGGGAAGGACATATCGTGCCTGACCTGCCACAGGCCGCACGGCTCGCCAAACGACCACATGCTTAAGGCGCCGGACGACCAGGAACTCTGCCTCGCGTGCCACAACGGCTCTAAGGCGCCCGCGCTGTCCGAGTTCAAGACCACCGGCCACGGCAAGGCCGGGGTCGGCAGGATATGCCAGGAGTGCCACTTCCCGCACGGGACGGGCCAGGAAAACGCGATAAAGAAGACGATAAGCGACCCGCATACCTTAAAGAACATGACCTCGGACGTAAACGGCAAGGGCATGAACGAGGCATGCTTTGCGTGCCACGGCCAGGGCGGCTCCACCGCGACTACCTTCAGCTTCGACAGCTCGCTGACCGGCTGGTACTCCTACTATACCAACGCGGTACGTGATACGGCGACCTATTACCTGGGCGGGGCCTCGATGAAGTTCACGACCGCCTCACCGACATACGCATACTCTTATTCGGACCTGGTAACCGTGCAGCCGAACACGACCTATACCTTCTCGGCGTTCCTTTACCTGCCCGCCGCCCTTACGACCGGCTCGTCATACATCACGGTCAACGAATGCAACTCGTCGGGCACCGGGGTCAGGAACACCAACTCGACATTGAAGTCGGCCGCGACGGGTCGCTGGGAGAGGCAGACGCTGACGCTTACCACCACGTCCAGCACGGCCTCGGTCAGGATATACCTCTACCATACAGGCGGCGGCACGGCGTACTGGGACGAGGTGCAGATAATGAGCGCGTCCGACAAGCCGTACTACGCCGGGAAGGCCGCATACAGCGCGGGCATACACAAGACCAGTACTGCCGCGCACAACCCCGGCGACACGGCGGGCGACCAGGCGGCGGGCGACTGCGACAACTGCCACAACCCGCACGGCAAGGGCTACTCCAAGATGACGGTGGACCCGGACCAGACGCTCTGCTACGACTGCCACAACGCTACCACCCCGAACACGAAGAGCGGGCGCGACGTGCAGGGCTCGTTCCAGTCGGCGTCTCACCACGACCTCACGAAGGTCAGGTGCGCGAGCTGCCACAACGTGCACAAGGCGACACAGTACCAGGTGATGGCCGACCCGTACAACACGGGCGTCCTGATGTCCGACAAGACGGTGTTCTGCCTCAGCTGCCACAGCGGCAGCATGCCGTCCGGGGTCACGGGCGCGCCTAACACGAACAGCGAGTGGGCAAACGGCGGGCACGACACAACTCATGCGCTCGGCTGCCCGGACTGCCACGACCCGCACGGCTCACCGAACCCGAACAACCTGAACTTCGGTACCAGGACCAGCGGCGGGTACACCGCCCTGTTCGCGCCCGGCATGAGCTTCTCGTCGCGCGCGTTCTGCGAGGCGTGCCACAACCGTGCTGGCACGGGCTACAAGGGCGCGAAGAAGATACCGACCGGCGCGGGATACGTCGGCCAGCATGACCAGTCGGACCCGACCTCTTGCTCGACCTGCCACGCGAAGAAACACAACCCGACCGTAGCGAACTACACCGGGACCTCGAGCTTCTACACAACGGCATGCCTCGACTGCCATACACAGGGAAAGAGCAACCCGTACCCGAACGCGGACGCCGAGTTCAATACGCCCGCGAACGGGACGGACGCAAACACGAGGAAGTCCATACACGACATAACGTACAGCCCTCCGAGCACGGTAGACTGTACGGCATGCCACGGCGCGAACCACGAGACGGACCACAGCGCCACGAGGAAAGTCAAGGACCCGGACAGGTTCAACGGCATGAGCGGCATAATGCCGTCCATACAGACGTCATCCGTGTTCTGCCTCGAGTGCCACGACAAGACGCCGGTCAGTATAGGCGGCAACACCCCGCCGAACATAATGGACACCTATACGGGCCTCGGGCACGGGAAGGCGTCCGCGGGCAGGACTGTCTGCTACGCCTGCCACGAGTACCACGGCTCGACGAACGAGAAGCTCATCAAGACGGTGATCAACGGCTCGGCCGTCATGTCCAACTATTCCGGCAACAACGTCACGGTGTGCACGGCCTGCCACAGGCAGAAGGACGCGAGCCTCCCGATGTGGCCCGGGTACTCGGTCTACTCAGGCTCCATACATGCGTTCGGGAACCCGACTACCGGTAACCTCGTAGGAGACGGGCGGCACGGGCCGGGCGTGTGCGTGAACTGCCACAACCCGCACGGCGCCAAGGTGGACGGCGTTAAGACCAGGAGCATGCTCAACAAAAACGGCGAGGACCTCTGCTACACATGCCACGCCTCGGGCTTCGACAACTTCAGCACCGCAGGCGACTACAACAACAAGTGGAACAGGATCGGCTCGGCGCTGACGATCAAGAAAGAAAACAAGGCGCTTCACATGGGCCGCAATGTCATAGGGAGAGGTATACCCGTCTTAGATGGGCTTGATACCTCGTATCCTATCCCAGATAAGGACTGCACCATAAGCGTAAGGCTGAAGGTTTCCGAGTTTACGAGGTCGGATGGGGCAGAACAGGTCGGGATAAGCATCTATGACCCGCGAGACTTTAATAAGTTCGTGAATTTATTCTACTGCGCCAATGATAACCCGCGCGGCTGGGAGGCCAATGACTCAGGCGGCGGCTTGACAAAAGCAGCTCTTTTCGGCGACGAGTCAACGACCTATCACACGTTGAAGCTGGTCAGGAAGAGGTCCAGCAATCAGGTGGACGCATACATTGACAACACGTTTGTAAGGACTTGCCAATTTGCCGCTACCGGGTCCACCAGGGGTGAGCTGTACGCCTGGATAGACGGCAACAACGACTCAACACCAGAGGCGCTGGATGCTTGGTTCGACGACTTCAAGGTGGCGTACGCATCGGACGGCTCCGCACATACCACGTCGTCCGGCGACGACGTGCAAGCACGGTTCTACATGAAGTCGCACCACAAGATATCCGACGCCGACCAACTCGGGCCGGACGGCCTGCCGGGCACCGCGGACGACTCGAAGGTGGAGTGCACGGACTGCCACGACCCGCACACGATAACCGAGAGGCTGATGGCCTTCAAGGAGACGAGCGGGGCCGGTGGCAAGTCCATCGTGCCAGAGGAGGCAGACCAGCACTTCTGCCTTAAGTGCCACAACGGCGCTCCCCCGCAGGGCGTGAAGTTCCCGGCGGACGGCGTATGGGACAAGTCCATGTACGTACAGTCCGCGCACGGCAACCCGCTCAAGAGGAACAGGACCTTCGGCAACTACTCGAACGGTGTGTCTTACGCCTGCAAGGTCTGCCACAACCCGCACGGCTCTGACCAGGCTGCGCTCCAGAGGGAGTCCTGGGACATCAACAGGGACGGTCTGCCGGACGACATTGACGGCGACGGCGTGCTCGACTCGACAAGCATGGTTGGCTACATAGGGTACTCTACCGGCACCCGCAAGCCCATGCTCGTAAAGAGCCCGAGGCCGGGCTTCCAGAGGGTATCGTCTACGATACCGTACCAGGCGAACGGGACGATTGACGTCGAGCTGTGCCTGAACTGCCACGACGGCTCGCCCGCGCCTGACGTCAAGGACGAGTTCGACAAGCTTTCGCACCACGACGTGACATATGCCGACCAGCAGGCGCACGGCGGGAGCAAGATAGAGTGCTACAACTGCCACGACCAGCACAGGGCGCAGGCCAGGGACGACGCGGCCGGCGACTATCCGACTACCAACCCCGACCCGCCGAGGGAACCGATGCCCGGCGACGCGCAGTTCTGCCTCAGGTGCCACGACAACACTCTGCCGGCAGGTGTATCGTTCGGCGCGCTGAAGTTAAAGAACGTGAAGCTGAGCTACAACCCGTACAACAGGACGGACGCGAACGGCTACGACGTCCTTACATCTTACATGGGGCATTACGAGCAGACCGCCGGGGCTCCGCTCATGTGCCGCGAGTGCCACAACCAGCACGGCAGCTCATATTCCAAGCTCCTGAGGGACGACACCGAGCCGTCCAAGCCGGGCTACAACTCATCCCAGAACATACAGGGGATTCAGCCGGTCGCGCTCAGGCGGACGGATGTCTTCTCCTCGCCCACGGGCGCCGGGGACGACGTGCCGCTGTCCTCCACGCCGGAGCGGTGCCTCGCGTGCCACAGCGGCGCGACCACGTACAAGGGCGGCCTCATACCCGTGCCGCCGCCGCCGGACTCGGCGGAGCGGGGCTTTACGATGTCTCCGGTGGGCAAGCACCCGGACCTTAAGCCGGAAGTCACGTTAGCCGACGAGTCCAACGGGCACATATACAAAAGCACGTTCGCAGTGATTACGACTCCAGGGAGCGTGAAGGATTCCTGCACGGTCTGCCACGACTCGCACAACCCGTACATCGCGACCATCGACGGCCAGCTTATGGACTGCTACAGGTGCCACAACGAGAACACGTCCCTGCCGGACGTGCAGTCGGAGTTCAACGACAACCCGACCAACCCGTCGAGGTCGAAGTCCATACACCCGATAAAGTTCGACCCGACCGGGACGACGCCGTACTATGTGGAGTGCCTGAAGTGCCACGACCAGACCAAGCATATGCAGGGACATGTCAGGCTCCGTAAGGACCCGAGCCATTTCGTCAACTACACCTCCGACGCTGAGGTATGGACAAGCCCCGTCTCGAGCAGGACCGTAAACCAGTTCTGCCTCGAGTGCCACGGCCCCGGCACTGCGGTCGCTTCGAGCTTTTGGCGCGGCGGGACGGAGCACGTGCCGCCGAAGCTCCCCGCGGGCCACGTAAACGGGGCGCACTTCGTCAACGGGACGCTTCTCTGCACCGACTGTCATGAGTACCACGGCTCGAAGAACCTGGGCCTCAGGAAGAACGCAAGGGGAGACGAAGAGACGTTCTGCTACAGCTGCCATTCGGACCCGGCGAAGAGCAAGGACGGGGTAAACGTACAGTCGAAGTTCATCGGCACTGCGAGCCACCACCAGGTTGCGAAGACGGAGCAGGGCGCAAACGGCACGAAGGTTGAGTGCGAGGACTGCCACAACCCGCACGTGGTCACACGGCCGGACCCGGTGGTAAATGTGGACGACAAGAACACCGCCGTCCCCTCGGACAGGACTTTCTGCATAGGCTGCCACGACTCGGGCGGGGCCGCGGGCGTGAAGTTCCCCGGCTTCTCGACAGGCAGGTCTGCGCCCGAATGGAACACCTCCACGGGCAAGTGGAACAGGTGGGACAAGGGTGCGTACGCAGGGTCGTCGCACGACGTGAAGGGCGTCGAATGCCTGGACTGCCACGACCCGCACGGGAGCCCTAACTATGACCTGCTCCTCCAGAACATCAGCTCGGCCACGGGCATATCGGTCAGGTTCGGGACGCACTCCACCATAAAGGGCAAGAGGAAAGAGGAACTCGGCGTGAACAGGGTCTGCGCCGCATGCCACAAGTCAAACAAGGGCGTGTACGAGGGGTACGCGAACTTCACCGGGCTTACTTTCGGGAAACACGGCGTGGACAAGAACTGCACATACTGCCACAACCCGCACGGCACGGCCCAGGCGAAGCTCATACGCTCCGACAAGCCGCTTTACATGAACATGACCTCGTCCAAGTTCGGGAGCGTTTACAACTTCAAGGGCTTCGGGAACCATACCACAGGCGCCCCGGCGTATCTGTTCTGCAGCAGCGCGGGCTGCCACGTGAGCGAACGCAGCCAGTTCGACACGTTCAACATGGACCTCCCCGTGGACAACTTCGACCACAGGGAGACGTCGAGCTCCCACCACCCGCTCAAGGAAGGCGTGGTGATATGCACCTCGTGCCACAAGGAGCACGGCTCGTCCATGAAGGCGACCGATTACGTTAGCCCGGACCTGAGGGCGACGTTCTTCAGGGGCAGCAACTGGCCCCAGACCTGGCACAGCGGGCGGGGCGTCTATTCCACGTCCCACACATACGGCGGCGGCTTCGACGGTTCCGACTACTATGAGCCGGGGCCGCCTGCGCCCGGCAGGGGGCAGGTAACAACCGTTACGCCGCCCGACAACGCGAACGACCTCTGCTTCATGTGCCACCAGAAGGACGACATCATAGGCGACCTGGCCGCCGGCATGGCCGGTACCAACACGAAGTTCCTCGGCCACGAGGCGGTCAAGGGCGGGGCCAAGGTCAGCCACAACATATCGCGCGATGTGGACGGGACGTCGGGGGACTACCACAGCTTCTCGTGTTCCGCCTGCCACTTCCCGCACAGCTCGACCCAGGGCAAGCTCTTAAAGACGGGCTGCTTCAGCCAGTCCGACAACCAGTATCCAAGCTCCAACGAGCAATCCGCATTCGTGTGCCACGCATTCACGAAGTGGGCCAACTACAACGCCGGCTGGAGGAACCTGACGACCGCCGGCAAGAACGACTTCAAGCGGCCTCCGAACGCGGTGGCCGACCTGGCCGCATCCTCCGACGCGGACCTGACCGTGCACCTTAACTGGACGGCGGTCGCCGATCAGCCGGGGCAGGGTGCGCACCACTATAACATCTACCGGTACACGCAGACGGTCACGCAGGCGACCAAGCCCTACGCGACGAGGATGTTCAAGGGGCTCGCTGGCGGAGCACCCGGCGCGGCCACGTCCTGGACCGACTACACCGGCCAGCCTGACACGACGTATTATTACGCGGTCGTAGCCTGCGACTCCGAGAACAACGAGTCATTTGTCTCCAACTGCGCCTCGGTCTCGCTCGGCGCGGATACGGTTAAGCCCGCGGCAATATCCGACCAGCAGACCTCACAGGTGGACGGGTATTACAAGGTGAAGATGACCTGGCACGACCCGGGCGACAACGTCAACGTCACGCAGTACAAGGTATACAGGATTGCGGGCCTTACGCCTCTATCGTCGGGAGACATAATCGAGACGAACAGGATAGCGACGGTCACGGACACAAGCCTGAGCGCGGACGGGAGCGCGGACGGGAACCTCTATTCGTACACGGACACGGCGCCGACGCTTGGCCAGTCGTTCTCCTACGCGGTAGTGGCCCTGGACGCAGCCGGTAACGCTTCTTCCCTGCCGACGGGCTCGACGTTCAGCGTGACGGTTGTCGACCCGGCCCCGGCCTCCGTGACCACCCTGACCGGCAAGCCGGTTTCGCTTGACATGAAGGCGCGGCTTGACTGGGCCGCCCCCACAAACGTCGGTAACATCTCCGGTTACAACGTATACAGGAAGGCGGGCTCAGGCCTGGTCCAGTCCGACCTCGTGCCGGGTAACATAGTTGCCGGGCCGGTATCGGCGCTCAACTATACAGATACGGTACCGTCCACCGCGGTGGACTACTACTATACCGTGACGGCCATAGACGAGTCGTCCGGCAAGGAGTCGTCGCTTGGAAACTGCGTGCTGGTAAACGTCCCGGCCCCGCCGGGCGGGACCGCGTGCGTGCCGCGCGACAACCGCTGCCTCCAGATAAGCTGGAACGCGCCTTCTTATGCCACCGGGCTTGGCTACTACAAGCTGTATGCCCGGAGGAACGGCGGCGCATGGGCGCAGGTGACGCCTTCCGACAACCTGGTGCCGTTCGGAAGCTTCGAAAACGGCATGGACAGCTGGACGATGAACAACATTGCCGCCACCGGGCTTGTATCAGGACTCCGGGAGTGCGTGAAGCTCACGACATTGGCATCCGGCGACAATTTCATAGAATATGCCAACATGATACCCGTCCAGCCTTCGGCTTCGTATGTGTACACGGGCTACGTGTACATACCGGCGGCCCTCACCGGCGGAGGCGCGGCGCTCAGGGTAATCGAGTACAACTCGTCGAGCAGTTATGTTACCGAGCACACGGCTACGGCCGTCACGACGACCTCCGGCTGGCAGAAGCTGACCGACACATGGACTACGAACGCGTCGACCACGAAAGTGAAGCTCAGGCTCCAGCTTGCCGGGGTAGGTACGGCGTATTGGGACGACCTGACGCTGTCCCCGTCGCTGATAGTCGGGACGAGCGCGAGGGTGGACACGACCGGGCTTGAGCCGGGCACATACGATTATGCGGCCACCTCGAACTACGGCATCTACGGCGGCGTAACCCCCTACGAGTCGGTGATGTCCGCTCCGGCTTCAGCCACGGTCACCGACACCTCCGGCCCGGCGGACATGACGCCGTCGTCGTCGCTGATATCGACCGCTAACACGAACGCGAGGCTGGCATGGACCGCTCCGGCGGACAGGAACTACGCAGGTTACACCCCGGCCGGAATGTCCTACTACCGGGTGCAGGCGTCCTACGACAACGGGAACACCTGGGGCACGGTCATCAAGAGCAGGCTCGCGAACCCCAGCCTTGAGGCCTTCACGGGTACTGCCGACGACGCTACCACAGACACGTTCCCCGGCTGGTCCGGGAACAACGCTGGCATCTATGCCGTGACCGACGCGCTCTTCGACGGGAAGGCGATGAATTTCAAGACCACGGGCGCCAACTCGTACGTGTTTTCCGCGGAGCCGGACACGAGCCAGGCCATTGCGAACAAGCCCTACTCCATGTCGTTCTGGGCCAAGGCCAGCAGGCCGGGCGTAGGGTTCTCGTACTGCATACAGGCTAACGGCGGCGGGTTGGAGCAGGCAGGGTTCACCAACGCGACCGCGGGCACCCAGTGGCAGAGGTACACGGCATACGGCGTGTTTGCGGCGACGCCCACCGTCAAGTCGGCGATGGCCGCGGTCTGGGCGCCGACCGACCCGGCCGCCACGCTGACGATAGACGGCGTGAGGCTCGACTCGGGCACTGCCGCGCAGTCCTCGGACGACGGCACCTTCTACCAGCCGTCCGGCTACGACACGCAGGGCAGCGCGCAGGGCATGGACGACCCGAAGGCGCTCAACGCCGGCACGGCCGAGCGGTACAGGGTACAGGCCGTGGACGCACAGGGCAACGTCTCCTCGAACGCGTATACGCCGACCCTGTACGCGAAACCGTCCCAGATAAGCGACCTCAAGGTGTCGAGCCTGACGGGCACGTCCGGCAACGCGCTCTACTTCAGTACGCCCGCCACCCAGGCAGGGCTTGTCCGGTACAAGGTCTACGCGAAACTGCAGGCGACGCCCATAACTGACCTTACCGGGGCCACGCTCATAGGTACGACGACCCCGGCCATTAACCACGGCGGCAACATAGCGGGCGAGGCGACGGCGTCCGCGAGCCAGACGTACGCCTATGCTGCATACAATATAAACGACGGAAATGCGGCCACGTACTGGGACGGCATGTATGGCGCGACGCCCAACTCCGTTACGCTGACTTTCGGCTCGGCGGTACCGGTCTACAGGGTCTCGTTCATGTTCCACACGACGATTCAGTTCCAGCCGAAGGACTTTCTCGTGCAGACGAACGACGGCTCGGGCTGGGTTACGCAGGTGACGGTGACCGGGAACACGGATACCAACCCGGCTTATGCATTTGCCAAGCCCGTCAGCGCGACCCAGGTGAGGATATACATAACGGACACGCGGGGCGGGCTCGCGAGTTACAGGCCGATAATATACGAGTTCCAGGTCTACCCCGGCGACAGCTTCGTGCACGACCTGCAGAACACCTACCTGCAGGCCGAGGCGGGCAGGACCTACGCCTACGCCGTCCTCGCCGAGGACGTGAACAACGTCTCGTCCGACATGTCCACAGGCTCGCCCACCGTGAACGCGGTGCTGGACAAGACCGCGCCTGACAAGGTGAACGACCTGGCCGTGACAAGCGCGGTAGGCTCAACGACCGCGGTGCTTACATGGAAGACCCCGCTCGACAACCTCGGCCACGGCACGGTCACGGGCGCGACGAGTTACGAGATATACCAGCTCCCGACAAGCTCGGTCGGCACACCGGCCGCGGTCACGGACGACAACTTCGCCACTGCGTCCCTTGTGACTAGCGGGACATACGCATCGGGCGTGGCAGGCACGGACAACAGCTACACCGCGACGTGGTACGACCACAAGGGTGTGTACTACGCGGTGCGCTCGGCCGACAGCGCGGGCAACTGGTCGAAGATGTCGAACAGCCCATACGTGATAGTAGGTAAGGACGTACAGGCTCCCACGCCGCCCATCATCACCGAGTGCAGGCCGGTTACCTCGCCGGAGGTGGACGCCTACTGGACGCCCGCCGTGGACAACGTGGACATAAACGGCTACAGGCTCTTCCGTGCGGACACGGGCCTGCCGCCGTTCGACCTGGACGGCTGCATCACCGAGAACAACATCGACCAGGCGCAGGTGGCGGTCAACCTCATCCCGTACAACGCAAGCTCGGCCTCCGATACGGGCGGGACCCCGGGCAAGACCTACTATTACGCGATGAGGGCCTGGGACAGCGACAACAACATGTCGAACATCTCGAACTGCGTATCCGCGACCGTAAGGACGACCGGCGCCGACTCCACCGCTCCAATATGGACGGGGTCCCCGCTTTCCGCGTCCCAGCAGCAGTATCCCGACATTGACCTGATATGGACGCCTGCCACTGACAAGGACAACGCGGGCGGCAACGGCGGCATAGACCACTACGACGTATACAGGGGGACGTCCGGCTTCACCGCCGTCACCGACCCAGGTGTGGTGAAGCTTGCCACGGTATCGGGCGTAAGGAAGTCGTACGTGGACAACACCGGCGTGCCGGACACCACGTACTACTACGGGGTCGTGCCGGTCGACGCATCCGCCGCGCACAACGCGGGCGTCCTCTCGAACATCGTGTCCGCGACGGTCGCATCCAAGCCCTCGCCGGACAACGTGGCTCCCACGCTGCCCGTGGGGGTCGCGGCCTCGACCGGCGTGTACCCGTTAATCAACCTTTCATGGACGGCCTCGACCGACGTGGACGACGCGTCTAACCCGCTCCAGATACTATATTACAAGCTCTACCGCGCGGACTACCCGCTCGACATAACGGACGCGAACAAGGACATACCGGCCGAGGTCACGACGGTCATTGTCGCGCACGACGCCGTTTCATACGTGGCGCGGGGCACGGGCGGCTCCAAGTACAACTACAGGCTGGAGGCCTTCGACCTGGCCGGGAACCGCTCTGGGCTCAGCGCGCAGGTCATGGGGCAGGTGGCGTCCGCGCCCTGCGTGGACACGACCCCGCCCACGGCCCCGTCCGGCCTTGCGGCGACAGTAGGCCCGTCCCCCGACATGGACCTCGCATGGACGGCCTCGACCGACAGCGGCGCATGCTCCGGGGTGATAGACCATTACCTGCTCTACAGGGCGAACTACGCCATAACGTCCGGTACGGACCTGAGGACCCTGACCCCGAGATACGTCGCCGGAAACAGCGCATCGTACATAGACTCGGCAGGCGCGCCGAACACCCAGTACTGGTACGTCATGACCGCTGTAGACTCGTCCGCCAACGAGTCCGGCAAGTCGAACATTATTACAAAGACGACCGCGGCCGACACGATGTCTCCTGCGGCTGTCGCGGACCTGAAGGCTACGCCGGGCGCAGGCGGGATTTACCTTGCATGGTGCAAGCCGTCCGACAATGTGGGCGTGGACCACTACGAGATATACAGGAAGGCGCAGGCTACGATACTTACCGACGGCGACATCGTCGCGGATAACAGGATAACAAGCTTTGCAAACGCGGGCGCGTGTCTCTCCTACGAAGACACGGGGGCCCTGTCCGGCAACACATACAGCTATGCGGTTATCGCGGTGGACGGCGCGGGCAACCGCTCGACCATCAGCCGGGGCAGGGCAGCGGGAGACACTATCGCGGCAATGCCGTAGCCGGGGGTTACAGTTGGGCAGTTTATTTGCAGGCAGGGTTGCCGTTATTGTGTTGATACTTTTGGTTGCGTCCATACCGGCCTACGGGGGGCAAGGTACAGGCCCCGCGCCCTTCATAAACGAGGTGATATTCGAGGCGGGCGAGGCCGGGATTAAGGCGCCGCGCGCAGTACACACTCCTGAAGCGGCCCCGGTGACCCCGGCTGAGAAGAAGGCCGGCTGGCGCGCCTCGAATGACGGCGATTATTTCGGGTTCGACGCAGGTAGCGTTTTCTCAAGCGACGAGGGTACGATAGAGGTCAAGCTCACAGTCCTGGACACGGCAGGGCTCAAGGCGTTGGGTCGAAACATCGAGGCCCTGGTTACGCTGTACGACGACGCGGGCGTCCCGTTCTTCGCAATCGGGATAAACAGCCACGACATTATGGTCGGAAGCTACCCGCTCCACCCGATGGTAATGGAGACGGCGTTCGGCGGGGTGGGCTTTCCTTATGTGGCGAAGCTCGACGGGCCGCTTAAGGAAGGCACGGAGGTTGCCGTTACCGTGACCTGGGGGCCGGAGCCGAGGGACGACAAGGTGTTCGTGAACGGGAAGCTCATAGAGACCGCCGTGCGGAGGGGGCCGAGACACAGCGGCAACCCGCCGGGGTTCGAGCCTACGGCCACATTCATTTCCTTCCTTAACGGGTTTACGACATTCGACAACCGGCATGTAGGCCCGCCCGCGACCCTTACGGTCGGCAGGATAGGCACGGATGGCAGGAAAGGCCCGTATGACATGTTCCCTCCCAGGTCGATAGCCATAAAGCAGGTCAGGCTGTCCAATAAACGGCAGGATTCTTCCGCCAGGTAGTCAGCCCCGAAATGTAAGCCAGCCAGGGTTTTTCCACAATACGGCAATACCGCTGCACCCCCATGTCAAATCAACCTGTTGTATATTTATTAATATTCGTGTAAAATTTCAACCTGGTGCAAAATACACTAAAGGAGCGCGTTTGAATGGCAGACGATGACTTAAGCAGGCTGAGGATCGAGAAGAAAGAGGTAAAACTCGGGCCAGGAAGACGAAGAAGGCCCCTGTTATGGGCGGTTGCGGCTGTAGCCGTAGTAGTGGCTGCAATATTCCTGAGCGGCGCCCTGAGCCCGAAGGTAGAGGTCAAGGCGGCCGCCGTCTCTATGGTCTACCCGACCCAGACCTTCACCCGCCTGAACGCGAGCGGGTATGTGGTCGCCCAGCGTAAGGCCGCGGTGGCCGCGAAGGCCACGGGCAGGCTCGTATGGCTCGGCGTGGGCGAGGGGAGCCGGGTAAAGAAAGGCGAGGTTATCGCGCGTCTCGAAAAAGAGGACGTGCTCGCCGTCCGGGCTCAGGCGAAGGCGAACCTCGCGGGCTCGCGTTCCTCGCTCGAGCAGTCGAAGGCCAACATAGACAACGCGCGCGCCTCGCTGGAGCAGGCCAGGGCCGAGCTTGCCGACGCAAGCCGGAACATGGACCGCCAGAAGGAGCTCCTCGCTCGCGGGATAGTCTCGAAGGCGGACTACGACGCCGCGGACGCGAGATACAAAAAGGCGCAGGCCGCGGTAGACGGCGCCGAGGCGCAGATAAAGTCGGGAGAGGCAGCCCGGGGCGCGGCGCAGTCTGGAGTTTCCGCGTCCGAGGCGGGCCTTCGCGGCGCGGATGTGAGCGTCGAGTATACCCTCATCCGCGCGCCGTTCGACGCGGTGGTGCTGACCAAGAACGCGGACATAGGCGACATCGTGACACCGATAGGCGCGTCGGTCAACGCCCAGGCCGCTGTGGTGACCATCGCGGACATGGGCTCGCTCGAGGTAGAGGCGGACGTGTCGGAGTCCAACCTGTGGCAGGTGAAGGTGGGCGAGCCATGCGAGCTACAGTTGGACGCCCTGCCGGACAGGCGATTCCTGGGCGAGGTGGCCACGATAGTGCCGACCGCGGACCGGAGCAAGGCGTCGGTGATGGTCAAGGTACGGTTCATAGAGAATGACCCCTCGATTCTGCCGGAGATGAGCGCGAAGGTGGCCTTCCTCGAACGGGTGCCGACAGCGGAGGACAGGAAGCCGCTGGTCGCCGTCAACCCGTCCGCCGTGGTAACACGCGGGGGCAGGCAGGTAGTCTTTGTTATTAAAGACGGCCGGGTGACGGAGACGCCGGTCACACTCGGCAGGAAGCTCGGCGACTGGGTAGAGGTCACGGCCGGCCTGAAGCCTGAGGAAAAGGTCGCGATAAGCGCGGTCGACAAGCTCAGGGACGGCTCGAAGATAAAAGAGGCGGTGGAGTAAGTATGGACGCCCGGACTGCACCAATGGTACAGGTGAGGGACGTGGTCAAGTCATACCACCGCGGCAGCCAGGTCGTGCCCGTCCTGATGGACATCACGTTCGACATAGGGGAAGGCGAATTCGTGGCCCTTATGGGGCCGTCCGGCTCCGGCAAGAGCACGCTCCTTAACCTCATCGCCGGGCTCGACAAGGCCGACAGCGGGATAATAAATGTCGGCGGCGTGGACATAACCGCGCTTTCCGAGACAGAGCTTGCCGCGTGGCGCGCGACAAGCGTCGGGTTCATATTCCAGTTCTACAACTTGATACCAGTGCTTACCGCGATCGAGAACGTAGAGCTGCCGCTCGTGCTCACCGGGCTTTCGAGGAGGGAGAGGCGCGAGCACGCCGAGACCGCGCTCAGCGTGGTCGGCCTCGACGACAGGATGGACCACTACCCGTCCCAGCTCTCGGGCGGGCAGCAGCAGAGGGTGGCGATAGCGCGGGCGGTGGTGACCGACCCCGCGATAATCGTCGCGGACGAGCCGACCGGCGACCTCGACAAGGTGTCCGCCCTCGAGATACTGGACCTGATGGAGCGCCTGAACCACGAGTCGTCCAAGACGATAATCATGGTGACGCACGACCCGCGCGCCGCGGAGAAGGCGCACGTCCTGAGGCATCTCGACAAAGGCGTCCTTACCAATGCTTCTTAAGCTCCTCTTCAAAAACCCCTTCAGGCACAAGCTCCGGGCGGTGCTGACTATTCTTGGGATCGCGGTAGCAATCCTCTCGTTCGGCATACTGCGCACGGTGGTCGGGGCCTGGTACGCGGGCGTCGAGGCGTCTTCCGCCACACGTCTCGTCACGCGGAACTCCATTTCGATAATATTCCCCCTGCCGCTTTCGTACGCCGAGAAGATCAGGCAGGTGGACGGGGTGAAGGCCGTATCATACGGGAACTGGTTCGGTGGGACGTACATAAACGAGAAGAACTTCATCGCGAGCTTCGCGGTGGAGCCCGTGAGCTACCTCAAGATGTTCCCCGAACTCGTGCTGCCGCCCGACCAGGAAAAGGCGTTTATAGGCGACAGGAAGTCCTGCTTCGTGGGCAGGAAGCTCGCCGAGAGGTTTCACTGGAAGATAGGCGACACTATCACGCTCAAGGGCAACATATTCCCCGGCAACTGGGAGTTCGTCCTGAAGGGCATCTACAAGGGCAAATTCAAGAGCACCCCGGAGGACCAGTTCAGGTTCCACTGGGACTATCTCAACGAGACCATGAAGAAGACCGCGCCCAGGAGGGCCGACCAGATCGGGTTCTACATGATAGAGGTCAAGAGCCCGGAGCTGGCGGCCAGGGTCGCCCAGGACATAGACCGGATGTTCAAGAACTCGCTCGCCGAGACCATAACCGAGACCGAGAAGGCGTTCCAGTTAGGCTTCATCTCGATGGTCGAGGCCATAGTCATTGCGATACAGCTCGTGTCGTTCGTCGTCGTCGTCATCATCATGGCGGTCGCCGCGAACACGATGGCGATGACCGCGCGCGAGAGGATAGGCGAGTACGCGGTACTGAAGACGCTCGGTTTTGGCGGATGGGATATCGCATTCCTTGTCTTCGGTGAGTCGCTATTTCTGTCCATGGCCGGGTGCGCGATCGGCATAGCGCTGACGTTTCCTGCCGCGGCATGGTTCAGGGCGGAGCTCGGCGACTACTTCCCGGTCTTCAACGTCGCTAACAAGACCATATACATGGACGTCGCGGCTGGGCTCGTGGTCGGCACGGTAGCCGCGGTCTTCCCGGTCTGGCGCGCTATCACGCTGAGGATTGCCGACGGCCTTCGGAGGATAGGGTAGTGGGCGCGATACCTTTTTCTTATTCGCTCAGGAACCTCTGGACGAGGAGGCTGACCACGTCGCTGACCGCGGGCGGCATGGCGCTCGTCGTGTTCGTGTTCGCGTCGGTGCTGATGCTGTCCGAGGGGCTGAGGAAGACTCTGGTCGATACCGGCTCGTACGACAACGCCGTCGTGATAAGGAAGTCGGCGGAGTCGGAGGTCCAGAGCGGGGTGGAACGGACGCAGGCGTCCATCATCGAGAGCCAGCCGGAGATCGCCGTCGGGGCGGACGGCGAGAGGCTCGTGGCGAAGGAGGTCGTGGTGCTGATAAACCTGCCGAAGCGCGGGAGCGACAAGCCGTCGAACGTCGAGATAAGGGGCATTGGCAGGCACTCGATGTCGCTCAGGCTGCAGGTGCGGCTGGCGGAGGGCAGGATGCCGAGGCCGGGGCTGGCCGAGATAATAGCGGGCCAGGGCGTCGCAAAGCGCTTCAAGGGGGCGGGGCTCGGCGAGACGCTCAGGTTCGGGATGCGGGAATGGACCGTGGTCGGCATATTCGACGCGGGCAATACAGGGTTTTCGTCCGAGATATGGGGCGACGCCGACCAGCTGATGCAGGCGTTTCGGAGGCCGGTCTACTCTTCCGTCATATTCAGGCTCAGGGACCCGTCCGAGTTCGGCCGCGTCAAGACGCGGCTCGAGTCCGACCCGAGGCTGTCGGTGGACGCGCGACGCGAGACCAAGTACTACTCGGACCAGTCGGAGCTGATGGCGAAGTTCCTGAGGATAATGGGGTTGGCGCTCACTGTAATATTCTCGATAGGCGCGGTCATAGGCGCGATGATTACCATGTACGCGGCGGTCTCGAACCGGGTGGGCGAGATAGGGACGCTTCGCGCGCTCGGGTTCCGGAGGCGCAGCGTCGTGCTGTCGTTCATAATGGAGTCGCTGCTGCTCGGACTTACCGGCGGGCTGGCCGGTCTTTTCTTCGCTTCGTTCCTCCAGTTCTTCACCATATCGACGATGAACTGGCAGACCTTCTCCGAGCTTGCGTTCACCTTCACGCTCACCTTCGAGATAGCGTGGAAGTCGCTCGCCTTCTCGCTTGTCATGGGGCTAATCGGCGGGGTCCTGCCGGCGTTCCGCGCGGCCAACATGAACATCGTGGAGGCGCTGAGGACGAGCTGAGCATCCGAAGTTGATGCTTACCAGCCCCTGCCCTCCAGCCCGAGGATGCGGCCGAGGGACGGCATGTCGGCCAGGGCGAGCAGGGTGACGACCGCGACGTTAAGGATGGTGAATAAGACGAGCTTCGTGTCCCGGATGAACTTCTCGGGCGTCTGGACGATGCTGTTTTCCTGGTAGGTGAGCTTGGTGTAGTAGGCCAGGTAGCCCATCAGGAACGGGCATGAGAGTATCAGCTCGACGTGGTACTTGGCTATAATCACCGCGACAAAGAACATGAAGCCCGAGGCGTAGACCAGCATGGCGGTCGCGAGGGTTTCCTCGCTGTAATGCCTGAAAGACGAACGGTACCTGCCTGCGACCTCATGGTCGCCAATCATCCTGTACTCTGCGAGCCGCTTGGCCGTCATAAGGAACGCCCCTATCATCCAGTATGCGAGAAGAAGCGACGATGGCGGAAAACCGGCCGCGCCCGCCGCGTACCAGCCCGCGAGCATCCGGATAGGGTTGTTGACAGCCTCCGAGATTACGTCCAGGTAAGGCTTTTCCTTCGACCTGACCGGCGGGCAGTTGTAGACCAGCCCCATGACCCAGAGCGACAGGGCGGTGTACAAAAACGGGACCGAGACTGTCGCGGCAAGCCCCAGGCCGGCCGCGGCGAGGAGCAGCCACTCGACAACCGCGCCGGCGGGCTTTATCTTGCCGCAGGCGAGTGGGCGTTCGCACTTGAGCGGGTGGAAGCTGTCCGACTTCCTGTCGAGCAGTTCGTTTATGACGTAGTTGCTGGACGCGACGAGGCAGACCGAGAGGAACCCCGTGATGGCGTGCGGCAGGCCAGACCAGGACCTCGTCGCGGGCTCGATTATGAGCGCGGCCGCCATGCCGGGCAGGAGGAAAACGTTCTTGAACCAGTGGTCCACGCGCGCTATGTCGATGTAGTGTCTTAGCTTCATGTCGGTATCTATGCCCGCCTCGCGTAATAAGTATCTGAATCCCGCAGGTCGAGCGGCACCTGTACCTTAAGCAGCCGTCTTCCTAAACCCGTCCGGGACAGGCCTCGCACGATGAAGCCTACCGGCAGGTAGCGCGTCAGCCTGTCGGCCAGGTAGCCCAGCTGGAATGTCCATGCGTACCGCTCCAGCCTTTCGAGCCGAAGCCCTGCCTTCCCGAGCGCCATCCCCATGGTTTTCCGGTCGAAGTAGCAAACGTGGGCGAGACGGTAGTGCCACCACCGCCCGCCCATCAGCCGTGCGGCTATGCTCCTCACGTCCGGGGTGACGATGACCGCGAGCCCGTCGTCCGTCAGCGCCGCCGATATGTCCTTCAACAGCCCGACCGGGTCCTGCACGTGCTCTATAACGTCCAGCAGGGTGATGATGTCGAACCTCCTGCCGGAAAGGGCCGGGTTGGGGAAAACGCCTTCTATGACTTCCACGTTATGCCGCGTGCGTGCGACCTCGACCGCCCAGCCGGACGGCTCGACGCCGACCGCCTCTACGCCGGACTCGCGTGCCGCGACGAGCATAAGACCCGTGCTCGCACCCACGTCGAGGAGGCTTTTTGCAGCCGGGCGGAGCGCAAGCGACCGCCTGATAATCCTCCTGAAAGGTTCTATGCGGCCCTCGCCGCCTTTGTCGTAGTCCGGGTCGACCAGCGAGGAGTACATCCCGAGCAGCTCCGGGACCGGCAGCGGGTCCGCGTACCGGAACCCGCAGGCCATGCACTCGACTATCCTCGAAGTCCGCCCGTAGTGCGAGTCCGAAATCTTGAAGTCGTCGGATGTGACCTCTCCGGTCACGCCCGACGGGAGCGCCTCGAACGACTTATCCGACCCGCACAGCCAGCACCTGCTCATCCCGCCCCCAAAAAGTCCGCGAGCGCCGCGGTATCCCTGACAAAAACATAACCGTCCCCAGGCTCGCGCCTCCGGGACGACCATGTGACCAGCGCGCCCCTCATGCCCGCGCGCCTCGCCCCCTCCATGTCTACGCGGACGCGGTCGCCCACGTACATTACCTCTGCCGGGTCGAGCCCCATCCGCGAAGCGGTATACAAAAACCCAGCCGGGTTTGGTTTGAAGACGTCAATCTCCGGCATCTCGCTGTCGGCTATAATGTCGAAAAGCTTATGGTCGAACCCGAGCGCGGCCAGCTTGTCTGCCGCGGGATAGTCCGAGTATATGCCGAGCCTGTAGCCGGCATCCCGGAGCCGGCGCATCGCATCGGTAGTCCGCGCGTCGGACGCCTCCCTGAGTATGGGCAGGGGCCGGTCATAAATTAACGAACGGACCGCCTCCCGAACGCGGGCGGCGGTCAGGCCGAGCTTGTTGCCCACCAGCTCGTACTGGAGCGACTCGATGCCGGAACCGGGAGGAAGTGAGCGCAGCTCCTCCCGCACATGCCTGAATGAGCTGATTATCCGTATGTCACGGACCAGGCCCCGGCGAAGCCGGGCGGCGTCAGATAGCAACTCCCCGACCATAGCGGCCCGGACGCGAGTTTGGCGGTAGAGCGTGCCGTCTACGTCGAATACGATGCCCCTGACCTCAACGCTCATGGCCGCCCCCAGCACAGTAATCTATTATGAATATGCGTAATTGTCAAGCGTAACCGGGTGCCAAAGTACGTATCAGAATAATTACCTGTCTACAGGTAAAACGCCTTCACGAAGCCCGCGCAGGCGAGGACAATGCACATAGTAGCCGCGAGCCTTCCTGACCGGGCGGTCAGGGCCTCGAACCCCAGGCCGAAGAAACAGACGATAGGCGCCAGGCAGAACAGCAGGTAGAACGCCTTGATAATGGAGTAGTACGGGTACTTGAAACTCCCGAGCGTGAACGCCGCCGCCCCAAGGGCCGCGGTGACGACGCAGACCGCCATGAACGCCCCCCGGCCCTCGCCGCCGGACAAGGCCCTGCCCGTCCCCCTCGCCATGCCCCATGCCATAAGCGCGGTGGGAAGCAGTCCGAGCGCGGGCACGACGTATGGGGTAAACTTCGATACCTTGCTGTATATCATGAATACGTGCTGCCCGTCGAACCAGAACGAGGAGTATGTACCGGCAAGGAAAGACTCCATGATGAGCTGTTTCGACATCGGGTTCCCCAAAATCAAATCCCTGACGTTCGTGTAGAAATCCCAGTCTCTGAAGCCCGGCGTCTGCCTGTAGAAGAACAGCTCGCGCGTCCCGTTTATGGGGAATAGCCCGCCGAAGAGCATGACGTTGCGCGCGTAATAACCGCCCGCGATGAGCAGGACGATGGCCAGATATGCCGCGAAGTGGGTGATAAGCTTCTTTCTGCCGGACGGGTTCTGCCAGAACATGTACGCGAGGCCCGCACAGATACCCAGAAACGGGAAAAGGGCGGTGTAGCGGACGAGCAGCCCGATGCCGGAAGAGACGGCGAGCAGGACGATGCCGCTACGCTTCTGGCCGTCGGTGTACCGGAGCCAGAGGTAGAACGACAGGGTGCAGACGAGCGCGGTCGCCGAGTCCCCGGCCACGCTCGGGGCCTTGTAAAGGCTCATGGGCAGGAAGGCGGCGATGGCGAGCGATGCGGCCACCGCGAGCCGTCCGACAAGTACGCGCCTCAGTATCAGGAAGATCGCAAACATGGTAATTAACACGGATACGGAGTTGACGAACTGCGCGCAGTTCTCGACCATCGGGAAGAGGCTGGATGGCCCGGACAGGCGGAACAGCAAGGCTGCGGCCATGTAGAATAGCGGCGGGTTGTACATCTGTATCCCCTCGTCCGCAGTCGGTATGCGCCAGCTTGTCAGGAAGTGGTGCAGGTACTTCTGGTGGTGCTCGTAGTCTCCGGTCCTGGCAGGGTCGTAATTAATGAAGTTGTGCCATAGAAGTACTGCGAGGACGAGGAATATAACGGCGAGGGACGCGCGGTACAGGACTTCGGTTGCCATTTCGGTCTTGAGTGAGTCCGGGACAAGCCGAGATGCGATGGAGTCGAGCTTGCGCGTAAGTCCGGGGTATAAAATGATGACCAGGATTACGCACAGTGCGATCGGGTAGACCAGCAGGCCCTCACGCATGTAGTCTCCGGCCCTTATATCTTCGGCAAGGGTCGTGTGCGTGAGCAGCTTGACGGGTTCAGGCTCGCGGTTGAACCCTGAAGGCGGGAAGGCAAAATCCGAGACCACGGTCCAGCCGGGGCTGCTGTCGAGCGGGACCCGTGCTCCGTCCGCGGTCTCGACAAAACCCTCGGCCTTAAGCGCGGTCATGGAGTAACGGCTCCTGACGTGCACCGTTACCTGGTTCAGGCCGGGGACAAGGTCAGGCAGAATGTCGTAGGCAACAGGCTTCTTCCAGTTGAGCTTACCGGTATCGGACTCTGCCGCAAGCCGCCTGCCGTTGACGGCAAGGTCGTACGCACGCACCGCATTTAGTGTCAGCTGGGCCTTGACCGGCCGTGAAGTAAGCTCGAATGTGGTAGAGTATGTCGCGGGGAAGTCATCCGGGAACTCGTTGACGAGCCGGTCGTCCTCCGGGTTCAGCATCCAGGCCGGGCCGCCGCCCCGCAGGTAGAAGACGTCGTTGTTGGAATACGCGAAATATGAGATTAAAAGGAAATACGGGAGGACGAAGAGCGCCACGACCACAAGCAACGGTTTAAGTTTCTGAAAAAAACTCACTCCCTCACCCATCACTTCCCCGTCACCCGGAAGCACCTGACGTAGTGGTCGGGCTTGACCTCGAAAAGCTCGGGCTCTTCCTTTGCGTACTCGTCTATCCCGTACGGGCATCTGGGCAGGAACTTGCAGCCTTCCGGCAGCTCGGTCAGCTTCGGCACCATGCCGGGTATGGCCTTAAGGCGCTTCACCTTCTCGCCTGGCTTCGGGATGGACGCGAGCAGCCCTTCGGTGTACGGGTGCAGGGGGTCGTAGAAAATGTCGTCGGTCTTGCAGTACTCGACAATCCTGCCCGCGTACATCACCGCGACCCTGTCCGCCATCTGGGCGATTATCCCCAGGTCGTGCGTGATGAGTATTATCGCGGTATTGAACTTCTTCCTGATGTCGTTCAACAGTTCCAATATCTGGGCCTGGATGGTCACGTCGAGCGCGGTGGTCGGCTCGTCCGCTATGATGAGGGATGGCTCGCACGATATCGCCATCGCTATCATGACCCTCTGCCGCATCCCGCCGGAAAGCTGGTGCGGGTATGCGCCTACCTGGCGGCCCGGCTCCGGGAGCCCGACCAGGTCGAAGAGCTCGGCTGAGCGCTTCAGCGCCTGTTCCTTCGACATGTTTTTGTGCTCGACCAGCGCCTCTGCAACCTGGTCGCCCACGGTGAAGACCGGGTTCAGCGAGGTCATCGGCTCCTGGAATACCATCCCGATGCGGCCTCCACGCACATGGCGCATCTCGTGTTCCGGGAGCTTCAGGAGCTCACGGCCCTCGAAGGTTATCTCGCCCCCGACTACCCGGCCCGGCGGGTCCGGCAGGATGCGCATGATGGAGAGCGCGGTCACGCTCTTTCCGCACCCGGACTCTCCGACCAGGCCCATCACCTCGCCGCGCTCGACGTCGAAGCTCACGCCGTCCACGGCGAGGAACGCGCCCTCGCGTGTCTTGAACTCGGTCTTCAGGTTTTTTACGGATAGTATTGGCTGGGTCATAAGGGCAGAACTTTTCTGGTTTCGTAGGGGAGCCCCTCTGCGGGCTCCCGTCTTTCGGGCGGCCGCAGAGGGCCGCCCCTACATAAAGATGGTCAGCAACACGTCCCGCCGTTTCAGTCGAGCTTCAGGTCCCCGATGCCGTGCCCGATCTGCCCGCCCTCCTGCTCGGCCTGGACGAACTTGAGGTACATCTGGGCGTCCGTGTTGCCGGGGTTTACCGAAAGGGCCTCTTTCCACTCGTTCACGGCCATGTCGATGAAGCCCTTCATGTAGTATGTTATGCCGAGGTTGATGCGCGCGGGCATGTACCTGGGGTTTATCTCCTTGGACTTCGTGAACTCGCGCATGGCCTCGTTGTACATGCCCTTCTCACGGTATGCGATGCCTATCTTCGTGATGATGTCCACGAACGTCGGCCTCAGGTTTATCGCCTTCTTGTACTCCTCGACCGCCTCGCCGAACAGCCCGAGGTCGTAGTATATGTCGCCAATTTTGGAGTGCTCGTTGGCCAGCTTGCCCTTGATGAACGGGTCGAGCGAGAACGGGCTCCCGTGTGCGATCTTCGCGGCCGAGTTGAATATCTCGCCGGCCTCGTTGTACTTGCCCATGTCGTTCAGGGTGACGGCGAGGTTCAGCGAGACCTCGGTGTAGCTCGGGTTTATCTCGATGGCCTTCCTGAATGCCGCGACCGCCTTGCCGAGCTCGCCCTTCCCGTGGTATATGAGCCCCAGCTTGTTGTAGACGTCCGCGTAGGGCCTGGCCTTGATGACTATCAGGAAGCACTTCTCGGCCTCGGCCAGGTCGCCCTTGTCGTACGACTCCCTGCCGCGCATGTAAAGCTCGTCCAAGTTTTCCGCCATAACAAGGCTCCTTGTCTTGGTGATAGACGCTACGCCACGCCCGAGAGCACCCTGGCCAGGGCGAGGCTCTTGTCGTCCAGCACCTTTTTGTTCGAGAAAACGTCAACAAACGGGGTCGCGATTATCTCGTTCTTTACGAGGCCGACCATGCAGCCGCGCTCGCCCTCCGACAGCCTGCGTACAGCGGACGCGGCCAGCCTGCGCGCGAGCAGGCGGTCGAACACGGTCGGGTCGCCGCCCCTCTGCAGGTGTCCGAGCACGGTTATCCTCGTCTCGAAGCCCGCGATGGACTTGAGCTTCATCTCGATTGCGTATGCGGAGGCCGCGCCTTCGGCGACTATCACTATGCTGTTGGTCATCCCGCGCTTCTTGGCCTCGAGAAGCCTGTTGCCTATGACCTCGAGGTTGTACGGAAGCTCAGGTATTATTACCGCCTCGGCCGCGCATGCAATAGCGGAGGTGAAGGCGAGGTAGCCGGAGCTCCTGCCCATGACCTCCATGATGAATGCCCGGTCGTGCGAGGAGGCGGTGTCGCGGAGAGAGTCCACGGCGTGCACGATGTTGTTAAGCGCGGTGTCCACTCCGATGGCCATGTCCGTGCCGTATATGTCGTTGTCTATCGAGGCGGGCAGTCCGATGACCGGGACGCCGAGGTCGTGCAGCACCTGCGCGCCGTGTAGCGAGCCGTCCCCGCCGAGTATTATCATCCCGTCAATCTCGTCCTTGGAGATGTTCTCGATGGATGTCCTCTGGCCCCAGTCGCTCTTGAACTCGAGGCACCGGGCCGAACGGAGCACCGTCCCGCCCCTCTGGACTATGCCCTCGACGGAGGAGATGTCGAGTTCGCGGAAGTTGTTCTCTATCAGGCCCTGGTATCCCTGTATGAACCCGATCACCCGTATGCCGCGGTCGGCCGATGCGTGGACGACGCTCCTGATGGCCGCGTTCATGCCGGAGGAGTCGCCGCCCGAGGTGAGAAGCCCGATTTTTTTCATCCGCCCTCCCGAAACGTTAGCCGAAGAATAGCCCCCACCCCCTCACCCCTCCCCCACTAGTGGAGAGGGGGGTAGTGGAATTAGCCAAAGAATATCTTCGCGGTCTCGTACATGTCCATGTCGAGCGTCTTTGTCTTGCCCACTGCTTCTTCGAGAGGCACCGGGACAATCTTCGTGCCATGGAGCGCGACCATCACGTCGAAGCGGCCCTCGTGCACGCAGTCCACGGCCTTGACACCGAAGCGCGTCGCGAGTATCCGGTCGAACGCGGTCGGAGTCCCGCCCCTCTGGAGGTGTCCGAGTATCACGGCCCTCGTCTCGAAACCGAGCCTCTGCTCAATCTCGTTGGCGAGTATGTTGGCGATGCCGCCGAGCCTTACGTTTCCGAAGGCGTCTTTCTCAGCCGTCTGGAGCACCATGCTGCCCTCCACGCCGGGCGCGTCCGAGAAGCTCGCGCCTTCCGAGACCGCGACGATGTTGAACCGCTTGCCGCGCGCCGCCCTCTTCTTTAATATATCACAGACCTCGAGGATATTGAAGGGCTCCTCCGGGACGAGTATCATGTCCGCGCCGCCCGCGATGCCTGCCGCGCAGGTTATCCAGCCGGCGTGCCGGCCCATTATCTCGACCACGAGCGTCCTGTGGTGCGACTCAGCCGTGGTGTGGAGCCGGTCGATGCACTCGGTCGCTATCGAGACCGCCGTGTCGTAGCCGAACGTCACGTCCGTCGCGGAGAGGTCGTTGTCGATAGTCTTCGGGACGCCGACGGTGTTAAGCCCCATCTTCGCAAGCTTGTCGCAGACGCCGAGCGTGTCGTCGCCGCCGACCGCTATCAGGGCGTAAAGCCCCATCTTCTTCATGTTCGCGGCAACCAGCTCCGCGCCGCCTTCTTTTTTGAACGGGTTGGTCCGGGACGTGCCGAGAATGGTGCCGCCGAAGAGGTGTATGCCGGATACCTGGGCGCGGGTCAGGGTCTCGTAGTCGAGGTCCATCAGGCCCTTCCAGCCGTCCTTGATGCCGATGACCTTGTAGCCGAGCTGCTCGGCCCTGCGGAAGACCGCGCGTATGACCGCGTTCAGGCCGGGGCAGTCACCGCCTCCCGTGAGGATGCCTATCTTCTTCATCTATCCAGTTCTCCTTTCACGAATATATATAAAATGGCCGTGGGTAAGATATGCGGTTTATGGTGCAAACCGGCTGAATATATCATATATCACAAGGCGTTGTCAATTTAATTGGGGTAAATCCCCCCGCTTCCGGCGTCCCCCTTTGTCCCTTCGGCTTCGCACAGGGCAGGCTCCGGGGGAAAGAGGGGGGAATTGGGGGGCGTGCGTTTCAACGCGGATTCAGGCAATGTAAGAGTTTTGGGTAGCTTACTTAATTGCTCCCTAAATTCAGGCGGCGCTTCTGTCACATTTTTATATCCGTAAGGTTGGCCATTAATGAAATTAACAACCAGGGTAGTGCGCCTGCGTGGTGTTACCTATGGTTATTATACAGAAACGCCCTTGTAAATCAACAGCAAACGGCGCGGTTTCCCCTCACCCGCGGCAGCCCGCCGTTCATTTTGGGTTCCCTGCCGCATATCGTAAAGGACTCGCGGCCGCCGGAAGGATAGCGGACAGTCGGCCTGTTACTACTATAGGAAAATATATAGATTGACATCCCTCGGATAATCATGTATAGTATCAACAAGTGTTGCTGCGGCGTGATGCTGCAGCTTTTTTTTGCCTGGCAATTTTTCTTGCTTTTTGGATTCTAACGATTTACCAAGGCTTGAAACGGTTTGACAGGTACACAAAGGTAGGAGCCTCCGGGCGTCCGCCAAAGAAAAAGGGGTATTGAATTGAAGGGTACAGTGAAGTGGTTCAACGAGGGCAAGGGCTATGGTTTCATCACACCGGAAGAAGGCAAGGACGTGTTCGTGCATTTCTCCGAGATAAAGATGGAAGGCTTCAAAACCTTGAACGAAGGTCAGCAGGTCCAGTTTGATGTGACGGACGGCCCGAAAGGTCCGCAGGCCGTCAACGTCATGAGCGCGTAATTAAAAAAACGCTCCAGAAATAGAAAAGGCCCCGGAATTTCCGGGGCCTTTTTTTGTGCAGCTGCCGTCCATTTTAACAATCCTTCAGAAATGGTATATGACCGAGAACAGCGCGGCGTGCTGGTATATCCGCGAGTCGGCCAGGTTGCCCTTCAGGGATTCCCTGGTCTTTCCGGTGCGGAAGGTGTAGGCGGCGTCGAAGGCTATGGGCCCGTAGCTTATCCCGCTCCCGGCGGATAGCCCGTAAAAGTCGTTGGGGTTTCTCTCGGAGGGCTCCGGGTCGTAGAACACGCCAAGCCTCACGGGTACTGTGTATGCGGGCTTTATAAAAAGATACTCTCCTCCCAGACGGACTTGTGTCGTGGCGTCCATGCTTGTCCCCGCCTCGGTCTTCGAGATGTTCGGACGTGACTGCACCCCGCCCTCGTTCATGATGAACTCACCCCATTCCGTGCGGTATGCGTCCATGGCGACGGTAAGCGAGTCAGAAAAACGGTAGGCCGCGCCGATTCCGTATGACTCAGGCATGGTAAGGTTTAGGTAATCGCGGGTGACGACGAGCGGGGTCACGAGCGTGCTGTCATAATGTACCCTGTCCCTCCTGATATTGGCGATGAACCCGCTTTTGTAGACAGCGCCGACGGTGAGGGAGGGAGTCGCGTTGTACATCACCCCGACATGGAAGTTCGTCCCGTAAAAGCTCATGGTGTCGCGGTTCGAGAAGGTGCCGTTTATCGGGGGGAGCGGGGGGATGGTGGCGACGGACGTCCCGTCGGTTGCGACCTTCCAGCCGTTGTCCTGGAACGGGTCGGCCCAGACGTTTAACGTGAAGCCCACGGACAACTCCGGCGTAAGCTGTACGGCGACGGCGGGGGATACCGTGCTTAACCCGCCCCTCTGGCGGATGGTCTCATCAGTAGATATGCTGCCCGGCCCCACGGGTATTGTAACGCCGCCCTTCAAGTCCGTGTTGAAGTCGTACAGCCGCTGGTAGTTAAGAGACGCCACCACGTTTCTTTCGAGCACGGTGAACGGGTACGCCGCGCTCAGGTAGTTAAGCTCCCATGAGCCGGTGTTGTCCGTGCCGTCGAGCCCCGGCTGGAGTTTCGACCTGACCCTCTCGCTCCGGTAGCCGAAGTTCCCGACGGCGGAAACCTCGGGCCTCTCGAGCTGTACCAGCCCCGCCGGGTTCCAGGACGCCGCGGTCGCGTCGTCGGCAACCGCTATGAACGCGCCTCCCATGCCCATCGCCCGTGCGCCCGAGCCGACAGGGTTCGGGGAAGCCCCGATGTCAACCTGCGCGTGGACTGACGGCGCGGACGACATGAGTATCAACAATGCGGGTAAGAAATATCTGCCTAAGTTCATCCGTCGCCTCGTTGCGTAGTATTACTTGGTGATGACCTTGTCCATGGGGTTAATGGCGTGTCCGGCCTCGGCCCTGACAAGCTCGGCCTTCGACATGTCCTCGTAGACCTCATTGACCTTCGCCCTGCCCAGTAGCTCGGTGGGCGCGCCGAGGTCCTTGCCCGTCACCGGGTGGAACACGTGTTCGCCTTCCTGGAAGAGCAGTAGATATTCGTTTTTCTTTATACCCTGCCTGCTTCCGAGGTCAACAAGCAGGTCGTTCCCGTCACGCTTTATTACGAGCCCTTCGAGCAGCGGGTAGCTGTTCCCGAGCTTGACGGCAAGGCCTTCCATGAGCTTCGTGACGCCCTTCAAGCTCATGTCCTCGCCATACACGTCCTGGGCGTCGGTTATCTCGGCCGTCTCGGTGTCCACCATCCGGGCGAAGACCTCGATAGAGGTCTTGGTCTCGTGGACGCTTCCGGACAGGACTTCCTCCGCGGACATCAGCTTGCCGAGCCTGGCGGCAGTGGACGGGTCGGTTATGTCCATCTGGGAGATGTTTTGCTCACGGAGAACCTCTTCGAGCATGGTACGCTCGACCAGGTTGAACCGCTTCTGCTCGACCAGCGAGGAGACGAAGGCGTCGTAGGAAAGCCCGCCCATGCCGGCCTGGCCTTCAGCCCGGAAGGGGAGCACCGATACGGTGAGCCTTGTGCCGAGCGAGCGGGCCTTCTGCGGCATCCTCCGTACAAGCACCTTCCTCTCTGATACCCTGTTCCCCGAGTCGGCGGCCTTGAGTGTGACAGTATTGTCGCCTTCCTTAAGCGGCAACAGATAGTTGAAGAACACCTTCCTGCCCTTGCGTGATATTACAGGCTCGCCGTTGACGGTGAAAGACGTTATCGGCGCGCTCCCAGAGACGCTGCCCTCTATGTAAAGCACGTCGAAGTAGACCTCCTGGGAGTCGGACAGGTCCTTCAGGGAAATGGACGGCGGCGCGGCGGCGGTTTTACCCGATGCGGCTAGGACCGCGCCGTCGAGGCTGGCGTAATAAACGCCGTCAAACGATGGCCCGGAATTGTAACCGAGAGCCCCCGATGGCTCCGCATCCGGACCGAGCAAAGCGGTTGTGGTGTTGCCCGCGGCGTCGGTCGCAGATAATTCCACGGAGGCCCCCGGAGTGCCGGGTGAATTTTCGGAGAAACTTATCTCCTTTTCGCCACCGGCCCGAAGCTCCCGGCCGTTTATCTTAAGGCGGGTTATGCCGGATATGTCGTACACCGTGCCACTCACGACGAGACTTCCGTCGTCCGAAGCGCCAACCGAACCAACCTCGACGACCGGGCCCTGCCGGTCGACATTCACCAGCAGGGAGTCTTCAGCGGTGTTTCCAATGAGGTCTCTGGCCTTCACATGGATTTCGTTCGGGCCCTCGTGGAGCTGGACGGCGCGCTTGAAAGACGCCTCCTTCTCGGCAAGCTCCATCAGCACCGGCCTGCCGTTAATCTCCACCGCCGAAATATAAGCGTCCGAAAAGGCCTTGCCGGAAACGTCCATCTGGAACGCGTTGGTGAGAAGCTCGCGCGGGCCGGCCAGGGCGAGCCTCGGCACGGACGTCGCACCCTGCTTATTGAGAAGTGACCCGCGTGCCTTGTTGATGTAGAACTTGGCCTTGGCAGTCTCCGCCTGCGACAGGGATTTCTCGAGCTCCCTTAACGCCTCGTCCGGCAGGCCCATGCCGAGGTAAGCGATACCCAGCTCGCGGTGCGGGAAGTAGTCCACGAAATGCATCCCGTAGGTGCGCGCGCGTCTTCCGTCTGAGTCCCTTTGCTCAACTGCCTTCAGGAAGTCGTCCACCGCATCTCTGTAGTATCCGCCTTCCAGATAGGACGAGCCGCGCTCGTAGTAGTTCCACCACCGGTCGCGGAAAGTCCCGGACGTGACCCCGTAGGTCTTCCCGTCTCTTTCATAGACATTTCCGGCAGGCCCGGCGCACCCTGAGAAGGCCAATGCGGCCAGTATGCCGAATGCGCAGATTAACCGGTGTAATTGCACCATATCGCGTCTCTTCTTCAGTTGTTTTCTTTGGCGAGTTTATCCATCATGGCGCTCGCAAGGGAAGCTGACACCTTGTCTGCGTCCATCCTGCCTTTTCCCGTCTCGTTTAAGACGGCGGTGACGGCGGATGTCTCCGTGTCTATCAGCCGCAGGCTTACGCGGTACTCCCCGTTAAAGCGGTAAAGCGTGCCCGTGCCTATGTACCTCGCGGCAAGGATCTTTCCGAGCCTGAGCGCGACCTTCTGGTCGGCCAGGTCGGACGTCGAGAGGTTGAGCTCGTCCAGCACGCCCTCCAGCAGGTCCCTTTCCACCACCTGTACCTTGCCGCCCGAGACGACCTTGTCCTGTATCGCGGACAGCAGGTACTGGTCCTCGCCGTCCTGGGAGCCGGGGCCCTTGGCCGAAAAACCCATGAAGGCGACCGTTATGGGCCTGTTGCCCTGTACGGCGGGTTGCGCCGCGCCGCCGCGCTCTTTGTAACGGGCCACGAGCTCTTTTGCGAGCTGTCTTATGCGCTCCCTCTTGGCCGGGTCTTCACGTACTTCAACTGCTGAGGGTCTTCCGGTAGCGGATGCTTCCGCGGGCGCTCCGGCGGCGGGTTTCGAGGTTCTTGAGTCGACGGGAATCGGCACCTGTCCGCCCAGCGTTACCTGTACGGCGGGGCCGCCTGCGGCGGCCTGTGTCTGGGGGGCGGGTTGTTGCCGTGGCATCGTGCCTTCGCCCCTTCTGGTCAGGTAGACGCCGCCCGCAATCAGCAGTGCAAGGGCAATGGCCGCCCCGGCGTAAAGCCCGGCCCCGCGTTTATTGCCGGCGGGCGCCTCGATGGAAATTGTTTCCGCATGGGCCCGTGACGGGCCTCCTGCCAGCAGGGCTTCTTTCAGGGGCGGCGGCTGCGAATGCGCGGCGGCCGCGACGACGGGCGTGTCGAGCTTATAGACGTAGGTCGGGTCGCCGTAGAGCATGTAGCTGCTCCATACGATGGTCTCCTCGCCGTACTGCTTGATGAGGTGGAGCCGGGCCAGTCTGACCGCCTCTCCGATGGACTCGCCGCGCATAAGTTCGGAATAGAAACTCATCGCGAAGGCCGCGGACGGCTCGTCGAGCACCTCCCAGAAGGTGCCTATGTAGTGCTGCACCCCGGTAAGCAGGAATGCGTTGGCGAGCCCGTATATCTCGTTTCCGTAGTTCTCCTCGATGGACCACTCCCCCGTCTGCCCGGAATGGCAGGCGTTCGAGAACACGAGCGCGGGCATCGGCTGGCTGCCGGCCATGCCGAGCACGTCTCGCGCGGTCACCTTGTCGTCGTGCAGCAGCCACCCGCTGTTGCCAGGCTCGACGGGGTCGTAGTCCGCGTGTCCGGCGTAATGCAGGATGTCGTAGTTGCGCATCTTGGACTTCGTATAGTCGGCGGTGACCGGGCCGGTCCTTATATTGGCGATGATGTCCTTGGGGAGTTTGTCCATCTCGTCCCTTATGGCGACTCCCTCGTTGTACGAGGCCTGCAGGTCGCCCTTGGGGTCCGACAGTATGAGCATCTTGAGTGGGCGCTGAAGGCTTCTCTGCCTCAAGGATCCCATGTCCTGGCGCGTTGCCACGATGCGGCCGAGCGCGAAACGCTGGCACAGGAACTCCTCACCGGTGAAGAGGTTCTCCCAGGGTATGTGTACCAGATGGTCGTCCATGTTTATTATGAGAGAGCCCGCCTTGGACGAGGCGACCATATCCTTCACCTTCGGGGTCAGCAGCACGTCGTAGAGCTGCTGGCCAATCTCCTTCAGCTTTACGAGTATCTCCCTGCTGACCTTGCCGCGCTTGTTCGCCCGGTTAAGGAGTGTTATTATTTCGGCGCAGAGCCTGTCGAGGAGCTGCCAGTCCACGTCCTTCTCCTCGTAATGACGCATGGCCTTCTCCTGGCCGATGGACCTCTCGGACGCCGAAATCTTTATCTTCTCGTCGCCCCTGGCGAGGTCTATCGTAAGCACCCGCTCATCAGGAGAGGCTGCTCCCCGCACGGCGTAACCTCGGGAGGACTGGGGCTGGCCCTGGTATTCGAGGTCCTCCTGCCAGATGACACGGTATACGTCTACCGGCTTGCTCTTCCCCTTGACCTCGGCGGACGAATGGTACCTCAGCGTCAGGTCGTCCGAGCTTTTGACCGCCATGTAGACGCCCTCGGACACGAGTATCTCCCCGCCGTCCGCGAGCGATTCTACCCTCGCGGCCAGGTTCACGACGTCCCCGTAGACGTCGGCCTCTTCCACAAGGCCGCGGCCGTTGTTTATCCCTATCCGTATCCTGATATGCTCGGAGCTTTCCCTGCCGTTGTTGTATCCTGCAAGTTCGCGCTGCATGTCAACGGCAGTCTCGACCGCGTCCTGCGGAACTTCGAAAGACGCCATTATCGCGTCGCCTATGGTCTTGATTATCTTGCCGCCGTGCCGCTTGATTATCGGGAAGAGCAGGTCGTTGTGGGCCTGGACCATCGCCCTGCCGGCAAGGTCGCCCCGCGTCTCGAAGTACTGGGTCGAGCCCTTTATGTCGGTGAAGATTATGGTGACTGCCTTCGAATACTTCGAGGTCAACTCCTGGTCAAGCTGGGTGCGCATCCTGAGCAGCTCTTCCAGGTTATCCTGCCCGCCCGCCTTGTCGGTCATTTCCGGCCTCCTTCTATCCTGATGTCCACCTCGCCGAGCAGACAGCCGTTTTCAAGCACCTTTATGTTGTACGACGCCTGCCGCAAGGACTCAAACGTGGCCCGGCCGTCCTCCAGCATCATGGATATCCTTTCACGGTCCCCCTGGAACAGGCTCGCCCTGAGGCCGGGATACGAGGTCAGACCGTCCGGACGTCGTGCCGTTACCATCAGGTCAACCTCAGTCCCGCCGGTCCTCTCGACGTCCAGGTCGAGCGTCAGGCCGTCGAAACGCTTCCGGATGCTGACCAGCTTCTTTGGGGCAGGGGCTGTCCCGCGGGTCATGAAGGCGGGCGCCGGCTCCAAGAGCACGGTGCCGGTGCAGCCAATAATCTCGACCGCCTCGTGCGCCAGGCTGACGACCACATCGAGCAGGTTTCGCTTCCTCGCGGTCACGCGGGACAGGTGTCTGGTGACAAGCGCGGCGTCTGCCTTCTCCATGCCGCCCGGATTGAACGCTTCCCTGGCTGAGATCACAAGGCCGAGGCAGTCCCGGCAGTTGCAGAGGTGGGTTTCGAGCTCCGTCCTGTCTGTATCGTCGAGGCTTCCGTCTATATATGCCGCGAGTAGCCCGGCATCCGGGCAGGGGCTGTCCTGCGCGTCTTCATGCGCCGCCTCTTTTACGGAGCAGGTTATAAAGGTGTCGAGCTCGTCATTTTCATACATGATATTTTACCCCCGCTTTTCGGGCCGCCATATTCGGTTTTTTGCCACTCATAAGGGTATGACGGCGTCCCGGGTGAATTTCTTGCGGAAAATCTTTTGCATCTTTTCCCTGACCCTGTTTTTCTTCGAGTAGACCGTCGCGGGCGATACTCTCAGCACAACCGCTATTTCTTCCGTGGAAAGCCCGTCCTCGTAGTGGAGCTTGACGAAGAGGCGGTCCTGTGGGGGAAGGCCCGCAAGCACATCCCTGACCATCTCGGCCTGCTGACTAATTTCGAGACCCTTGTCCGGAAGTTCGCGGGTATCTCCTGCGTTTAGTAACGCGTGCTCCCCGTCGGCGAACATGGGTACGTTTCTCTGTCTTCTTAGATGGTCGATGGTGACGCGCGAGGCTATTACGAAAAGGAAGGTGGACAGGCTGCAGCCGTTTCTGCCCTCGAAGCTCTTAAGGCGGCCGCAACCGTCCTCGACAAGGAGCAGCATCACCTCGCCGAAGAGGTCTTCGACCGTCTCGGGCCTGGTGTCGCGGGAATACCTGTGCAGCGTTTTTTTTACCGCGGTGAATATGCAGTCGGAGTAAGTCGAGAAAAACAAATTCCAGGAATCTTCTTCACCGGCCGCACAACCTTGGACCAGCTTCTTCTCATCCATCCGAGATTTATACAGGCAAACCGGATGAAATGTCAATAGTTTATTCCTGAGCGTATTGAGCAGATATGCGCACCGGATGGGAGCAAAAATGCTCCTATCGGTCTGTCAATGCTGATAAATTCCAATATTTGGAGGCGTAAGCGGCTTTGGATATAATTATCTATAATGCCATAAAGATAATGATTTTGCTCAAGAAATGAGTGATAACGCTAATAAATGATTATTAAATATTGATTCCAATGGAAAATATAGCAAGGTTTTTGCATAAAAATCGTCTTAGCCTTTAAATAAGGCGATGTGTAGTGCCCCCCGTTTGTCAAGCGGCAACTAAGAGAGTATTGTGGCTCTCGTTGAACTCGGTTTCGAACTGTCTGGGCGGCTTATAGCCCAGGGCTGAGTGCAGGTACTGCCCGTTATAGTATTC
>Ga0334722_10000857_pt1 | contig 41696 bp, 33 predicted proteins | sample C3_bottom_MG_FD_207210 | JGI IMG/M metagenome (GOLD analysis project Ga0334722, IMG submission 207210) | Sediment microbial communities from Yellowstone Lake, YNP, Wyoming, USA - C3_bottom | ecosystem: Environmental > Aquatic > Freshwater > Lake > Sediment | place: USA: Wyoming | collected...
GCCACCGGCAACCTGCCGCGCGGCTATGCGACGATCTTCCCCGCGCTCGGCTGGGTGCTGTCCGGACTTGCGCGATACCGCTTCGCGACGCGCTGGGCGAGACGTCTGCAGAGTCTTCTGCCCGTATCCTGGCTGTCCGGCCGCTGGAATCCGTGGACGCGCCCGGGCCGCGCGCTGCCGGTGATCGCCGACGAGACGTTCCGCGAGTGGGCGCAGCGCGAGGGGAAGCGCTGATGCATGCCCGCGACGCCATCCTCTCCGCCATCCGGGCGGCGGCCGTTCCAGCGGCGCCGGCCGCGCCGCCCGCCCCCGCGCGACCCGCGTACGCCGACGGCGACGGCATGCACGAGGCGTTTCTGCGCGTGCTCGCCGAGGTCGGTGGCGAGGGTGTGGTGCGCAGCAGCGGCCAGTCCGTCGAGGCGCTCGTGAACGGCTGGTTCGCCAATGATCGCCGCGGCGTGCTGGTGGTACGCGGACGGTTCGCGGTGGCCGAAAATGGCGCGGTGTACGTGGACGCCGCTGAGCTCGAGACGCGCAACAGCATTGTGCTGGCCGAACACCTGGTGGTGGTGGTGCCGTACACCGCCATCGTGCCGACCATGCACGAGGCCGTGCGCCTGATGCCCGTGGACTCGCCGTGCGGCTGGTTCCTCAGCGGCCCTTCGAAGACGGCGGACATCGAGCAGTCGCTCGTCTTCGGCGCGCAGGGCTCGCGCACGCACCGCGTGATCTTCGACCGCGGGTAGGCCGGCAGGCGTCGCACCGCCCGCCGCCGCTGCTACCGCACGCTCAGGAGGGCCTGAAAGCGTGGGTCGTCGCGCAGCGAGTCGAGGTCGGGGTCGCGCTCGATCCAGTCGCGGCGCGCGAAGCCCACCCGGAACGCCCGCTCCAGGTGGGCAATCGCATCGGCGCGCTCGCCTTCGAGCGCCAGCAGGCAGGCAACGTTGTAGCAGACGCTCGCGTCCTCGGGATCCACCTCGCCGGCCTGCCGCGCCCAGGCGAGCCCTTTGTCGCGCGCGCCGATCCGGCTGCAGCAGACCGCGGCCATCGTCATCGCCCGCGCATCGTCGGGGTTCAGCGCCACGTGCCGCTCGATGGCCGGCAGGGCGCGGCGGTACGCCGCATCCGCCTCGTCGGTGCGCCCGATGGCCGAGAGTGTCTGCGCCGCAAAGTACAGCGCCTCGTGATCCTCGCGCACGCTGCTCGCCGCGGTGAAGAGTTCGAGCGCGCGTTCCAGGTCGCCACGCTGGAAGCAGGCGCGCGCGTGGAAGTACCTCGCCTCGAACTGCTGCGGGTCCAGCTCGATGGCGCGGGCGAACTCGGGTTCCGCCTCGTCAAAGCGCTGCAGCATGGCCAGCGTGAAGCCGCGCGCCGCGTGCGCCTCGGCCAGGTCCGGATCGAGCTCCAGCGCGCGGCGGCTTGCCTCGTCCGCCTGCTGCAGGTTCTCCGCCGTGTAGGCGTCCTGGTAGTGATGCGCCAGCATCGCGCTGGCGTCGGCCAGGCCGGCGTGCGCCCGGGCGTACGCCGGATCGTGCTGGATGGCGCGCGTGAACATCTGCCGCGCATAGATGACGCTCTTCTTGCGCCGCTGGTGAAAGAACTGCCGCCCCCGCAGGTAGTAGTCGTAGGCCTCGATGTCCGCCGTCGGCGCCTTCGTGATCGCCCGGCGTTCGTCGTCGCGGAGGACCACCTTCAAGACCTTGACGATGTTCGCGGCGATGTCGTCGTGGATGGCAAAGACGTCCTTCATCTCGCGATCGAAGCGCTCCGACCACAGATGGTATCCATCGGCCACGCTGATGAGCTGCGCCGTCACGCGCAGCATCTGACCGGCGCGTCGCACGCTGCCCTCGAGCACCGCCCCGACGTTCAGGACCTCGCCGACGGTGGCGATGTCGAGGTGCCGGTCGCGGAGAGCGAACGCGGACGTGCGCGACGCGACGCGCAGTCCGTCCACCTTGGCAAGGGCCGAGATGATCTCCTCGGCCATGCCGTCGCCGAGGTAGTCGTCCTCCGTATTGCCGCCCAGGTTGACGAAGGGAAGCACGGCGATGGACGACCCGTGTGCGGCCGCTGCCGCCGGTTCCACGAGGGCGCCGGCGAAGGCGGCGATGGAGTCGAACCGCTCGGCGGGATCCTTGGCGAGCGCCCGAATCACCGCCTTGCGCACCGCGCCGGGAATGCCCGGACGGATGGTACCGAGAGGCGGCGGCTCATCCATGAGGTGGCGCGCCATGACCGCGCGGGCGTTCGAGCCGGCGAATGGCGGCGCGCCCGCGAGCATCTCGTACAGCACGCACGCCAGCGCGTACTGGTCGGCGCGGTGTCCCACGGCGCGCTCGCCGCTTGCCTGTTCGGGGCTCATGTAGGTCGGCGTGCCGACGGCCAGTCCCTCGCCCGTGGAATAGGCATTGGTCATCGTCGAGAGCGCGAGCGAGACGCCGAAGTCCACGACCACGGGATGCCCGTGCTCGAAGAGGATGTTCTCCGGCTTGATGTCCCGATGCACCACGTCGTGCGCGTGGGCACAGGCCAGGCCGTCCGCCACCGCGCGCGCGATCCGCACTGCCTCGGACACCGGGAGCTGTCGGTGGCGATCGAGCAGCTGTCGCAGCGAGCCGCCCTCGACGAAGGGCATCACGTAGAAGAGGCAGCCGTCCGCTTCGCCGGAGTCGTGCAGCGGCAGGATGTTCGGATGCGCCAGACCGGCCACGATCTCGATTTCGCGGAGAAAGCGCGACCCTTCAATCGATGACGTGAGACCGGGTGCGAGGATCTTCAGGGCGACCGGCCGGTGATGCTTGAGGTCGTGCGCCAGGTAGACCGTGGCCATCGCCCCATGGCCCAGCTCCCGTTCGATCGAGTAGCCGGCGATGACGGTATCACGGTCCAGCACCACCCGGGACGACATGCACACTCCAGGCTGTCGCCTTCAATTCATGGCGGAATCCGGGGGTGTCAGCAAGTCGGGCGCTGCCCTGCGCTCACGTCGGGCGTTGCCGCCTTCGGGCCGGGCGGCGGCGCGCCACGCGCGGCGCGCCGCCCCACGCGTCCACCGCTCCTATGGCGCCTGCATCCGCCCCGTGGAGAGCTCGCCCACGATCCGGTCGGCGCGGTAGACGTACGCCAGAGCCTCCTGGATGGCGCGCACGTCCACCATCACGTTGCGCCCGCGCTCGGGCAGGTAGATGTAGTCCCGCACCAGACCGTTGATGTTGCGATCGAAGTTCAGCCCGACGATGCGCAGGTCCTTGGTCACCACCGGCGAGCCGGAGTTTCCGCCATAGCTGTCGGCGGTCGAGACGAAGTTGAGCGGCGTGCCAAGGTCGAGCCCCATGGGGGGCACGCGCCAGCGGTACGGCAGGTCCCAGTCGCTCCCGGCCCCATGGCTGCGATTCCGGTCGTACACGCCATAGAAAGTCGTGAAGGGTGCGGCCAGCGTGCCATTGTACTCGTAGCCCTGCACCACGCCGTCGGCGATCCGCGGCGACGACGAGCCGTCGGGCGGAATGGCCGGCCCGTAGATTTCGAACCGTGCGCGCCCCATCTGCGCCGACAGCGTCGCCTCTTCCGCGTTGATGCGCGCCTGCTCGGCCTCGAACGCCAGCACGCTGGGCATGATCGCATTCATCAGCTGCATCGCCGGGTCCGAGGCGAGTTCCCCCGCCGCGGCGCGGCGCACGCCCGCGGTGTCGTTCACCGCCGTGGCGGTGAGCATCGCGTCGGCCGCATCCTGCGGCGTGCGGCTGCCGAGCGCGGCACGCGTGAAGGCGTGGCCTGGGCCATACGCCGTCGCGATGTCCTCGAGCGCGAGCGCCAGGTAGCGGCGCTCGAGGTCGCGGACCTGCGGGCGCACGCGCGCCAGGCGCTGGCGGAACGCGGCCGCCGAGTCGGCCGGGCCATGCTGCACGCGCCACGCCCAGTACGCGGCCTGCATCGTGGTGCTTCCCGCCGCCGCGCTGGTGAGCTGGGAGAAGGCGGTCAGCGCCGTGCGCGACTTCACCCGCTGGCGCTGCAGCTCGGCCATGCGGTCAAAGAGCGCGCCGTAGCGCGCCTTCAGCGCCGGCTTGCCCTGGATGGCGTCCACGAGGTCGCGTTCGATGGCGGTGCGGCGCCCCATGACGTTCGCGTCGCGCAGCCCCTCGAGCCGTCCGCCGATCGGCTTCCAGCTGTTCGACAGGCCCAGCATCGACACCAGTGCATTGCCGCGCTCGCGCTCATCGCGGCTCGCGTCGCGGAAGGCCTTGAGCGCCGCGATGTGCGACGACAGGAAGTGGTCGGTGAACGGCAGAGCGACGTCCCGCTGGAACTCGAGCTGGCTGATGGTCGTCAAGCGGCGCGTCGCTCCCGGATTCCCGATGACGAACACGACGTCACCCGCCTTCACGCCGTCGCTGCCGCCGCCCCACGCGAAGTGCGACGGGCTCGAGACGGGCTTGCCGTCTGGCCCGTACGCGCGCATCACCGCGAAGTCGAGCGCATAGCGCGGGAAGGTGAAGTTGTCCCAGTCGCCGCCGAGGTTGGCCACGCCAAGCTCGGCCGCAACGACCAGGCGCACGTCGGTGTAGCGCTTGAAGACGTAGGCCGACGACCGCGCGCCGTTGTAGAGCCCCACGATCTGCACGACGATCGAGTCGCCCGGCGACGCGTACTTCGCCTTCAGCCGCGCCTGCGCGGCCACCGTGGCCGTGCGCCGCGCATCGTCGCGCGCCGCGCCTTCGGGCGCCGTATCGCCCGCCTTGTTCACTTCATCCGAGATGTCGATCGCGGCCAGCAGCTGGTCGGCGATCATGCTCGGCAGGCGGCGCTCGTCGGCTGGTGTTGCGGCCACGAAGCCGGAGTCGAGCAGGTTTTCGCCCTTCCGGCTGATGGCGTTCACCGATCCGCGCACGCAGTGGTGATTGGTGATGATCAGGCCATCCTGCGAGACGAACGCTGCCGAGCAGCCCGGAATGCGCAGCGCCGCCAGCCGCGCGCGCGCGAACCACGCCGAGTCGGCCTTGAACCCGTAGGTCGTGGAGAAATACTCGGCGGGCGCGTATTCGAACGTCCACATCTTGCCCAGGTCGAACCGACCGGGAGTGGCGGCCGACGACGGAGTCTGGGCGACGAGGGTGGCCGGCAGGAACGCAAGAAAGGCAAGTGCGCGAAGAGGGCGCATGATCACGAATCCGGATGAGGTCGGGCCGCGATGGCCCGGCGGTCCCTGATTCTAACGTTTTTCGCCGGGAGACGCCCGCGATCGCACGGAAAATCACCTCGCCGCCGCACGCACTGCGATGCATTCTTGGGGACCTCTCGCCCGCCGCTGGAGTGCCATGCCGCACGGTTCCGCCGAATCGCCCGTCGTCACCCCGCGCGCCGCGCGCATCGCGGTCGTCGCCGCCTCGCTCGGCAACGTGCTCGAGTGGTTCGACTTCGCCGTCTACGGCTTTTTCGCCGCGGTCATCGGAAAGCAGTTCTTCCCCACGGGCGACGAATCCACCGAGCTGCTCGCCGCGTTCGCCGCGTTCGGCGTCGGCTTCCTCGCGCGTCCGCTCGGCGGCATCATCATCGGCCGCATCGGCGACGTGAAGGGACGGCGCACGTCGCTGCTGCTCACCATCTTCCTGATGGCCACCGGCACGGTGCTGATCGGCGTCACGCCGACGTACGCCACCATCGGCGTCGCGGGCCCGATCATCATCGTCGTGGCCCGCCTGATGCAGGGCTTTTCGGCCGGCGGCGAGTGGGGCGGCGCCACGGCCTTCATGGTCGAGTGGTCCGAGCCCGGGCGCCGCGGCTTCTACGGGAGCCTGCAGCAGGTGGGCGTCGTCTCCGGAGTGCTGCTCGGCTCCATCGCCGGCGCCACCATCAACACGGTGCTCACGCCGGAGCAGATCGCGACGTGGGGGTGGCGCGTGCCCTTCCTGTTCGGCGGCATCATCGGGCCGGTGGGCCTGTACATGCGGCGCAGCATCGGCGAGACGCCCGCGTTCCGGGAGGCGCCGCCCGAGGCGGTGCCGGCGAATGCCCACAACCTCGGACTCGCCGCGCGTGCGGCCGGCTTCACGATTCTCTGGACGGTGGCGTTCTACATCTACATCAACTACATGCCGACGTTCACGAAGACGTATGCCGGACTCAGCGGCGCCCAATCGCTCTGGTCCAATTCCATCGGCATCGCCGTGATGCTCGGTGCCATCCCGGTGATGGGCCACCTCTCCGACCGGGTCGGCCGGCGACCGCTGCTCCTCGCCTGTTGCGCGGCGTTCATCGTGCTGCCGTATCCCGCCGCGCGCCTCTTCATCTCGGCCCCGCCGTTCGCCGTGATCGCGGCGTGCCAGGTGGGATTCGGCCTCGTCCTCTCGCTGTACTCCGGCGCGGGGCCGTCGGCCATCGCCGAGATCTTCCCCACCCGCAGCCGCTCCACGCTGATGTCGGCCGGCAATGCGCTGGCCACGGCGATCTTCGGCGGCTTCGCCCCGTACATCGCCTCGTGGCTGATCGCGCGCACGGGCAACCCGGTCGCCTGGGTGGCCTACGTGATGACGGCGGCGGTGGTGACCGGCCTCGTCATTCTCTCCCTCAAGGAAACGGCGCACGAACCGCTGCGCTGACCAAGGACCACCCCATGACACCCGACACGCCCGCTCTCGAACCCTGGCAGTGGCCCGACGCACACTGGCGCGCCCTCGTGCACCAGGTGCGCGCCGGCGAGCCGCTGCGCCCCGCGGCCTGGAAGGATGGCGCCCGCTGCGCGGTGGCGCTCTCCTTCGACTCCGATCACGAAACCAACGAGCTGCGCGACGGCGGCCGGTCCATTGGCCGCATGTCGTGGGGGGAGTTCGGCAGCCGCGTCGGCGTGCCACGCATCCTCGGCATCCTCGGCGCGCACGGCGTGCGCGCCTCGTTCTTCGTGCCGGCGGTGTCGGCCCTGCTCCATCCCGACGAGCAGCGGCGCGTGGTGGCCGAGGGGCACGAGATCGGCATCCACGGCTGGATCCACGAGCTCAACTCCGTGCTCCCGTACGAGGCCGAACGCGACCTCATGCTGCGCTCCGCTGACGCCCTGGAGCAGGTCACGGGCGTGCGCCCCGTGGGCCTGCGCACGCCGTCGTGGGACTTCAGCCCGCATACGCTGCGCATCGAGCGCGAGATGGGGCTGCAGTACGACTCGTCGCTGATGGCCGACGTCGACTGCTACGAATTGCTGCTCGACGGACAGCCCACCGGCATCGTGGAGCTTCCCGTGGAGTGGATCCGCGATGACGCCGTCTACTTCGGCATGCACCGCTTCCAGTCGCTGCGCCCGCACACCGCGCCGGAGCAGGTGTTCGACATCTTCCGACGCGAGCTGGACGCCGCGTACGAGGAGGGAGGGCTCTTCCAGGTGACCATGCACCCGCACTACATCACGGCCCGTTCGCGCGTCTGGATCCTGGAGGAGCTCATTCGCCACGCGCGGGCCAAGGGCGACGTCTGGTTCGCCACCCACGCCGAGATCGCGGCGTGGGCGCGGGATCACGCCGGCGGCCGGCGACCGGATCGCCCTTCACCACCCGGACCACGCTGACTGCCGTCGCCTGCCGGGCCTCCCTCGGCGCGCTGTGCCGGCGGCGACGGAAACTCCTTGTCGAACTTCACGTCCTGCTTGTCGAGGAGCTCCGCCGCCTGCTTCCGCTGCGACTCGTCGGCCATCACCGACAGGACGTCGTGCACGTCGGCACGGCGGCGGTCCATCAGGGAATCGACCAGCAGCCGCAGCTGGCGCGCCTGCATCATCTCCGTGCGCCGCACACTGTCGCTGGCCGGCGATTGCTCCCGCTCGCCGCGTGGATCGAAGGCATGCGGGCGAAAGTCGCGCTGCAGGGCGTCGTAGCTGGCCAGCATTGGCGCGTTGCGCTCGAAGATCTGCTGGCGCAGCCCCTTCAGCTGGTCCTGCTGCATGTCGGTGAGCTTCAGCTTCTTGTGCTTGTCGAGCAGCGCATCGGCCGGATTGAAGGCCTCGAGCGACTTGGCGGTCGGGTACTTCATGTTCGACGTCCGCGCGCCACGCGTCATGCCGCCCGGGCCGCCCATCCCGCCCCGGCCGCCGCTTCGGCCGCCACGCCCGCCCATTCCACCCATGCCACCCATTCCGCCCAGGCCGCCTCCGACCTGCGCCGAGGCGGGCACCGCAACCAGGACCATCGCCGTAAGCATGATCAATCGACGCACGTTTCCTCCGGGAATCATCGGCCGTTGCCGCAGCCACGCGCCGTGGTACCCGTGGCGCGGGCAAACGTTCACTGGCGCGTGGGACGCACCGCAGCAGCGGCGGCGCAGGCCGCGCCGGCCCGCGTCAGCTCATTTCTTCGTCCAGAGCGCCACCACCGCGCAGACGCCATCCATCGACCGCCACTGGAACGGCGCGGAGAGCACGTCCGGGTACGCCTCGATGGCCAGCACCTCGTTCGGGCGGGCATAGTCGTCCAGCGCGTCGAGGCCCTCCACGGCGCGCACGCCGTTCACGTACACGCTGATGTTGCGGCAGCGCTGCCCGAGGCCCATGACGCGGCCCACCACTTCCTTGGGACCGAGCACGTTGAAGCCGCGCGCCCCCACCAGCACGTCCGTGATCCGCATGGCGTCGCGCAGGTGCGGGTTTCCCGGCAGGAAGACCGTGCCGCTGGCCGTGCGCTGCCGCTTCATGATGTCGTCGAGCACCCGCACGATCCGGTCGGGCCGGCCGACGATGGTCACGGCATCGAGCCGCCGGGCTTGCTCGCTCACCCGCACCATGAGCGTCGCATCGCGGCGCGCCGAGGCCTGCACCACCATCGAACGCGGTTCCACGCCGATGGCGCGCAGTTCCATCACCCACGTGCCCACCGGCAGATCGGTGACGATGAAGGCGCCGTCCACGATGGCCACATCCTTCGACAGCGCCGGAATGCGCGCCCGCCCGCTCATGATGGGCCGCCCCGCCTCGCTGACCACGCGCCCCCGCACCTCGGCCTGGCCGCGCAACGCGGTCGTATCGACGAGCAGCGCATCCTGCCGCAGCACGCCGTCATCGGGAATGGTCACCGGGCCCGAGATGTCGCGATAGCCGGCGGCGCGGACGTCGAAGCCGAGTACCGTGCCCGAAGGCACCCCGCACAGGCTGAAGCTGCCATCGGCCGCCACGGTGTCGGTCGCGGCCTCGGATTCCTGCCGCGCATTGCCTTTGCGCACCTTCCGAGCTTCCCACGACACCGCAACGGTGGCGCCAGCCAGCGGCTGGTGCCCGGCGCCCGTGCCCACGAAACCGGCGAGCAGGGCGTTGGCGGTGGAGTCCGGGCCCGCACTGCCGCAGCGCCGTGAACGCACCACGCCACTGGACGGGATGCCGAGGGCAATCCCCACGAGCGAGTCTTTCGACAGCTTCATCGCGAGCGATGGCGCGTCGAGGCCGAGCAGATCGAGCGCCTCGTGGGAGAAGCTCACGACGTACTGCCCGGAGGGCACGCCCGCGATCGAGAAACGCCCGTCCCCGTCGGAGAGCGCCCGATACGGCGTCCCCGTTCCGTCGCGACGATCCACGCGCACTTCGGCGCCGGCCAGCGGGGCGCGCGCGACAGAATCGTAGACCACGCCGCGCACGGTGTGCGATTGCGGCTGGACCTGCTGGGCGCCCAGCGGTGCCGTGAGGCACGCGAGCAGAAGCCCGATGGGGGCGCACATGCGCCGCACGGCGTTCCGGAGGAATGGGATGGGCATTGGGGGGCCCGCCAAGGATGATGAATCGAATCTGGCCGCGTCGGAGCGCAGTCGCCACTCTTAGTCATACTCTGCATCGGCCAGTTTCGTGACCCCAGCATCCCATCGTCTCATCGCCGCGACCCTGTTCGCGGCCGCCGGCATCGGGCCGGCCGCGGCCCAGCCGGTGAACCGTCCCCAGGGCGCAGACTGGCGCCAGGGCGCCACCTGCTACGAGGTGTTCGTTCGCTCGTTCCGCGACAGCAACGGCGACGGCATCGGCGACCTCAACGGGCTGATCGGCGCGCTCGACTACATCAACGACGGCAAGCCGCAGGGCGCGCACTCGCTGGGCGCGCGCTGCCTCTGGCTCATGCCGGTGATGGTGTCGCCGAGCTACCACGGCTACGACGTGAGCGACTTCTACCACGTGGCGCCGGCGTACGGCACCAACGATGACTTCAAGCGGTTGGTGACCGAGGCGCACAAGCGCGGCATCAGGGTGCTGGTGGACATGGTGCTGAATCACGTGTCCAGCAGGCATCCCGCGTTCCAGGCGGCCCTGCGCGACACCACGTCGGCGTACCGCAGCTGGTTCCGTTTCGCGCGGAGCCCCGGGCCGGCCAATCGGTGGGGAGGCAACAACTGGCATCGCTCGCCGGTGCGCGGCGAGTACTACTACGGGTTCTTCTCCCCGGTGATGCCCGACCTCAACTACGTGCAGCCGGCCGTGCTCGAGGAGATGAAGAAGGTCGCCACGTTCTGGCTGCGCGACATGGGTGCCGACGGCTTCCGCCTCGACGCCGTGAAGTACCTCGTTGAGGAGGGCGCACGCGTGGAAGACACGCCGGGCACCCACGCGGTGCTGCGCGACTACGCCGACCATGTGCGCGCGACGAAGCCCGGCGCCTTCACCATCGGCGAGGTGTTCGACAGCACCGGCGCGCTCCTCTCGTACTATCCCGACCAGCTCGACGCCTACTTCGCGTTCGAGATCGCCGATTCGTTGATTGCCGGCGTGCGGCGCGGCGACGCGCGCGGCATCCTGGCGCCGGTGCTGCGACTGCAGGGCGCGCAGCCCGCCGTGCGATGGTCGCCGTTCCTGCGCAACCACGACCAGCCGCGCACGCGCACCGCACTCGGCGGCGACTGGGGCGAGGCGCGCGTGGCGTCATTCCTCCTGCTGACGCTCCCGGGGCTTCCGTTCGTCTACTACGGCGAGGAACTCGGCATGACCGGTCCCAAGCCGGACGAGCGCATCCGCACGCCGATGGCCTGGTCGCTCTCAAGGCCGCACGCGGGATTCACCACCGGCACGCCGTGGAAGCCGCTCGCCGCCGATTCGCTGGAGGCAAACGTAGAGGCCCAGGACCGCAACGCGCAGTCGTTGCTCGCCCTGTATCGCACGCTCATCCATCTGCGCACCTCGTCGCCGGCACTCGGCGGTGGCGTGCTGGTGCCGTTGACCACGACACACCCGTCCGTCATCGCCTTCCTGCGCCGCGACCCGACGACGACGGTGCTCGTGATCGCGAACATTGGGTCAACCAGCGTTGGGTCCGTGAGGATCACATCGGCCGATGGCGCCGTGCCGCTCGCGCACCTTGCCCCCCGAACCCTCTACGGACAGTCCAAGGGACCAACATTACAACTCGATACTAACAAACGACTTACGGCAATAGTTGCGATACCTGGTTACTCCGGTCTCGTCGTCGAACTGGGGGCATCCGGGAGGCCATCGAGCCGCTGAGCTCGCAATCCGTTCAACAAACCACTTGCCAACCTCGTAAACCTGAACAATTCATGATCCGTTCATTTTTCCGAGGCCCTCCAGGATGATCGGCAAGCTCGCTCGACTGCTCGCATTTCTCGCCGTTTCCGGCATCGCCAGTACCGCTGCCGCTCAAGGCTCTTCGGCGGCGCGGATTCCGGCCGTCGAGGTCGTCGCCACCAAGGTGCCCGAGGCACCGCACGACGTTCCCGCTTCCATAGAAGTGATCAGCGGCCAGGATCTCCGCGCGCGCGGCGCCACCACGCTGCGCGATGCGCTCACCCTGGCCACCGGCGTATCGATCGCCCCCGGCGGCGATGCCGGGCCTGCGAGCGCCGTGCCGGAAATGTGGGGGCTGCGCGAGTTCGACGCCTTCCTGCTCGTGGTCGATGGCACGCCGTGGGGCGGCGCATTCAACCCCGCCATCGCGACGCTGAGCATGCGCGACGTCGAGCGGGTGGAGATCCTGCGCGGTCCCGCGCCGGTCACGTACGGCGCCACGTCGTTCGTCGGCGTCATCCATGTGGTGCACAAGGACGCCGCCGAGCAGGCGCGCTACCTCAGCGCGAGCGGCGGTCGCTTCGGCTCGGGCAGCCTCGGCGCCGACTTCGCCACGCCGTTCCTCACCAAGTGGTCGGCGCGCCTCAGCGCCGACCTCGACAAGCAGGGCTTCGCGGATGATCGCACGACCTACTCGCGCGGCCATGCCCTCTGGCGCGCGTCGCGCACCGACGGCGACACCCGCCGCTGGCTGACGGCGGACCTCAACATCCTGAACCAGGAACCGGCGAGCCCGCATCCCCGCGAGGGCGGCGGCCTGTCGACGGCCACGCCGCTTGACGCCAACTACAACCCGTCGGGCGCCTTCATCGACGAGACCCGCGTCTTCGTGTCGGGCGGCTTCGAGCGTCCGGTGGCGCACGACGCCACCTGGAGCGGCACGGCATCGTACACGCACTCGGCGCAGCGGATGTTCCGCGGGTTCCTCACCGACATCTCCAACGCGGCCAACAACGCGACCGGCTTCCGCGAGAACATCGACATCAACGACCTGTACGCCGACACGCACATCGTCTGGCCGGTGACGTCGAAGGTGCGCGCGCTTGCCGGGGCCGATGTCCTCTTCGGCGGCGGAGAGGCGAAAGGCGCGACGTTCACCTACACGGCGCCGCTCGCGGCCGCGTCGGCGCCGCACGTAACCGAGCCGTCGAACCTCAACCTCGATTCGGGGAGCGACCGCCTGTTCTTTGGCGCGTACGGCTCGGCCGAGTGGCGACCGTCGGACTGGCTGACGCTCAGTGGCGGCGTGCGCGCCAACCTGACGCGCGAGTCGCGCGGTGAGGGGGCAGCCGTCACCCATTCGCGCCTGAGCGGCCAGGTGGGCGCACTGATCTCGCTCTGGCAGCACGGGCAGAACCATGTGCGCGCGTTCGCCAACCTGCGCAGCACGTTCAAGCCGGCGGCGTTCGACTTCTCGCTCGCCGAGAACGAGGGTGTGCTCGACCCGGAAACTTCGACCAGCGCCGAAGGCGGGCTGAAGGTGCGCGTGCTCGATGGCGCGGCCGACTTCGAGGCCTCGTACTTCGACATGGCGATGAACAACCTGGTCACGTCCACGGTGATCAACAACCTGCCCGCGCTCGCCAACGGCGGAAGGACCCGGTTCAAGGGCGTGGAACTGGCGGCCGACCTGCGGCTCGCCGGTTCGAACTTCGTGCACGCCAGCTACAGCGCGCACGACAGCAAGTTCGTGGACTACGTGTGGGCCTTCGACGGCGTCCCGACGCAGCTGGCCGGCAAGCGCTTCGAGATGTCCGCGCGGCAGCTCTGGTCGGCGGGGCTGTCGCACGCACCCGACCGCGGGTTCGTCGCGAACGCCAGCGTGAACTACGTCGGCGAGCGGTACCTGAACAAACGCAACTCGGCCCTGGCGCCCGGTTACTCCACCGTCGATGCCGGCATCGGGTACCGCACGGCGCGCGCCGAGTACCGCATTGACGGCCGCAACCTCGGCGACCGGCGCGACGCGGTGGCCGAGAGCGAGTTCGGCGACGCGCAGTACTACCGCATGACGGCGATGACGGTGCGGGCGGGGGTGGCCATCCGGTACTGATCGTCCGCAACGTGAATACGGCCCGCCGGCGCGACACCGGCGGGCCGTATTAGTATCATTATAGTACTATTTGGCCCGGCGGAAGATCCGCACGCCCCACGGGTCGAGCGTCAGCGCCGGCACCGCGGCCGCCGTACCAGACGCCGCCCAGGGCGTGATCTCGGTGAAGCCGGCCCCGGCCTCCTCCACCGTGCCGGCGAACGCGCGGTTCGTGAGGTTCACCGCCACCAGCACATCCTCCGTCGCGTCCGACCGCACGAAGGTGATCACGCGGTCCTCGTCGGTGTTCCGTACCCACGTCGTGGAGCCCCGCCGCAGCGCCGAGTGCGCGCGCCGCAGCGGAATCATCCCCTCGTAGAACCGCGGGAACTCCGGCCGGCGCTCCTTCATCGCCCACCAGACCGGCATCTTCTCGAACAGCGCCGGTGCAAAGCTCTCGGTGGCGTCGCCCACTTCCATGCCGTTGTAGAGCAGCGGCACGCCGTCCATGGTGAAGACGAGCGCCGAGGCGGCCAGCGCCGCCCGTTCGCCGAAGAAGGTGATGGCGCGCTTCTCATCATGATCGTCCGAGATGCCCATGTGCAGGGCGCCTTTGGGGTAGACGCGGCGCTCCGCCTCCCATTCGTCGTGCACGGCGCGCGCGCTGCGGTTGCCGAGGATGGCATCCTTGAGCGCGTGGTACCCCGGCCAGCCGTAGTCGAGGTCGAACGCGCTGGCCAGCAACTCAGGCTCGTGCGACTCGGCCAGCATCATGAGGTCGGGCTTGATCTTCTCGAGGCTGCGGCGCGCCTCCTCCCAGAAGTCGGTGGGCACCTCGCCGGCCACGTCGCAGCGGAAGCCGTCGAGGTCGAAGTCGCGCAGCCAGTACTGCAGCACCCCCAGCATGTACGTGCGCGTGGCCGGGTTGCCGTAGTTCAGGGCGGCGACGTCGGTCCAGTCGTAGGGCGAGACGATCTGCCCCGAGGCATCGCGGCGATAGTAGGACGGCGTCTTCATGAGCACGTTGTCCCACGCCGTGTGGTTGGCCACGATGTCGATGATGACCTTGAGCCCCACGCGATGGGCCTCGCGCACCAGCCGCTTGAGGTCGTCCTTGGTGCCGTACTGCGGGTTCACCTCCATGTAATCACGCACGGCGTAGGGGCTGCCGACGCTCCCCTTCTTCTTCACCTGGCCGAGGGGATGGATGGGCATGAGCCAGACGATGGTGACGCCGAGCTTCTGCAGTTCGGGGAGCCGCGCGGTGACGGCATTGAACGTCCCCTCCGGCGAGAAGGTGCGGACGTTCAGCTCGTAGATGACGCCGTCGCGCACCCACGGCGCGACGGGGCGCGCGTCGAGCGCATGGACGTCGCGGCGAGCCTGGGCCATGGAGCCGGCGGGCGTGCCGAGGATAGACAGGCAGAGCAGAAGTGCCGGAAGTGAGCGTCGGCGAAGAAGTGCACGCGGTGACATCGTCATCTCGAATGACCTGTTCGGTGTGAGCATCGGACCCTCGCCACGGACAATCGATGCGTCACGCTGTTTGCGCAAGCGTCGCGGCGGCAAGCGCCGCGTCGGCGGGCGCCGCGTGCCCGGCACCCGTAAGTTCAAGCCGGTACTTTCACACCCGCCATCACGAAGGACCCGACATGCACCACTTCCGGACCATCCGCACTCCCGGCATCCGCCGCCTGTTTCGCGCCCTGGCCATTGGCGCAGCGAGTGCCGCCATGCTCCCGGCCCAGCCGAGGCCGACGCTTGCGCCAAAGGACCTGGGCCGGTGGGAGACGCTCGGCCCCGCCCGGCTGTCGCCGAACGGCGAGTGGCTGTCGTACCTCATCGTGCGCGGCAACGAGGAAAACGAGCTGCGGCTGCGCGGCGCCGGACGCGACTCGACCATCGCCATCGCGTACGGGCAGTCGCCGGCGTTCTCGGCCGATTCCCGGTGGATCGCGTATCTCGTGGGTGTGCCGCCTGCAGAACGCGACCGGCTGCTCAAGGAGAAAAAGCCGGTGCGCATGTCGTTCGCGGTGCGCACGCTGGCCACGGGCGAGACCGTCGCGATTCCCGACGTCACGGGGTTCACCTTCAGTCCGTCGGGCGGCTTTGTCGCGATCACCAAGGCCGCGGCGGAAGGCCGGAAGAGCAGCGAGGTGCTGGTGCTCGACCTCGCCCGGGGGACGCGCTGGTCGTTCGCCAATGTCGCCGAGCAGGCGTGGAGCGAGGCGAAGCCGCTGCTCGCCTTCACCGTGGCCGTGGACGGCGGGGCGGGCAATGGCGTCTCGGTGTTCGACGGCGGCACCGGCGCGGTGCGCGTGCTCGACGCGTCGGCCTCGGTGTATCGCGCGCTCTCGTGGCGGCCCAGGTCCGACGGACTGGCGGTGCTGCGGACGCAGGCCGACAAGGCGTACGCCGACACCGCCCACGCGGTGCTGGCGTGGGCCTCGCTCGGTACGGCGGATCAGGCGCCCCGCGTGCTCGATGCGACCGCAGCCAGCGGATTTCCGGCCGGCGTGCGCATCGCCGACTTCCGGCGACCCGCGTGGTCGCACGACGGCAACACCCTGTACCTCGGCGTCCGCCGTCGCGAGCCCGTGGCCGACGCGCCGAGGAAGAGCGAGGGAAAGATCTCGGACGTCGAGATCTGGCACACGCGCGACGTGCATGCGATGACCGAGCAGAAGGCGTCGGAGCAGCGCGACCTGCGGGCAACGATGCTGATGGCCTGGGCGATGCCAGCCGGGCGGACTGTCGTGCTCGGCACCAATCCGCTCGAATCCGCCAACGTGCTCGAGAGCGACGCGTTTGCCACCGAGACCGACCGCACGCCTTATCCGTTCGGCCAGAAGTTCGGCCGCGCCGACCTGGACCTGTGGGCCGCGGATGTCGCCACCGGCGCGCGGAAGAAGCTGCTCACCAAGGTGCGGTTCGCGTTTCCCGCCGATCCCACCGGCCGGCGGATTCCGTGGTTCGACGGACGTGATTACTGGGTCATCGACGTGGCGAGCGGCGTGCGCACGAACCTGACGGCCACACTGACAGCTGGCGGACGCACCGACTTCATTGATCGCGACGCCGACTATCCCACCGATGTCCCTCCGCCCATCGGGTCGCCGACGTGGCCGAAGGACGGCGGCGAGATGTACGTGAACACGGCTTACGACGTGTGGGCGCTCGCGCTCGACGGCTCGGGCGGCCGCCGGCTGACCGATGGGTCGCGCGACGGCGTCGTGCATCGCCTCGTGTCGTTTGCCGGCTTCGGGGCGTCGGTGGCAGAACGCGCCATCGACCGGACGAAGCCGGTGTACCTGTCGCTGTTCGGCAAGCGCACCAAGCAGGGGGGATACGCGCGGCTCATGCCGTCGGGCGAGCTGCAGCGGCTCGTGCTCGCCGATGCATCGATCACGGGGCTGGCGAAGGCCGACAGCGCCGACCGCGCGGCCTTCGTGCGGCAGCGCTTCGACGAGTCGCCCAACGTCTTCGTCGGCGGCGCCGACCTGGCGCATGCGGTGCGCTGGTCCGACACGAATCCCTTCCGGTCGGAGTACGCGTGGGGCAAGGCCGAGCTGGTCTCGTACACCAGCACCGTCGGCCGGCCGCTGCAGGCCATCCTGTACTATCCGGCCAACTACGACGCCCGCAAGAAGTACCCGATGATCGTCTACACCTACGAGCTGCTGACGCAGGGGTTCCACCGCTTCATCGTGCCGCGCGAGAACGACTACTACAACGCGACGTTGTTCACGCAGAACGGCTACTTCGTGCTGATGCCCGACATCGTCTTCCGTCCGCGCGAGCCCGGCATCGCGGTGCGCCACTCGGTGGAGCCGGCCGTGCGCGCGGTGATCGCGCGCGGACTCGTGGACGCGGCCAACATCGGGCACTGCGGCCACTCGCAGGGCGGGTACGAGGCGTTCTTCCTCGGGACGCACAGCACGCTGTTCAAGACCGTCGTGGCCGGCTCGGGCATTTCCGACATGATCAGCTTTGCCGGCCAGATGCACTGGAACTCGATTCCCGAGTTCGCGCACTGGGAGACGGGGCAGTTCCGCATGGAGGTGCCGCCCTGGGACGACATGGACGCCATGCGAAACAATTCACCGCTCGAGAAGGTGCACGTGATGCCGGCGAAGAGCGTCCTGATCGAAGTGGGCGGCGACGATGGCACGGTGGACAACCGGCAGGGCGTCGAGTTCTGGAACTACGCGCGCCGGGCGGGCAAGGATGCGGTCATGCTCTACTATCCCGGCGAGGGGCACGGGCTGGCGAAACGCGAAAACGCCGCCGATTACCAGCGGCGCATCCTGCAGTGGTTCGGCCACTACCTCAAGGGCGAGGCGGCGCCGGCGTGGATCACCGACGGACAGAGCTGGCTGGCGCGCAAGGCGCTGCTCGACGCCAACAAGTAGCCGTGCCCTGCCGATGAGCGAGAACGGCCGGTGTGCGACGCTCGAGTCGCGCACCGGCCGTTCGACTTCACGCGCGGCCGCTCAATAGCCGGCGGCGAGTCCGTGGCCGCGCGGCTCGGTGACGCCGCGCCAGGCGCCGCCGGAGCGCTCGATCGCCTGCGCCCAGCCGAACGCCCACGGGTCGGACTCGAGGGAAACAATGTGCCCGCGCTTCCTCAGCGCCTGCACGACGGAGTCGGGATACCCGGTGGCCGCGAGCTCGATCCGGTCGGGATAGTCCTGCGCGTGGAAGCGCGGCGCCTGCATGGCCTCGCCGATGGGCATCCGGAAGTCGATGACGTTCGACACGATCTGCGCCACCGCCGTGATGATGCGCGCCCCGCCGGCCGCGCCGACGACGAGGAAGGGCGCCCCGGCGCTGTCGAGCACGATCGTCGGCGTCATGCTCGATAGCATCCGCTTGCCCGGCACGATCGCATTGGCCTCGCCCTGCCGCAGGCCCATGGCGTTCAGGGCGCCCGGCTTCGCCGTGAAGTCGTCCATCTCGTTGTTGAGTAGGAAACCGGCGCCGGTGACCGTCACCGCCGAGCCGTAGCCGGTGTTGAGCGTCGTGGTCACCGACACGGCGTTCCCTTTGCCGTCCACCACCGAGAAATGCGTGGTGTGCCGTCCGCGCACGGGGTCGGGCGCCACCGGCGTCGGCGTGTGCACCGTCATCGAGATGGCGCGGCGCAGGGCGTCGGCGGTGTCCGATGACAGGAACGTCGCCGCCGGCACGGGGACGAAGTCGGGATCGGCCAGCAGCACGTTGCGCCGCGCATACGCCACGCGCTCGGCCTCGGCCATGAGGTGAATGGCATCGGCCGACTGCGCCCCCATGGCGCGCAGGTCGTAGCCGCCAAGGATGTTGTCGATGAGCGCCAGCGTCAGCCCGCCCGACGAGACCGGCGGCATCGTGAGCACCTGGTAGCCGCGGTACGTGAACGCCACGGGTGCGCGCCACTTGGCCTCGTAGCGCCGCAGGTCCTCCAGCGTGATGATGCCGCCGCTGCGCTGCATTTCCGCCACGACCTTGGCCGCCGTCTCGCCTTCGTAGAATCCGCGGGCGCCCTGCTCGGCGATCAGGCGGAGCGTGCGGGCGAGGTCGGGATTCCGGAACCGCATCGCCGTGTCAATCGGCGTGCCCTGCGGCGCGTACACCGCCGCGGTGCCCGGAGAGAATCGCGGCACGTTCGCGCGCAGGTCCTCGACGAACGCCGCGTCGGCGATGAAACCGCTGTCGGCGAGCGTGATGGCCGGCTGCACCACGTCGCGCCACGGTAGTACGCCGTACTTCTGGTGCGCCGCCCACAAACCGGCCACGCTCCCCGGCACCCCGACGGCCAGCGCACCGGTCACGCTGCGGTCGGTCGGGTTGCCCCTGGCGTCGAGGTACATGTCGCGCGTCGCCGCCTGCGGTGCGACTTCGCGGAAGTCGAGCGCGACCGCCTGGCCGTTCATGCGCGCGAGCATCAGGCCGCCGCCGCCGATGTTCCCCGCGGTCGGGTACGTCACCTCCAGCGCGAACGCCACGGCGACGGCCGCGTCCACCGCGTTGCCGCCCGCCTGCAGCACGCGTACGCCGACGCGCGATGCCAGCGGCGACGCCGAGGCGACCATCGCCGAGGCACCCGAGGCGGTGGCGCCCGGCCCGGCCTCGGACACCGCGGCGGGGCGGGACCGCGCGCAGGCCGCGCCAGCGACCACCGCGAGCAGGAAGGCACGCCCGGCGTGGTTCGCCCAACGCATGAAGAAGGAACGGCCGCCGCGGCCACGGAGCCGCGGCGGCATCAGGTCGATCGGCACGGTCTACCTCACTCCGGTTTCAGTTGGTCGCGCAGGCGATCGGCAATGGCCGCCTTCGCCTCCGCTTCGATGCGCGCCTTCACCGCACCGAGCTTTATCACAGCGCCGCAATTGGAGCATGTCAACGGGTCATCGGGACCAGGCTTGGCCGACGACGCCTTGAACTTTGTGCTCCCGCACATGGTGCACTTGAGCGTGAACTTCTCCGTGGTCATTCGCGTCTAGCCTCGCATCCCGAGTGCCGCCTTCACCCGGGCCGGCGTCATAGGCAGCTGCGTGATGCGCGCCCCGGTGGCATCGAACACCGCGTTGGCCACCACCGCGCCCATCACGACGATGGCCGGCTCGCCGCCGCCCTGCGCCGGCAGGTCGGGCGAGTCGAGAATCAGCGTCTCGATCTTCGGCATCCACGAGAATTTCGGCACGCCATACCCGCCGAAGTTCCGGTCGATCACTTCGCCGTTCCGGAACCGCACCTCCTCGGCGAGCGTGTAGCCGAGCCCCATCATGATGCACCCTTCCATCTGCTGCCGCGCGCCCTCGGGGTTCACGACCACGCCCATGTCCTGCGCGCACGCCACGCGCAGCACCCGGATGGCGCCCGTGGCGGCATCGACCTTCACCTCGGCCATGCTCGCGACATAGGTGCCCGCGTCTTCCCCGCAGGCCAGGCCGACGCCGCGTCCGCTCGGCGCGGCCTTCGGCGTCCAGTTGAACAGCTTGGCGCACGCCTCGAGCACGCGCTTCATGCGCGGATTGTCGAGGTTCAACAGTCGGAACTCGAGCGGGTCCATTTTTGCCGCCGCCGCGAGCGTGTCGATGTGCGACTCGCGCGCCCACACGTTCGCGTTGGCTCCCGGGGCGCGCCACGGTCCCACCGCAAACGGGTGCATGCCTCCCTGATTGCCGCTCCAGCTCCCCTTCGTCATGGTGCGATGGTTGGGGACCGCATAGAACATCGCCGCACCGCGGCTGCCGGCCCCGATGATCTCGCTGTCCCACGACACGATGCGCTTCGACGCATCGAGCCCGGCGCGAATGTTGATCACCGCGGCCGGGTCGAACGTGTCGAAGAAGAACTCCTCCTCACGGCTCCACGTCACGCGCACGGGCTTACCGGCCGCCAGCGCGAGGCGCGCGGCCTCCACCGCCTGGGCGCCGGCGCTCTTGCCGCCGAAGCCGCCGCCCACGAATGGCGTGATGACGCGCACCTTGTCCGGCGGCAGCCCGGTGGCGCGCGCCAGCTGCGTCTGCAGCGGGAATGGCGTCTGCGTGCTTGCCCACACGGTCAGCCGGCCGTCGGCTCCCATCGCCGCCACCGCCGAGTGCGTCTCCATGGGAGCGTGCGCCACGTAGCCCTTCCGGTACTTCGCGACGATCACCCGGGCCGCAGCCTTCTCGCCCACGGCGACATCCCCGGCCGCGCCGGCGGGCCGCTTCTCCACCGCCGCCGCCTCGAGATGTGCGAAGATGTTCTCGTTGTCGAGCGTGTTCGGCGAGGGCGTGAAGGTCGTCTTCACCAGCCGGAGCGCCTTGTCGGCTTCGTCGCGATGCGCGTGGAGCACGGCCACCAGGCCGCCATCCTTGGGGTCGCCGATCCGCACGACGCGCACGCCCGGCTGCTTTTCGGCGGCGCTCGTATCGACGGTCGTCAGCACCGCGCCGTGCGCCGGCGCGCGCACGAGGCGCGCATGGAGCGCCTCGGGTGGCGCGATGTCGCCGGAGTACTTCGCCTTGCCCGTGACTTTTTCGATCGCATCGCGGCGCGGGTACGATTTGCCGATGATCGTGTACTCGCTGACCTTGTCGAGGGCGGCCTGTCCCTCGTAGCGCCGCTCGATCTTCTTGCCGCCGGCCAGCTCGCCGTACGACACCTTGCGGCTCGCGACCGTCCGGCTGACCACGACGCCGTCCTTGACGGTCAGGTCGCCGACGGGCACGCCGAGCTTCTCGCTCGCCATCTGCACCAGCACGGCGCGCGCCTCGGCGGCGGCGGCATGGAGCACCGGACCGAGTCGCCAGACGCTGAGCGAGCCGAACGTCCCGTTGTCGAACGGGCACAGGTCGGTATCCCCCATGACGCAGTCGACCCGTTCGAGCGGCACGTCGAGTTCTTCCGCCGCGATCTGCGGCAGGCCGGTGATGATCCCCTGCCCCATCTCGATCTTCCCGACGAAGAGCGTCACGCGGCCGTTGGCGCCGATGTGCAGGAAGGCGTTGAAGTCGGGCGGCGTGCGCTGCTGCTCGGCGAAGTTCCAGACCGGACGGAACGTGCCTTCCGCGGGCTTGACGGCGAAGACCACCATGAGGCCGGAGCTCGTCAGCCGCAGGAAGTCGCGCCGGTCGATCGTCTCGACGAAGCCCCATCCCTCGGGAACGATCATCTCGTCATCGTGCGTCGGGCGGGTCACTTGGCACCTCCCGCCATCTTCTTCGAGGCCGATTCGATGGCGTCCACGATGCGATGATGCGCCGCGCAGCGGCACAGGTGCCGCTCCATGCCCTGCACGATCTGCTCGCGCGTCGGCCTGGGGTTGGCATTGAGCAACGCCGTGGCGCCGATCACCATGCCGCTCGTGCAGTAGCCGCACTGGAAGCCGACGTGCTCCACGAAGGCCTCCTGCACCGGGCTCAGCTTGTCTCCCTGCGCAAGGCCCTCGACGGTGACCACCTTCCGGCCGGCCACGCGACTGACGGGCGTGACGCAGGAGCGCACCTCCTTGCCATCGAGCAGCACGGTGCAGGCGCCGCAGAACGACGCGCCGCAGCCGAACTTGGTGCCGGTCATGCCGAGGTCGTCGCGCAGGACCCACAGGAGGTTCCGGTCCTCATCGACCGTCACCGTCCTCGCGACGCCATTGAGGGTGAACGCGATCGGTTTCATGCGGTGTGCTCCGCCGGGAGGTAGGTACGGGGGGCGGACGGCATTGCGTCTCCCCTGATTCTGCAGGGGGGCCAATGGAAGTGCCAGCCTGCCCAACAAACGTCCGTCTGCGGCTCTCCGTTGGCTTCGGCGGCGAGCGGCGCACAGATTACGGGGCAATGCCGACGGCCCCGACAGCCCGCACCGGAGATGGCCCCATGAAGACCCGTTTCGCGATTCTCGCCTTCCTTGCCGCCGCGGCCGCGCAACCGGCGCGTGCCCAGGGCGGCGCTCCCGTATACACGCGCGCCGACACGCTGCGCGGATCGTTCAACACCCCGCAGCGCGCCTGGTGGGACGTCACGTTCTACGACCTCCACGTCGCGATCCATCCGGCCGACAGCTCGATCACGGGCTACAACGGCATCACCTATCGCGTCGTGAAGCCCGCCACCGAGCTGCAGGTGGACCTGCAGGTGCCGCTCGTGGTGGACAGCATGATTCAGGACGGCAAGACGCTGAAGTACCGGCGCGACGGCAATGCATTCTTTGTCACGCTCGCGTCGCCGCAGCGCGCCGGCGCGAGCAAGCAGATGACTGTTTACTATCACGGCAAGCCGCAGCCGGCCAAGCGTCCGCCGTGGGATGGCGGATTCTCCTGGGGCGCCGACAGTCTCGGCAATCCGTGGATCGTCTCGACGGATGAAGGAATTGGCGCGAGCATCTGGTGGCCCAACAAGGACACCGAGGCCGACGAACCCGACAGCATGCGCATCGCCACCACGGTGCCGGACCCGCTGGTGAGCGTGGGCAACGGCCGCCTGCGCAGCATCCGCAACAACGGCAACGGCACGACCACGTACGAATGGTTCTCCGTCAACCCGATCAACAACTACGCCATCAACGTGGCGATCGGGAAATACGAGCATTTCACCGAACTCTACCAGGGCGAGCGCGGCACCCTGACGATGGACTACTGGCCGCTGGCCTATCACCTCGACGCCGCCAGGCGGCAGTGGGCACAGGCGCGCCCGATGATGCAGTGCATGGAGCACTGGTTCGGCCCGTACCCCTGGTACGAGGACGGCTACAAGCTCATCGAGGTCTCGAACAACGGCATGGAACACCAGAGTGCGGTGGCGTACGGCAACGGCTTTGCCAACGGCTATCGCGGACGTGATGCCTCGGGCACGGGCTATGGCATGAAGTGGGACTTCATCATCGTGCACGAGAGCGCGCACGAGTGGTTCGCGAACAACATCACGTTCAAGGACCACGCCGACATGTGGGTGCACGAGAGCTTCGCCAACTACGCCGAGGCGCTCTACACGGAGTGTCTGTTCGGCAAGCAGGCCGGCGCCGAGTATGCGGTGGGCGTGCGCCGCGGCATCCGGAATGACCGTCCCATCATTCCGGCGTACGGCGTGAACGCCTCGGGCTCGGGCGACATGTACCCGAAGGGCGGCACGATGCTGCATACCATCCGCCAGATCGTGGACAACGATGAGAAGTGGCGCGGCATCCTGCGCGGACTCAACAAGACGTTCTGGCACCAGACGGTCATGGGGAGCCAGGTCGAGCAGTACATCAGCCGGGAGGCCGGCACCGACCTGTCGAAGGTGTTCGCGCAGTACCTGACCACGACCAAGGTTCCCGTGCTCGAGTACGCGGTGGACGGCGCCACGGTGCGGTTCCGCTGGACCAATGTCGTGCCGGGCTTCAACATGCCGGTCAGGGTGCGGCTGGCCGGCGACGCCTTCGACTGGGTGCGCCCCACCGAGCAGTGGCAGACGGCGAAGTTCGCGCTCGCCAGCGCGGCGGACTTCAAGGTCGACGTGAATTTCTACGTCGACGCAAAGAACGTCGGCGCGGCCGCTCCCGCCAAGTAGCACGAGCGCCGGCCCGGATGATTGGGCCGGCGCTCGCGGGGAGGCCGTCGCGGCTTGTGCGGCGGGACAGGGACGGCGCGCGGCAGACCCTGCCGCGCGCCGTCGGCGTTGCGGCTAGTTGCTCGTGTCGGTGAACGTCACCGTCGCGCTCGCCGCCTGTGCCTGGACGACATACTGCTCCGGCGCCATGTCGGCGGTGAGGCTGACCTGCGCGATGCCGCTGTCGTCGGTGACGGTCTGCGTGCCGCTCAGCACGCCGCCGCTCTCGTCGGTCCAGAGCACCGGGTAGTCGGGCACGACATTGCCGTACTGGTCTTCCGCCTTGACGGAGAGCTGGGTCGTTGCCCCCTCGGCGAGCACCTGCTGGTCACCGGCGACCTCCACGAGCTGCGTGACCGGTCCGGCCTGCCCGGTGCCGACGATGTATGTCGTGATGCTCGTCCCGGCCGAGGCCTGCAGCGAGTCGGCGCCCGCCACGGTGCCCAGCGTCCAGTCCACCTCGGCCATGCCCTGCTGGTCGGTGGTTGACGTGGCGGTGGACACGCTGCCGCCGTTGTACGCCGTCCAGGTGACGGTGACGCCGCTCACCGGCGCGCCACTCGCATCCTGCACCTGCACGCTGGCGCCGCCGGGGATCGCGGTGCCGACGGTGGCCACGAGCTGCGCGGCCCCCGTCTTGTTGACGATCTGCGCGGCGACCGGCGTCGCCGGGGCGACCGGCGTCGACTTGCTGCTGCAGCCGGCGAGGATCGCGGCCGCGGCAACCGCGGCAAGGCGGGCGCGGAAGGTGAGATGGAATCCTGTGCCAAGCATCGGGGAGCTCCTGTGATGTGAAGAGGAATGTCACGCACGACGTCGCGTGCTCGATGCGGTCGACGGCAGCTCACGGCGAAATGTTAGGAGAAGATTTTTTCGCGCGTCGCGCGGGATCCTGGCGGACACCACGGGGTATCGAAGGGCTTTTCCGCCGTTCGGGCGGTGGCAGCGCCGGGTACGCGGCGCATAGGGTGTCGCGCGTTCGGCGTGTCGCCTCATCAAGGAACCCGGTGCACGGCACTGGGTACGAACATTCAGGACGACCGCAGTAGACGATCCTCGCCGCAGCGGGCGTCACCACCGGGGAGATTGCACCATGAAGAACCTTCGGACTTCGACCCTCACGGCGCTGGGCCTCGCCGTCGGAGCCGCCATCACCGCCATGCCGTTGCGGGCCCAGATCACCGAGATCGCGCGCACGCCCATCGCCGACGCCGCCCAGGTGACGTTCGGCTACGTCTGCGACGACCGCTTCGTCATCCGCAATGACGGCACCAAGTCCATCGACCTCGAGTACGGCCTCGAGAAGGGCACCGAGCACACGCGCGTCACGCTCAACGCCCGCGAGTCGGTGGAGCTCAACTCCCCGTCCAGGGCGTCCATGGAGCTGTGGATGGACGGCAAGCTGATTGCCAAGGCGCTCAAGGACCGGCGGTCGTGCAAGGACGTGCAGGGTAACTCGGCGGTGACCGTCGTGCCGCCCAACGTCCAGACCAACGCGCCGCAGCATGTCACCAACGTCTACACGGCGTGGGGCCCGCCGTATCCGTTCTACGATCCGTGGGACTTCGGCTTCTACGGCTCGTTCCGGTACCGGCCGTATTACTCCGGGCTTTCCGTCAGCTTCCCGATCGTGATCGGCGGTCGCGGTGGCCGGGTGGGCGGTCGGATGGGCGGCCGGCACCGGTAGCATCGTACGGCACAGGTGAGACGGCGCTCGCGCTCCTGACGCGGGCGCCGTTTCATTTGGGCGCCGGCACCCCCACTGCATCGCGCGGCCGGCTGGCGTCGCCGTCGGCCACCACAACCGCCACCCAGGCGAAACCGGCGTCGCGTGGACGGGTGCGCCACTCGAGCGTCGCCGCCCGCCCCGGACGCAGCGTGGCCCGCTGCACCGAAGGCACGGGCTGCAGGTTGTCCGCGCGCAGCGCAAACCGGTGCGCGCCTCGCCCCGTCGCCGTCACGCGGATGATCACGTCGCCGTTGGCGGCGCGCGTGGAACGAACGCTCCATTCCAGCGCTGGCCGCACACTCCGAGCGCGCGGCGCCGTCATGAGGTCGGCCATGAGCCACAGCCAGCGCGCGGCCGGATGGACCCAGACTTCCTTGTAGACGTACGTGTTCTGCGACGGCCAGTACGGCAGGTCGGTGTCGCCGCGACTCTGCACGCCGACCGGGAGCGATCCGACGAAATCCCCCGACGATACGCTGTACTGCTGCGCCCAGTCATAGCCTTCGCCGTACATCATGCTCTGGATGAACGGATTTCGGCCCACGATCCACTGGGCCTGCCGTTCGGCCAGCTCCGTGCCGGCGCTGTCGCCGCGCAGCCGCGCCGCGGCGGACAGCGCCTTGGCCTGTGACAGCAGGATGCCGAAGTTGCCGCGCCGCGCAAACCAGACGGGAAATGCGCGCAGGTACCAGTCCTCGCCCATCCGCAGGCCCGCTGTCACCTGCGCGCGATACGACGCGCGCGTCGCCTGGTGCAACGCCCCCGAATCCGGCACTTCCCAGTCGTCGCCGGCGCGGTACACGTAGGCCGGCAGGACGCCATACGGCTCCGTCGTCGCCGCCGCCGTCTTCTGGTACTCCGCGTACAGCGCCAGCGTCGAGTACCACCGCATCCAGTCGGCGTGCTGCGGCAGGACCTCGACGAGCTGGGCCAGCGCGACGACGGGTGCCTGGTCATTGCCACGGTGAAACTGGTGGAAGATCGTGTCGCGCTCCGGGCCGGTGTAGAAGAAGCCGGCGAGCGGAAATTGCGACCCGACCGGCGCGCGCTGCTGCGACCCCGTGATCACGCGCGCCAGCGCCACCGCCGTGTCGGCGTACTCCTGCTTCCGCGTGGCACGAAACAGCTCGAGCGATGCCGTGACGCCGATACCGGCGAGTTCGAGGCGCGTGGCCGCGAACGCCGGGGTGTGCCAGGTGGACGGCCCCTCGACCCCGGCGATGGCCCACCGCCAGTCGTCCTCCGCAGTCCGCAGGCTGCGCGCCGCGAGCTCGGGATTTCGCTCCTTCAGCACCCGGTACGCGATCGCCTCGGCCGCGGCGGCGATGTAGTTCGCGTTGGGGTTGTTCTTCGCCTCGCGCGAACGGTCGTCGGCCGTGCCGGCCACGTTGTCCGTCCACAGGTTGTGGCTCGCGAAGCCCATGCGATAGCCGCCGGGGAAACGCACGCGCAGCACCCAGTCGAGCCCCCAGGTGGCTTCTTCCACCAGCCGCGCGACCAGCGCCGTGTCGCCGCCGCGCGCCGCCAACCGTTCCGCCAGCGCGAAGAGCGCGTAGGTGGCCTCGCCCGTGTTGATCACCCCCTGCGACAGGTCACCGGCATCGTGCCAGCCGCCGGCCATCGAGATGCGCTGGTCGCCATGTGTCGCGAACCAGTCGAGGTGATCCACGCCATGCGATCCGGGCACGGCGTATCCGCACCGCTCGCCGTAGAAGAAGTTGACCACCTCCCAGATGGTCCGGTCCCACACGTCGTCCCCGATGCGGAAAGACCGCGTGGTCGTGCCTCCGGTGCGAATCGCGTACTGGCCCGGGGCTCGCACCTCGGAGAAGTCCATGCGCGCGAACTCGCCCAGTCGCGTGCGCACGGCCTGCACGGGCTTGCGCAGCACGACGTCGGCGCGCGCGCCATCGCCGAGGCGCAGCAGCTCGAACTCGGGGCCGGCGGACAGGCCGGCGACGGCGGACTTCGCATCCCCGCTCCGGTAGCCCGTGTGGCTGAACGCCACCATGCCCGGTGCGATGTCCCACCCCGTGTGGTGGTCGGGCTCCACGCGCTGCAGTTCGATCCGGCCGATCTCGAAGCCCACGCGATCGCCCGGCGCGGCGAGCATCTTGTTCACCCAGTAACCGATCTCGAGCAGCGTCACGCGGTCGCGCGCCAGCGGGTCGATCTCCCACACCACCTGCTGCCAGGCACTGCCGTTCAGCGTGACGAAGTGGATGCCTTCCCGGTTGTAGCGGTCCGGCACCCGCTCGCTTCCCGCATTGTGCAGCACGAGCTGCAGCGGCAGCATCGGGAAGCCCGCCACGTCCGCCCGGAGCCAGATCGACAGGCGATTGTAGGCCCGCCAGTCCTCGGCGCCAATGGATCGCTGCAGGTTCACCGACGACAGTCCGTTGCGCGTCGGCGCGGGCGCGTCGCGGAACATCTGCATGTCCACGCGCAGAAACCGCATGCCGTCATGCGATTCCGCAGGAAAGGTCCGCGTACCGGTCCCCGAGAACCGCCACGTCGAGGAGTCCGACATGTCGTCGAGCACGCGGCGCGCCAGCACGGGCTTCGCGAGCCAGCCGGCCTCCGCCGACCGATCCATCTCGATCGGGAGCAGCGGGCGTTGCGCGCGCAGCGCCTGCGGCGCGACCCCGAGCGGGACCAGCACCATCGCCACGGCAAGTTGTCGGATCATCGCGTTCGTCCTATGGCCGGCCGGTCGAGGGCAGCGTCCCCTTGGGCGCCGCCCGCAGGTACTGCGCCGGCCACGGCATCGCCGCACCCAGTGCCTGGGCCGCATGCAGTGGCCAGTAGGGGTCGCGCAGCAGTTCGCGCGCCAGCAGCACCAGGTCGGCGCGGTCCTCACGGATGATGGCGTCCGCCTGCGCCGCTTCCGTGATCAGCCCGACGGCGCCGGTGGCGATGCCGGCGTCACGGCGCAGGCGCTCGGCGAACTGCACCTGGTACCCGGGCCCGAGCGGAATGCGCGCGCCGGCGACGTTGCCGCCGGACGAACAGTCCACGAGATCCACGCCGTCCTCCTTCAGCAGGCGTGCGAGCGCCACGCTCTGCTCCACGTCCCATCCGCCGTCCACCCAGTCGGTGGCCGAGAGTCGCACAAACAGCGGCAGCTCGTCGGGCCAGACGTCACGAATGGCGCGGGCCACCTCGCGCACCAGTCGTGTGCGGTTGTCGAACGTGCCGCCGTAGCGGTCGGTGCGCGTGTTGCTGAGGGGCGACAGGAACTGGTGCAGCAGGTAGCCGTGCGCGGTGTGCAACTCGATCACGCGCAGGCCGGCGGCCTGTGCGCGCCGCGCGGCGTCGGCGAATGCCCGCACGACGCCGCCGATGCCGGCCTCGTCGAGCGCGATCGGCACGAGGTGACCCTCCGCGAACGGGATCGCGCTCGGCGCCACGACGCGCGCCCACCCGCCCTCGACGGGAGGCGCGGTGTCGCCGCCCTCCCAGGGCCGGCGCGTGGACGCCTTGCGTCCGGCGTGCGCCAACTGCACACCGGCCACGGCGCCGTGCGCGCCGATCTGCCGCACGACGCGCGCAAGCGGCTCCACCTGCTCGTCGCTCCAGAGGCCCAGGTCGAACGGGGAGATCCGCCCGTCCGGCGCGATTGCCGTGGCTTCCAGGAGGATGAGACCGGCGCCGCCCGCCGCCCGGCTTCCGTAATGCACGAAGTGCCAGTCATTCACGCGACCCTCGATCGCGGAATACTGGCACATCGGCGACATCACGATGCGATTGGACAACCGAACGCCGCGCAGCTGCAGGGAATCGAGGAGACCGCTCATGCGATCACCTTGTCACCCCGCCGCCACGCGGCGCAAGGGTATGGCTGCTACTTGCCGAGCGTGCGGATGTACTTCGCGACCGCCGAAATCTCGTCCGGCTTCATCTTGTCCTTGAAGGGCTTCATCTTGTCCTTGCCCTCCGCGATCCCCTTGACGAGGTCGGCGTCGGAGCGCTTGGCGAAGAAGGCGGCGTCGAACGCCTCGATCTTCGGGTTCATCTTCTTGATCGCCGCCGACGGCGCGCCCGTCGCGCCATGGCACTTCTTGCAGTTGGCCTCATAGAGGGCCTTGCCGTCCGCGCCCTGCGCCGACGCCACCGTGGCGGACGCGGCGAGCAGCACACCAAGGACCAGGAGTTGCTTCTTCATCTATCTCTCCGTTCGGGGGTTACGGGATGTGGTACCCGCGCGGACGCGGGTCGTTCCGGCCGGAATGGCCGGCAGCCTGCCGTCACCGACAAATGGTGGACGGAACCGTCGTGCTTGGCAAGGTGGCGTCGTACGTCACGCGCCTGATGACGATTTCCACCGACGCTCCGTTCACCGGCGCCTTGCCGCCATAGAGCCAGAGATTCACGTGGAGCGGCCATGTGCCGTGCGAGACCGTGAACGCGCCGCTCGGCGCGAATCGCCAGGCACGGTAGGGCGTCGTGGCCGACGTGACGGCCGTGGCGGCAAAGCTCTGAAAGCCCACGGCGTCAGGCGACCAGAGGAATCGATGCACCGAGGCGCCCACCGACGTGTCCCAGCGCAGCGAACACAGTCCCTTGGCCCCGCTCAACGGTGCGCCGGGATAGACGACGTAGTTGAGGTTCGTGGCGGTGGCCGCCGTGGCGCCGAAGCGCGCGAACTCGATGTCGATCTCGTGCTGGCCGTCGAGCGTGCCCCCCGGATAGGTGAAGAGCCCGAACACGACATTGGGATCGAGGGCGTCCAGCGGTGTGGCAATCTCGAACTCCACGCGACCGTAGCCCACCACGCCGGTCGTATACACTTCGGCGCTCGTCCACGTGCCTGCCGTGCGGTTGAGGCGCAGGTGCAGGCCCGCGGCATCGAGCCAGGCATTGCACGCGCTCCACGTGTTCGGCCCTGGCCCCGACAGTCCCTGCGATCGGGCCTGCCACTGGAAGCCGCCGAACCGGCCCAGGTCGGTGGCGCATGGCACGGAGGGCACGATCACTTCCTCCGGCGGATTGCGATCGGGCACGGCGGGCGCATCTGTCGGCGTCTGGCATGCCGCCGCCGCCATCAGGAGCAGCAGCGCACGATGCCCGAGGACGGCCGAGGTCTGGATGCGGCTACGCGGCATGGGCTGGTGTCCGCCGCGGCACGGCGATCATCACCAGTGCGATCACCGCGCAATTCACCGCCAGCGCCACGATGCCGATGTTCAGGTCCTTCACCACCTGCGGTAGCGACGGGGCGAGCGAGGCAATCGACGTGCCCGACAGCGAGACGGCGGCCACGGTGCACTCGCCGGCGACGATGCCCGCCAGGGCGGCGGCGGCGCTGATGCGCGGCCGGTCACCGAACGAGAGCACGAGCGCCGGGAAGAGCTGCGTCACCACGTTGTATCCCATGAGCAGCAGGGCCACGATCGCCTGCCCGCCGTGCAGCGCGAGGTACAGCGCGCACAACGCCAGCACGGGCACCATGGCCCGCGCCACGATGCCGACCGTCCGGTCGCTGCTCCGCGGCGCCATTGCCCGGAAGACGTTCTTGGCCAGCATCGTCGCCGCCGTGATCAGCAGCATCGATCCCGGCACGAGCGCCGTCAGCAGCCCGGCCGCCCCGATCATCCCCACGGCCCAGGGCGCGAACGATGCCTTCGCCAGCCGGAACAGCGACAGATCGGCGTCGGCCCCCGTGAGACCCGGCACCGCGAGCGTCGCCGCGAAGCCGGTGAAGAAGACGAAGAGCACCACCAGCTGGTAGAGCGGCAGCACCACGGCGTTCTTGCGAAAGACATTCTCGCTGCGCGCGGTGTAGACGCCGGCGAAGAACTGCGGCCAGGTGTAGACCCCGACCGACGTGAGCAGGACCGTGGAGATGAACCACGACGGGCTCATTCCGGTGGCGGGCAGGGTGAGGAATCCCGGCTTGGCCGTCTCGATGGCCGTGAACATCGCCCCGTAGCCGCCATGGTAATGGAACGGCAGCCAGATGCCCATCACCACGACGATCACCAGGATCATCGCGTCCTTCAGCGTGGCCGTCCACGCCGATCCGCGCACCCCCGACACCACCACGTAGAACATCAGCGCCGCCGTGCCGCACCACATGGCCGTGCCCGGCGAGATCGCGCCATACGACGCCTCGGACACGATGATGCCCAGCCCCTTGAGCTGCAGCACGAGGTACGGCACGAGCGCCGCCACGCCGACGAACGCCACCAGCAGGCCCAGCGCCGCACTGTCGTACTTGGCGATGAAGAAGTCGGCCTGCGACACGAGGTGCCGGCCGCGTGCATACCGCCAGATGGCCGGCAGGAGGAAGTACGACAGGCTGTACGCGAGCGTGAGGTAGCAGAGGATGTACAGCGCCGGCGCCCCCTTGCCGTAGGCCCAGCCGCTGCCGCCGAGGAACGTGAAGGTCGTGTAGATCTCGCCGGCCATGAGCAGGAAGACGAACAGGCTGCCGAAGCCGCGTCCGCCCACGCTCCACTGCTCGAGTGTCATGGTGTGTCCGCGCTTGGCGAGCAGGCCGAGGGCAATGGCGATCGTGAAGAAGAGCCCGAGGATCGCGAGGGAGATGTTCACTCGGCGATCCCGCGCGCCCGGTCGAGCCGCAGGATCAGCGCCATGATGGCCGACGTCGCCACCACCCAGCCGACCAGCCAGGCCATCAGGAACGGCAGGCCGAAGACCAGCGGATAGACCCGGTTCGCCAGCGGAAGGCCGCCGAGCATGCCGAGCGTGGGCAGCAGCGCCAGCGCGTGGTACGCACGCCACCGATGGCGTGTGCCCGTCGTCCGATCAGCGTCCATCGGCATCCCGCCCGAGCCGCGCGCGCGCGGCCGCCACGAAAATGCGCGTCCCGTGGTCGAGCGCGCGTTCGTCGAGGTCAAAGCGTTCGTGATGATGCGGGTGCACGATGCCCTGCTCCTCGTTCCGCGCGCCGATGAAGAAGAACGCACCCGGCACGTGCTGCTGGTACGCCGAGAAGTCCTCGGCCCCCATCGTCGGCCGCGCCTCGACCAGCATCTCCGGCCCCAGGGCGTCGATGACCGCGCGCCGCACGAGGTCGCTGGCCGTCGCATCGTTGACGACGGCGGCATAGCCGGGTTCGTACGTCCAGCGATAGCTCGCACCGTGGGCGGCGGTGACGCCGGCCACCACGCGCTCCATCAGCGACGGGATCTGCTCGCGCAGCGCCGCGTCGAACGTGCGCACCGTCCCGCTCATCTCCACCGCGCCGGGAATCACGTTGGTCGTCGTCCCGCCGTTGATTTGCGTCACCGAAATGACCGCTGATGCCAGTGGATCGACGTTCCGCGCCACCACCTGCTGCAGGTTCGTCACCACCTGCGCCGCAATCACGATGGGGTCCACCGTCTGCTGGGGAATCGCCGCGTGCCCGCCCGTCCCCTCGATCGTGATGCGGAACGTGTTGAGGGCCGCCATCAGTGGGCCGGCCTTCACGCCTACCTGGCCGACCCGCATCGACAGCCAGAGATGCGCCCCGATCACCATCTCGACGCCATCGAGCGCGCCCGCCGCAACCATCTGCGAGGCGCCGCCGGGATACAGCTCCTCGGCGTGCTGGAACAGGAACCGCACCTCGCCGCGCAGCGCATCGCGCATGCCGACGAGCACCTGCACGGCGCCGAGCAGCATCGCGGTGTGCCCGTCGTGCCCGCAGGCATGCATCACGCCGGGTGCCTGTGACACGAAATCGTGCGTGTTCGCCTCGACGATCGGCAGCGCGTCCATGTCGGCGCGCAGGGCGAGCACGGGCCCGGCACCGGCGCCGCCGATGAGCCGGGCCATCACGCTGGTCGGGGTGGGACGCGTGATCGCGAGGTTACCGAACGTCGCGAGCGTGTCGGCCACGAACTGCGCCGTCTGGTGCTCGTGGAACGACAGCTCCGGATGCCGGTGCAGGTGTCGACGCCAGGCAATGACCTGTTCGCGAACCTGCTCCGGCGATGCGGCGATGGTGACGGCGGTCACGGGCTCCTCACATGCAGTGACAGGGCTTCCGCGCAATTATACGGATGTGCCCGCGCCGCAGCGACCGCAGCGCGCCAGTCGATGCGGGGCGCCGGTCGCGTTCGACGCGCCGTCCACACATACTTTAGCGAGCATCCACGCACCCTGGCCCCCCGTGAGCACGCCCGCACCATGACCGACGCCGAACAATCTTCTCGCGAGGCCCCGGACAGCCTGGGTCCCCGCACAGTACTGGTCATCGACGACGAGCCGAAGATTCGCGACGTCGTGCGCGTCGCGCTCGGCGAACCCTCCGACCGCTGGCTTGATGCAGGCACGGGGGCCGAAGGGCTCGCGCTGGCCAACGCCGAGCACCCCGACCTTATCGTGCTCGACCTTGGCCTGCCCGACATCGACGGACTCGAGGTGTGCCGTCGGCTGCGCGCCATCACCATGGCGCCCATCGTCGTGCTGTCGGCGCGCGACACTGAGCGCGACAAGGTGGCGCTGCTCGACGCCGGGGCCGACGACTACGTGACCAAGCCCTTCGGGCCCAGCGAGCTGCAGGCCCGCGTCCGTGCGCAACTGCGCCGCGCCCGCATGCCGGCCGGACCGCCGGACGACCACCTCATCGTCCTCGGCGACCTCGAGGTCGACATCCACCGCCGGACCGTGACCCGCGGCGAGAAGGCCGTGCACCTGACGCCGACGGAATGGGCCTTGCTGATTGCCCTGGCCTCGAGTCCAGGCCGTACGCTCACGCACGACCAGCTCTTCCACGCGGTCTGGGGCAAGTCGTACGGCCAGCCGCAGCAGTATCTCCGCGTGTACATCACCCACCTGCGCAAGAAGATCGAGGCGGAGCCGTACGCCCCGCGATTCATCATCACCGAACCTGGAGTCGGGTACCGATTCGAGGTGGACCGGTAGGCGGGGCGATGGCCGAGGCCTGGGCCGCGCGCACGCGGCAGCGATCCGTATTCAAGTGGCTGCTGTGGCTCGGCGCTTTGGCGGCGCTTACCGCGGCTTTCCTGCCGTTCCGCACCCAAGTCGACAAGCTGAACATCGCACTGACATTCCTGCTCGTTGTCCTGGGCGGGAGCGCGGCCGGCGGCCGCACCCTTGGCCTGACGCTCGCCGGCATCGGCTACCTCGACTTCCACTATTTCTTCGTCGAGCGCTACGACTCGCTCGTCATGACCAAGCCGCTCGACGGCCTGGTGCTGATCGCGTTTCTCGTCACCAGCGTCGTGGCCGAGCAGCTGCTCACGCGCGCGCTCGATCGCGCCGAGATCGCACGGCTCCGCGCCGAGGAGGTGGAGCGGCTCGCCGCCCTCGGTTCCGAAACGCTGAGCGCCGGGCGCGCCGAGGACGCGCTCAGCCGCATCCTCGACGTGATCCGCACCGAGCTGCGGGTCGATCGCTGCGACATCGTGGAGCGCGACGACATCGTGCACCGCGCGGAACCGTGGCCCGATGCGCGCATGTTCGTCCTCCCGCTCGTGGTGCGCGGACGTTCGGTCGGCCTGCTGCGCCTCGCGCATTCCTCGCCCATTGCGCTCGCCCCCGCGCAGCGGCGATTCCTCGAGGCGCTGTCGTACTACGCCGCCCTTGGCGTGGAACGCGTGCACCTGGTGGCCGAGGCCGAGCGGGCCGACGCCTTTCGCCAGGCCGACGCGCTCAAGAGCGCGCTCATCGCGAGCCTGTCGCACGACCTGCGCACGCCGCTCACCACGATCAAGGCGCTCGCCAGCCGCCTGCGCGCGCAGGCGCTCCCCGAGGCCGCATCTATTGAAGAGGAGGCCGACCGGCTGAACCGTCTCGCCACGGACCTGCTCGACCTCTCCCGCCTCAACGCCAAGGCCATGCCCATCCGCATGGAGCTCAACACCGCCGAGGACCTGATCGGCGCCGCCGTGCAGCGCCTTACCGGCACTGCCGGCAGCGCCCGCGTCACCATCGTGCACCCCGACGCTGACGCCGAGTCGTTGGCCGGCGAGTTCGACTTCGTGCAGTCGTTGCGGGCGCTCGTTAACCTGGTGGAGAACGCGCTCAAGTACTCGCCCGCCGATGCGCCCGTCGAGTTGAGCGCCGCGCGCGTCGGCGCGCGCCTGGAGTTCCGCGTGGCCGACCGGGGCCCCGGCGTCGCCGGCGCCGAACGCGAGCGGGTGTTCGAGCCGTTCTATCGCGCGCCGAGCGTGGCCGCCGACGTGGGTGGCGCCGGCCTGGGGCTGGCGATCGCCAGTCGGCTCGCCGCAGAGCAGGGCGGCGAGGTGCGCCACGCTCCGCGCGAGGGTGGCGGCAGCGTCTTCACGCTCTCGCTGCAGGCGGCGGACATCACGCTCTGAGTTTCGGCCGGGACGCGATGGGTTGTCCGCTAAAATTTCGTTAAGGCCGCGCAGCGAACACGAACGTGTGACACTAAAGTTCGGTGAATTTCGCGGCGTCCCGGTTCACCTGCGAGCGCCTGCCCCGGACAATTGTAGATGGCGGCCCCCCATACGCCAGCGCACGGCGAATCGCAGCAGCGATTCCCGCCGCGCACGGCCTCCCTGCATTCCGTCCGCCGATGAACCGTCGTCTGCTGGTCAGCTCCTCACCGCACATTCGTGCGGCCGATTCGATGCCACGCATCATGTGGACCGTCGTGGCGGGACTCGCGCCAGTGGTGGCGACATCCATCTGGTTCTTCGGCCCGAGTGCAATCCTCGTCATCGGCGCGGCGACCCTCGGCGCCGTCGGCGTCGAGTACGCGGCCGGCCGGCCTGACGGTTGGCGCGACGGCTCCGCAATGATCACCGGACTGCTGCTCGGCCTCACGCTTCCCGCGTCGATGCCGATGTGGATGGCGGCCTTGGGAGCGGCATTCGGCGTCGGCGTCGGCAAGATCCTGTTTGGCGGACTCGGATCCAACGTGTTCAACCCCGCGCTGTTCGGGCGCGCGTTTCTCCAGGCCGCCTTCCCGGGGGCGATCACGTTGTGGGCCGCCCCCGGCTCGTCGTGGTGGCAGCTGCGAGGCGACAACCTCGCCATCCCGTTCACGAGCCCGAACACCGTGCACGTGGTGACCGCGGCCACGCCGCTCGGCATCATGAAGTTCGAGCATCATGCCACGCCGGCGTGGGACCTCATGCTTGGCCACACGAACGGATCCCTGGGCGAGGCGGCCGGCATCATCATCCTGCTCGCCGGCATCTGGCTCGCCTGGCGCCGCGTGCTCGACTGGAGAATCCCGGTGGCGATCCTCGTCACCGTCACGGTGGGCGCCGAGATCATGCACGCCATCGATCCGCTCCGCTACGCCGACGCGCTCTTCCACACGCTGTCCGGTGGCCTCCTCCTCGGCTCGGTGTTCATGGCGACCGACCCGGTGACCTGCCCCACGCCCCCGGTCGGCCGCTGGATCTTCGGCGTCGGCACCGGCGTGCTCGTCCTCCTGATCCGCCTGTGGGGCGGACTTCCCGAAGGCGTGATGTACGCGATCCTCCTGATGAACGCGGCCACCCCCGCCCTGAACCGCGTGACGCATCCGCGCGTGTTCGGCACGATGCGCCGTGCGGCGGTGCGCTCATGACGCACACGCACGATGCCAGCGGAACGCCCTCGCTCCCCGAGGCCACGCCGCCCGTCTCGTCGTTCACGATGCTCGTGACGCTCGGCGGCGCCGGCGCCATCGTGGGACTCGCGATCGTCCTCGTCTACATCTGGACCCTGCCGTCCATCGAGCGCTACAAGGGCGGCATTCTGCGCGGTGCCGTTGCCGAGGTGCTGCGTGAACCCGCGCGCACCGACACGCTCTTCCTGGTGAACGGCACACTCGTGGACCACCGGCCGGCCGGTGATGCCGACCGGCCCATCGAACGGGTTTTCGCCGGCTACGATACGGCCGGGACGCCGGTGGGGTATGCCGTCGCCGCCACCGAGGTCGGCTTCTCCGATCCCATCGAGATGCTCTTCGGCTACGAGCCCCGCACGCATGCCCTGCTGGGGCTGAAGATCCTCGTCAGCAAGGAAACCCCCGGCATCGCCGACAAGATCGAGAAGCCGCCGTTTCTCGAACAATTCAAGCGACTCGTCGCGCCGCTCACCGGCACGAAGACGGCAACGCCCGCGCACCCCGGCGACGTGGTGATGATCAGCGGCGCCACCATCTCGTCGCGCGCCGTGATCCGCGGCATCACCAAGGCCATTGACCGCTGGCAGCCGCTGCTCGACGCCTACGCGGCCCAGCACGCGAGGAACTGATGCACGACTTGGACAGCCTGCACGCCGCACCGAGCGGCCCGAGCACGGCGCCGCCCTTCCAGGACTTCGCGAAGGGGCTGTGGAAGGAGAACCCCGTCTTCGCGCAGATGCTCGGCATGTGCCCCACCATGGCGATCACCAACAGCGTGACGAACGCGCTCGCCATGGGCCTCGCCACCACCTTCGTGCTCCTCGGGTCCGGCGTTTTCGTGTCGATCTTCCGCAAGCGCATCGCCAACGAGGTCCGGATCACGACGTACATCCTGATCATCGCCGCCTTCGTCCAGATTGCCGACATGGGCCTCGAGGCGCTGATGCCGGTGAGCCACAAGGCGCTCGGCCCGTTCATTGCGCTCATCGTGGCCAACTGCCTGCTGCTGGCGCGACAGGAGTCCTTTTCGGCGCGCAACAGCGTCGGACGCTCGGCGCTCGACGCGCTCGGCATGGGCATTGGCTTCACCTTCGGGCTGAGCGTGGTCGGCACGGTGCGCGAGATCCTCGGCCAGGGCACGTGGCTCGGGCTCCGCGTGATGCCGGCGTCGTTCGAGCCGTGGGTGATCATGAACCTCCCGCCGGGCGGCTTCTTCTCGTTCGGGTTCGTGCTGCTCGGGCTCGCCTGGTGGCACGACCGCCGCACGCGCCGCGCCGCCCTGAACCTGCGCGTGGCCCGCCCGTCCACTGAACCGCTCCTCGAGCGAGCCGTCTGATGCTGAGCCACCACCTCTGGATTTTCTTCTCCGCCATGCTGGTGAACAACTTCACGCTCGTGATGTTCCTCGGGCTGTGCTCGTTCATCGGCGTCACCGGCAAGGTGTCCGTTGCCTTCCGGCTGGGGCTCGCCGACACGTTCGTGCTCATCATCACGTCCATCTCGGCGACGATCCTGAACAAGTGGGTGCTGGTGCATGCGCCCTACCTGCGCATCATCGCGTTCATTCTCGTCATCGCCTCGATGGTGCAGATCACCGAGATGGCGGTGAAGAAGTGGAGTCCGACGCTGTTCCGCGAACTCGGCATCTACCTGCCGCTGATCACCACCAACTGCGCCATTCTCGCGCTCGCCATCTTCCAGACGAATCGCGGCTACGGGTTCCTCGAGGGCGTGACGTTCGCCCTCGGCGCCGGGGCCGGCCTCATCATCGCCCTCTCCCTCATGGCGTCGGTGCGCGAACGGCTCGAGCTGGCCGACATTCCGACCGTCGCCCGCGGCACCGCGCTCGTCCTCTTCGTCGCCGGCGGCCTGTCGCTGGCGTTCATGGGTTTCTCCGGCCTGCTGACCGCCCAATGACCTCCCTCATGCAGTACCTCACGCCGATGCTCACCGTCGCCGCCATGTTCATGCTCTTCGGGATGCTGCGCCCGGGCGAGGACTGCGGCGGGCACTGCCGCTCCTGCTCCGGCGACGGCGCCAGCTGCGGCACGCATCAACCCTCGTCCCATGTCTGAACTTCCGTCACGCCCATCGCGCCGCGCCTTCCTGACGCTGGGCGCCGGCGCCCTCGTCGTCGCCTCCGTGCCCCTCGCGGTCCGGTCGCGCCGGCCGTTGCACCGGCGCACGCTGCCCGTCATGGGCACGATCGCCGAGGTCACCGTCGTGCATGACCAGCCGGCGCGTGCGCAGCAGGCCATCGACGCCGCCTTCGCCGAACTCACGCGCATCGAGCGCCTGATGACGCGCTACGATCGCGCGTCGGACGTCGGCCGCGTGAACACGGCGAGTGTCGGCGTCGCGGTGCCCGTGTCGCCCGAAACGGCGGGCGTCGTGCTCGCGGCGCTCGACTGGGCCGTGGCGACGGACGGCGCGTTCGATCCCGCGATCGAGCGGGTGTGCCGGCTGTGGAACGTCGAGGAGCGCACCTCGCCGCCGCCGGCGCGAGACTACCAGCGACTGGCCGGGCGCCGCCTGTACCGCGCCCTCGAACTCTCGACCAGCGACGGCCGGCCGGTGATCGTGCGCCGCGATCCCGACGTCGGCATCGACCTCGGAGCCATCGCCAAGGGCTACGCCGTCGATCGCGCCGGCGAGGTGCTGCGCGCGCACGGCGTCCGTGACGGCATCGTCCGCGTGGGCGGCGATCTCGTGGCACTCGGCGCCCCGCCCGATGGCGACGCATGGCGCATCGGCATTCGCTCGCCGGCCAGCGAGTCCGTGCTGATCGGCGAGATCGAGGTCAGCAACGCCGCGGTGGCGACGTCCGGCGATTACCAGCGCTTCTTCATGTATCAGGGCGTCCGGTATCACCACCTGATGGATCCCGCCACCGCGGCACCACGTCGCACGCCCATGCACAGCATCACCGCGCGTGCCGCCACGTGCATGCATGCCGACGCCGCGACGACGTCGTGCTTCGGCAAGGACCGGGCGTTGGCCCAGGCGCTGCTGCAGGGACGGCCGTCGCATCCCGAGATCGTGCGCACGGCATAGCACGCACTTCCACCGCGCCGACGAGGCGTTCGGCCGGCAAGTTCGCATCATCGCGCGATGGGACTACTCACATCGCGCGATGGTTGTGCCATGTCTGCACCGCTACTCATTCGTCATGGCCCCCCGGACGGCAGTCAGGCTCGCCGCCATCCGGGGCGGGGACGGATCGCGTAGGCAGCATGGAGGCATCATGAAGTCGATGACCACGAGCAGCAAGCATCAGCCGGACATTTCGCGCCTCGGGCGCAGCACCATGTCCCGTACCGTCGGGTTCGCCCTCTTGCTCGGTGCGGGCACGCTGCTCGCGGCCTGTGGATCCACGTCAACCACCGAAGCGGGACGCGGCACGCTGGCCGTGCAGCTCACCGATGCGCCCTTCCCCACGGACTCGGTGAAGAGCGTGGACGTGTACGTCGTCCGCGTGGACGCCCGCATCGCCGATGTCGATTCGGCCACGGCCGCGAAGGGCGCCACCGATGACAGCGCAAGCACCGGGGGCTGGACGACCATCACCTCGCCGAACCAGAGCGTGAACCTGCTCGCCTACCAGAATGGCGCCGCCCTTCCGCTGGGCTCCGCCAGTCTCGCCGCCGGCAACTATCTCGGCTTCCGCCTCGTCATCGACCCGACGCGTTCGAGCCTCACCCTGAAGAACGGCGCGGTGCTCAGCGGCACGAGTACGCCGAGCATCATGTTCCCCAGTGCGTCGCGAAGCGGCATCAAGATCGTGCTCTCCA